>JGI1221J13441_10000083_pt1 | contig 49090 bp, 71 predicted proteins | sample LakVidmifraction_4_FD_13441 | JGI IMG/M metagenome (IMG submission 13441) | reverse complement strand
AGGAGTCCAAGTAATTCCGTCTGGAGAAGTCATTACTCTATTAGTACCATTAGAAGCTATAGCTACAAATAAATTATTACCAAAAGTAATTGAACTCCAAAGATTAGCTTCAGCGGCAGTTCTACTTAAAATAGTTGAAGAGGTATTAATACTTTGTAAGTTAAGTACAGGAAAATTTGCNGATGAATCAGAGGCTTGAGTGTTAATTTTTTCAAAAGTTACTGAGTTATCTGCTACTGGGTCACCATTAACTTTAACTGGATTTTGAATTAAATCCGAGTCTAAAATATTTTCAAAAGCAGTACCAGCTGCGTTTCTTTGAATAGCAAAATGACCTAAATGAATACCATTATTTAGTAAAGTAGGTTTTTGAGCCAAAATTTTTGTAGCTGCATCTGAATTACTAAATACTGCGCTAATCCTAGGAATTACGGTATTGTCTGCATTTACAGAAAAAGCTACTAAAGTTAAAGAAACCCATCTCCATTGACTAGCAGCTACAGAAGGAACTATTAAAGTGTTTAAAAGAGTAACTCCATCTAAATCAAAGACTTCTCCAGTATTAACGTTAAATTCTCGACCTAAAAAAGAAGGGTCGATAATTCTACCGTTTAAAGTAATTTTATTAAAAGATCCATCTAAGTTAAGTTTGTTAGTTCCAGATAAATTAACTCTAGTGCGATTTATTGTATTCACACTTAATCTTAAATTATCAGTATATCTTTCTATTTCAGAAAACGCTCCATCTAAGGTTACTTTTTTACCAGAAGAAACTAAATCTGTACCTGTTCCTACTAAAATACCATTACTTACTTTTCTAGCAATTATTAATAAATTGTCGTTAACTAATAAAGTGTCATAATCTGCTACAGAAACAGTCTTATTTATAAGAGCACCTGCTTCCCTAGAAATGCTTATAAAAGCAACGCTTTCTGGATTAGGCATTACGATAGTTTGAGCTTGAATAGTGTTTCTAGTGTTATCAATACCTTTTATTTGAATAAAAGCGTCAGACCCTAAAGTTAACTCGTCTCCAGCTAAATTTAAAGAAATTATTCCGCCTTCAATCATCTTAAGGCTTCTATCTTGATTTATATTTTTTAAGATAGTTTCTTTATCAATATCTGAAATAGGAGTACTTTCTCCAGTCTCTAACTCTCCATAACCTCTAATATATAGTTTAGTACCTTCACGGTAAGCAAGCCAATAAGATTCAGAAGTAGACTCAAAGTCTGCTAAATTTACTACTTGATAGTTAGTATCAGCGCTACCTACTCCACTAAAAGATCTACTTCCAGCTAAGGGTATTTTTGTAAAAAGAACTTGTTGGTCTGCCATAGCTATAACAGTAGAGCCGCCAGTTCCATCTTGTCTAGTAAAGTCTAAGTCAACAAGAGAGCCAAAACGTCTAAGTTTAGCTAAAATATCTGTGCTATTTGGAGTAACATTATTATCTGTAATAGATAAGCTACTTCCGTCCCATGAATAGTTTCCAGAGTCTGTATTTTGAACAATAACAGCGTCTGAAAAAGATATTAAGGATTGTAAACTGTAAGCTGTATTTTCATACCAAAATCTAGTGCCTTTAATGGCCTTAATTTCAGTCATAATCGCTTTTAAAAGAGATTCAGTATCAGTAATGTTTTTATCAACGCCAGTAAAGCTTTCTATAGCAGTATCTAAGGTAGCCGTAGCTCCAGAAACTACACCTTCTACAGCGCTTCCTATTCCAAAGGTAATTCCAGTAGGAGCAATAAAAGTAATAGTTCCAGCTCCTACAGTTTGTACCGTAGCTTGTTCTGATCCAATATCAATTAATTCGCCAACTTCAAAAGTACCTGTTACAGAACTTAAAATAGACGAAAACGCTGGTTCAACTTTACTTCCCCAGTTAAAATTGTTTTCATAGTTTAAAGGAGTAGAAAGTCTTCCAAAAAGCTCTCTTCTGTCAAAAATTACTCTAATATCGCCATTTATGTCAGTATCAACAATAGCTAAAGGTATTTTATTAGGATTTCCAGAAAAACCCACAGTAGTAGCTTCAACTGATATTTCTACCTCAGTCATAGTATTAACGATTTGATTAAATTCTTGCTTTATATTAGTATCTAAAAAAGCTTTTGAAGCTGGAGTAGAGTCAACATAAGCTATTGATATTTCAAGGTAATTTCTAGAGTTATCTTGTAAAAGAGTATCGCCTAAGACTATATTTGTTGCCCCATTAGGAGACACATAATAAGAAAAGTCGGAAGTATTTTGAGAGATAACCAAAGCTGCGTCAGATATATCTATTGTAGCTTGTTTAGTAGCTGAACCAGTAACTGCAAAACCCTTAAAAATTAAGTTTTTGCTAGTTAAAAAGTTTTTATTCCATGCTTTAGAGTCAGACCGTAAAGCACTTAAAAGAGAGTTTAAGTCCTCTATGTCCAATCTTTGTTGAGCATAAAATCTAGGTCTTGAAAGTACTGACATTAAAAATCTCCTATTTTAAATCTATCCAAATTATATCAACCTAAGTAAGGGTTATCAATTAAATAAGAGTATTCTGGAGCTAAAATTTTAAATTTTATTCTTATTCCGGCGGCAGCTAGTCTAGTTAAAAGGGTTTGAGCTGACTTTCTAGACTCAGAAGGAGACAATAAAAAAATAGCCAAATCGTCTAGATTAGTTTTAGGGTTTACTGTACTTCTACTTGATATAAAGTTAATTTTATCCCCAGAAGAGTGATTTTTAGTAAATTTGTATGAAGAATTTAAAAGCAAGTTATTGTTGTTTATAATAGCTGAATAGGGAACAGGAACCTCTTCGTTCTCAAAACCAAAGCTAAAAATTAAAAACCCAGAAGATTTATCTAGGTTATTAGCTCCTATAACGTCTATATTCGAGTAGATCTCTCCAGCTACTATATCTTGATCTAATTCTAAGACTTGAGAAGTAATTGTGTAAGGAGGTGCGGTAGGTCCTTCTGAATAAAGAAATAAACCCCTCCAAATCTTTCCATTAGCGTCTACAGTTTCAATAGTCTCGTCTGGATGTAAGTAATGACTAAAGTTTAAATCCCCAGTTAAGTTAGTTAAAATAGCTGGAAGTTCTATAATAAGCTCTTTTGGGTTTATATTGTAAATAGCTACTCTTTGAGGCAAATCTAATATACTAAGTTTTTTAGTCGGAAGGTTGATTTTAGAAGCCCCAATACCGCTTGTAGATAAAAACTCAATACTTCCAACTGTTCCAGGAGTATCTGAGATTATTACAACATAACTCTCTTGATCTATGGCGTCTACTTCTACTTCCGCAGTTATACCCTTAACTCTAGACAAAATTTTAGATAGTTCTAGAGCAGTAGCACTGCCGCTAACTGCTACTTCAGAGGCACTAACTTTTACGGTTTCGGTAGTTTTTCCATTTATTATTACCGAAAAAATATCCCCAGTACTTATATTAAAAGGAGCAAAATTAGTAGTACGAATATTTGCTCTAGTAAACCTTTTACCCCAAAATACTTCAGCTGTATCTAAAAAAGCCTTCTTTATTTGTTTTGGCTTTAATGATAAATTAGGTATTAATTCTTGAAACTTTTCATCGGACAAGCCTAAGTTAAAAGGCTTATCTACCCCGACCGAAGAACCTAAATTCGTTAAGCTTTGTCCTGTAGCCGTTCTCACAAAAAGATTATTTTTAGCTGCTCCAATAGCATCCGAAACTTTATTATCAGACTCTGCTATAGCTATTATAAGAGCGCTTAAAACAGTTTTACCATTTAAATCAAAAACAGAAGGTAAGTTACCTTTAATTTTTTTTAAAGCATCACTCATTTTAACCTACCAATATACTGTTTTGAGAAATTCTAGCTAACTCATTTTCAGCTATCGCTATATTTAATATAGGGTCTGATAATGATACATCTAAAATTCCAGGAATAATTATAACCGCAGCTCTAATTCTTTCTAAAATAACGTCCTCTCCAACTTTTAAGTTGTTGATATAACCAGTAATTCTAGATTTAATTTCATTTTCTAAAGAAGAAAGTACAAAGTTTTCTCTTAAAGTTACATCTAATGAAACAAAAATCTCTTTAACTGTAGGAGCTAAAAGCTCAAAGTTAATTCCAGCGGCACCTACTCCAGGGAAGGCTACAAGATCTTCGTCGTCACCATAAATAGTTTTATGAGCTAAAGCTAATAGACCTGTATAAAAAGAATAAGCCTCGTTACCTACAGTTAAGTTTGTAGAAAAAATTAGTTTATTATTAGCTCGTCCTCCAGGGATTATTAAAGCTCCGTCTGAACCATTGGCTTTAGTTGATATTTGAAGTTTAGTATTATTATTTACTCCCTCTATATTTGCTCTAATAGAAAGTGGAGTTATTTTTTTATTGGTTAGGTAAGTAACTAAGTTATTTATGGTTTTAGGAACAATTACAAAAGTGTCGCCTACTATCGGAGTATTAGAAAATGGAGTTATTGAAGCCGTTAAAGCCCCAGTTAAAGCAACATAATTTACTACGGCCCTTTTTTCTCCTAAAATCGCAGCACCAGTTTGAGTCAAGTTTTGTATTCCTAGAGGGTTTACAACGTCTACACTTTTTACACCTTTAGCAGTAATTATAAAGTTACCGTTATTTTGAGAGTTAGTCAAAAGAGTGGCTTTTACTTGATCTCCAACTGTTACGTTAGCAAAGTTAGTAGGTACTACCGTAAACTCATATCTGTATGTATTTCCAGAAATAAAAGTAACTGACTCAATAACTCCAGTGTAAGTGTTTACTCCAGATGTAAATATTAAGTCAAAACCATTAAGGCTATTGTTCGCTAAAAACCTATTTCCTAAAGTTACTGCGTTAAAATCCGTTGCGTCTACAGCGGAAGATATTAATGAAGCAAAAGATAAGTTAATGTTGTAAGATGCGTTTACACTATCTTGGTCTACAATAACTACTAAATTATCATTTTCTGCGAAAGAAAAAGGTCCAGAAGCTGAGGATATTTTAAAAGCAGTATTAGCTTGTATAGAAACAGACTCAGTTAAAGGAAACCCAAAGGAAGCTAGAGCTGTAGAAAAAGGAAATTCTCTTATTCGTATGCTTCCTGTAGGACCAAAAGTGTTAGTTCTAATTCTAATAAAGCTTTGACCTTGTCTTTCAAAGACTTCAGAGGTAGCTCCAATTAATAAATTGTTTAAAAAATTAACCATTTGTATAGCTGTTCTAGAAGCTCCGTCAAAAACTATACTGTAAATACCTAACCCATCTATTTCTAAAGATAAAACAGAAGCAGATACTGGAGAATAGTTTTGTGGAATAGTAGCTTCTACATAAGCTCTAGTCTGTCCAGTACCAGCACTTAACATATCGCCAGACACTAAAGGAGTAGTTAATTCGATTAACCCTAGTTCTTTATTAAAAGCATAGTCTTTTGTTTTACCAGAAAATTGAGTAGTTACAAAGTTTAAACCGTTTACAGCATTATTAGCCGTTCCGCCCGAAACCCTTATTTTTGAAGTTTCAATTAATTTTAAGTTTGACTCTACTCTAACTTTAGCACCATTGTTTATTACGGTAGCTACTAGTCCAGGAATGTCTCTGTTAATAACATTAACTATTTCTTGAGAAGTAACCGAAGCTGGATCTAAAACGTCTGCTAAATTTATTGTAGCCGTTAACGTAACTGGCTTACCGTCTACTACAAAAGTTAAAGTATGCGGATAAGCAGAAATAGCATCTAGATTAAAAGGACCTTCATTTTGACTATCTAAAAAAGCAGTAACTCCGTCTTTTTCTAATAGCTGATTATTTTTATATAAACCTAAAGTTCTTTTTTTATCTAAAGGAAAGCCTAAAATTGAATTAGCCGCTCCTCCCAAAACTTGTACCGTTTCGTTTACTTCTAGCTTTGAATTTATAATTAGTTTTTTACCACTTTGAGACGTTCTAGCCTCTACTAAAAAAGAAGTATCGTTAATTCTTTCAACGATCTCTTCTGCCGTAGATGCGGAAGGAAATCTGAAGTTATTTAAGTTAAAGGTTAAAGTTTCTTGAACTCCGCCAATTTCAAGGTTTAAAGATAAAGGCGAGCCACTCATATTATATGGCTCTTCGTTATTACTCTCTACAAAAGCTTTAGTTATAGGGAAGTTAACTAATTGAAACCTAGTTTCTCCTCCAGTAGAGTCTTCTCTCAAAGTTTCAAGACCTTGCTTACTAAAGCTTGGTTCAAATCCTGTTCCGTCATCTAAATAGATTTTTACTGACTCTTCTGCTAGAGGTAAGATAACATTAGCAGAAACCACACGTTTTGCCGTATCTGGGTCTACTAAACCTACGATAGCATTTAAAATAGCATTTTTAACGCCTTTAGTTAAGCTATCTCCAGCTGTTTTAACTCTGTCTCGTAAACTGTTATCCGACTCTCGATTTCTTCCAGTAGTAAATTTAGCATTATTTTGAACTCTAGCTCCAGAAAATGGAGGGTTAGAAAAGCTAGTGCTGCCTTCGATAGCTAAAATTGGAACGTTACCATTACTTCCAGCTAACAAAGACCTAACCTCTACATTAGTTACTTCTACTTCTCCAGCTAGTAGATTAGTGTCTTCTATAACTTCAAATAAAATTTCAGGTTGAGCGCCATTAGCTAAAACTCTAACAACTGTTCCGCCTACGATAGTTTGAGTAACTCCTTGTTTTAAAATTACAGTCTCGTTAGTTCCATGATCGTTTACTAAAGCAATATCTAAAGTAAAAGAAAAAAAGTTTACGTTATTTGCCGGAGCTACCGAATAAGTAACCTCCTCTTCACTAGAAGTACCTCTACCTACTATTAAAGTTCCTGAAGTCCCAAATAAAACATTCGAGGCATCGTTTACGTCTAACTGAGTGTCTCCAGCTATAGGAGAACCAGAACCAGCATAAATTTGAGTAGAAACTTTTTGAAAACCCAAAGGTCTTAAAATAGATACTAACCCTATTGTTTTAGCTGCTTGGCCTCTAGTTAATCCAAACTCAAAAGCTTTTAGTTCTAAGTCCTCTTCTGTTAAAGAGTCAATATTAGATAACCTAGAAAGTTGAGCAATTCTATAGTACAAGGAAAAGTCTTGTTGAGCTGTAGCGTTCGTTATAACATCTAAAACTGACCCAGGATTTATATCATTTAATCCTAAAGACGATATTAGTGCAGAAAGCATTTCGGTCTGTATTTGTCTTTGACTTTTTAAGCTCATATTAGTTTACCTTTATGGTTATTGGAATAGGTATATCAATTTGTTTTATTTTTACTACAAAAGATAGCATTAACTCAGAGTTATTTCTTATTAAAGATAAATCTTCCAACGAGTCTATTCTATTGTCTGCTAGTAAAGAGTTAGTTATACTTTCTTTAATTTGATTTAATGGAGGAAACTTATCCCCTACAATTACTCCAGCTCCGACTTGAGGGTAGTTTAAAAGGTCCCCTTTAGTGTAGCTAAGTTTTAAAATTATTTGTTGTGCCATGTTATTAGCACCAGAAATTAAGTCTATATCTCCAGAAGGAGTTAAAACTAGATCAAAATTAGCGTCTATACGTAGGTCCGTGCCTAAAGATTTTTCTAATTCATTTAAGTTAACAGTATTTCTATTTTCTTTACCTTCTGGCACCTGAGAAAACCCATTTATTAAAGGAGCTGGAACTAAAAGAGTTTCTCCTGTTTTTTTAACGTTTCTTAAGGTAGAAGTAGCGTCATCCACTAGATAAGGAAATTTTAGGTCGTTTAATTCAACAATTTCTCCCCATCTTTGAGCATCGCCTAATTCTCTTAAAGCTATTCTTTCTAAAGTGTCACCATTATTTACAGTAATCTCTTTAGAAGCTACAGATGATCTTAGATCAATTTGATTGTCAAATCTTTGTAACATATCGTTTATTCTTTCTTCAAAAGTAGACTTAAAAAGATCGTTTACGCTTAAAATTAACTGAATGGCTATGATAGACTCGTTAAAACCATTTAGGATTTCAATAGCTTGAATTTCATCAATCGTATCGTTAGGAGCCAAAGTTTTAGTTCTATTAAAAAGTACATCATACTGAATAGAGCCTAAGTTTAAGAAGTCTTCCATATTTTGTTTAATTCTAGTTAATTCAAGAATAAGTCTTTCATAATAGCTTCTAGGAAGTTGTAGGCTTAATGCTTGTTCGTCCTCCAAAGCTTGTAAAGTCTCTTCTGGAAATATAGAAGTCGGCAAAGCTTGTAAGCCTTCCCCGAACGAGGTAATTAAACTAGGTCCTAAATTATTAACTGCTTGGTTTATGTCTTCTGGCAATACAATAGCTCTTATTCTAGGGTCTATCGAAGCTCCAACTGCAACACTAGCTTGCTCGTCCTGAACAAATTTTACTATCCCAAAAAGTGACCCTTTAGAGATAGTGGTGCTTAAAGTTCTAGCACTTATGTCAGCTGCGGTAGTTTCTATGCCTTCAAAAGCTTTCGCAGAAAGACCAATAACTCTTAAACCTTCTAATACGTTTATGATATAAGTAGCTTCTACTTGTCTTAAAATGTCTTGAGATCTTAAAAATACACCTCTAGCTTGCTCTATTTTAGCTAAAGCGCTTCCAATTACCGTGTCAAAGATTAAACCGCTTTCTAGTGGCTTAAAGGTAAAGTGAGATAAAACCCTAAAATCTAAGTTATAGTCATACAAGAAAGATTTGGGAGCTTGTCTAGTCATATCGAACTTAGTAAGCTCAACAATAAGAAATTCTCCGTCTTTAAAGTTTTTAAATATTAATCTTACTTTTCTAGCTTTTTCTGGGTCGTTCTTTTTAAACTCGTAATAAGACCTAAACCAGTTTCTTAGTCTAATAAAGACTTCATAACCGCTACGATACTTTAAGTTAGAAGGTTGAAAAATTCCTTCTCCGGTAGACGATAAAGCGCCTCCGCCTCCCCGAAAGGGAGCAATACCAGTAGTTCCTGCAATAGTAAGAGTTTTATAACGATTGCCAGAATGACTTACAGTAGTTCCGCCTTGAGTAGGAGTAATATTTATAGCAAATTCTTCTGATTGTTTAATAGATTGAGGAGCTATCGGTAAAGAAAATGCAGTAAATTCATCTACAGAAGCTCCGTCTTCGGTTAGAACGTCAAAAGTATAGGGAAATATTAATTTATTCCAGTTTCCTTGATCTAATACTGATAAAACTTCAGATGTTCTAGGATTTTTAGGAACCCCAGAATCTGTAGAACTATTAGTTATTTGAGTAATAAGGTTAGAAACAGAACCTGCTATGTTCTCTACTAATCCTTTAATTGGTCCTGTAATATTAGGCAAACTATCTCCTATCTTAAATCTAACAAAATTATATCAATCTAGGCCAACATTAAATCAATAACGGCTACGGCATCTTGAGCGTCTTGAACAAACTTAGGTAAACTAATTAAAGCTTTTTGGTTAGCTTTTAAGGTTATTAAAGTTCCTCCCGAAAAGCTAGCCCTTTGGTTTGCATAATTGTATCGGTATTCGTAGTAATCTTCAGTTCTTCCAGTGTAAGCTGCTAGTATTTGGGCTTCTCTAGCCGTAATAGCCGTGAGCCTACTAGAATTTGTAGCTCCAAGTGACGTTATTCCTGCATTAGATATGTCGGTAGCTATTAAATAGGTATTTTTTAAAGAAATCTGAGAATTATTAACTCCTGTCGAAGCTAGAAACTCTGCCGTTCCGTCTGGGTCACTATTTAAAGACATTTGTAGATTTTGCTCGGTTAATAAAGTTATTTGGTTATTATTAGCCAACTGAAGCTCCGAAACTAACCTATTCATTAAAACTTGAAAAGCCCCAAAAGAAGCCATCTTTGAAGTTCTGTCTCCGTTTGAAAATCCAGAAAACTCATATAATTCTTCCCCAGAACCAATACTAGCTAAAGGAGGTAATATAAAATTAAAGTTAATATCATAAGTAAATGGAGGAGGTATTGGAAATATTGAAGTAAGAATAGAACTTGTTACCTCAATAATACACACTTGAGAAGCACTTCTAATAACAAAAACGTCTCCATTTGATACAGCGGAAGCTACTGGCGAAGTGGTAGTAAGAGAGTTAGAACTTGTAGTTATAGTTGAGGTTGTAGTCAAAGTGTTGGCAGAACCTGACCCAAATCCATTTTGAAGACCATTAGTTATAAAATTCTGAAAATTTACTCTAGTTTGCTCGTTAGAGGGATTAACTAAAGTTCCTCCTCCGTCAAACTCTGGTATTCTAGTTATATTGGTTTCTGGAGACTCTGGAAAAAGCCTTGTTAAAACTAAAGCTGCTAAAATTGTTGGATTTGTTTCTATTATTATGTCAGTTAAAGTATCTAACTCAGTGTTAGTTACTGGACTAGTTATCTCAGTTCCTACTAAAGCAGTAAGCTCGTTGTCATATTTTCTAACTATTTCATCGTTGTAATAGTCAAAAAAAGACTTATACAAATCGTCCCTATCTTCAAAAAAGGGTATCTCAGCAGTTTTAGTAACAATTTGTGCTTGAAAGGTTTGTATAAGATCAACTTTTTGAGCTTTTAGGTTTTCTAAGTCAGCTATTTCTTGAGCTGTTAATATAGGTTTTGCCATTTTAACTTACCTTTACTTTGCTAGAACCAGCTGTAGGTAAAAGACCTACTAATGGAGGAGTAGTAGGAAGAACTCCAGACGGAAGTTGTGGAGCATTATGAAAATGAGAGTCAAATTGAGTTTTAAGTTCTGTGTATTTTACCACTAAATCGGCTATAGAGTCACCTAAGTCAACAAAACCGCTATTTAAGGTTATTTTACCAGAGGCTCCGTTTATTATAAGTTCTGTATTATTAACTTTTAAATTTATAAATCCAGACTGTCCGTTTATCGTAACTACTGTTCCGCCTTCGGTCTCAATAGTAACCACATCGTTTTTACCGTCTTCTGTAATTGTTAAACCTGACTCATACTCTCTAACAGTTCTTTCATCTTGAACAGAAAAGGTTTCATTTAATCTATAAGTTCCGTCAGTGTTTAAACCAGCTACTCTTCGGTAAGTATTTGAGTTAGTGTCTGTAAAAATAGCAAATATCTTATTTCCAATAAACAGTCCAGCCTCAGTTATGTTTAGAGATCCGTAATAATCGTTTTGATCTGTATTGATTTCTAGCTTTCCTGTAGCCTCGTCAAAATTCTTTAATCCTTTGACACTAAAAAAGTAATCCCCAAACTTATTTACTACTTCGGTAGCTCCGTTATAGCTATTTTTGTAAATGTAACCCTCTTCTTGCGTAGGTGCGTGGGACTCTGGGTCTAACTCGTTGCCTAAAGTTTCTACCCCAATTATTACTGGATAAGAAGAGTTTCCTTGAATAAACGAGATGTAAACTATGTCCCCATCTTGGTCCTCTAATCTAGTGCCTCTTAGCTCTAACGTAGAAGGTTTAAGAACTCTATGATAGTAGTCAAAAGAGCCTCCCATAGGATTCATTACTTTACAATTAGATAATAGAGAACCAGATTTTTGTCCTCCTAAGATAATTACATCGTAATATATTTCTGAAGCCTTAGAGTTTTTAGAAATGTTTGAAAGGGAGTCGGCAAAAACCACATTAACGACTAGCGCTCTATAAATTTTAGTGTCAAAATTTTGGTCGCTAATGTTATTTTCTCTAGTAGGTAAATTGGATGACTGAATAGAGCCGTCTGATCTAAATCTCACTTCTTACCTCCTGAAGATGGAACAAAGTCCCCTGCTTGTATGAAAGAACCGTCAATAGTCTCAAAACCTTTTTTATCTTTAAGATCTTTTTCACTAAATCCTCTAGTTAAGTTTAAAGTTTGAGTCCAAACAGAAGTTCCGTTATCCTCTACAATAAATTCGTCTTGATAAGCTTCTATGTAAAATCTTTTACCATTTATATAAGGAACGTCCGAAGCTATAGAAATACATTTTCCTATTTTTATATCATTTCTTCCCACTATTTTTAATGTTCCAGTCTCAGAAAATACTGAGTTTTTCCAGTAGTCTAGTAGTAACTCATTGTATTCTCTAAGTAATACTAAATCAGCTGTTCCTTTTTGTAAAGCTTCATTTCTGATTAAAGAATTAACACTCGTATGCATAGCTCTAAATCCATGTCTTTTTACAGAAGCTTGTTCCGTAAGCGGAAATCTAGTGTCTTTTAAAACTTGAATATTGTTTTCTTGATTAATGTTAGAATTAACTACTGTTACTAAAAAAGAATTATATCTAGAATGGTTCTCTTCTCCTAGAGAAAAGCTAATTATATCACTACCTTCCAAAGTTACACTGGGTAAATCTCTATATAAAGAAATTTTTTTAGCGATAGTTGGATAAGCTGAGTTATTAATTCCAAAAGGAATTGGTCTAAAAATAATATTAGGAAACCCTTTATCGTCTGTCTCAGTAAAAAGTTCATGTAATTCTGGGACGCTTATATTTTTTAAATTTTCCCAAGCATTTCCAGTTAAAAAGTCAAGAGGGTTTGAAACTGATATTCCTGAAGGAGTAGTGGCAAAGTTCTTTTTAATTACTTTGCCTAAAAAAGCATCCCCAAAATTTAAAGTAGTAAATCTTAAATTCCTTGTAGACTCTTCTCCAGTGCTTGGAGTACCTATTAATTTTAATAGCTTTCTCGGTAAGAGCCACTGTAAGGCTAAAGATTCTAAAACAGAACCCTTAGATGTTAGACTAGCTCCTTTTACGCTTTCAGGAAAATAAAATAAATCGTGAACGGTACTAAGAACAACATCAAGAGTAGTTTGTCCTAAAACATCAAGATTTGATTTACCTACTGAGTCTAGAAGAGCTTTTTCGGTAAGAAATAAATTATGCCAAATGTTAGTATCTTCGTAAATAACTCCAAAATCTCTTCCAGAAACTTCGTAAGTTACATCAAAAGCTCCATTTTCGTTTAGACTAGAAGTTACAGCTACTCTATCAACGTAACCTATGCATCTAATTTTAGAAGATGGGTTATTTTGAAATTTATCTATTTCAATAAAATTTGGAACAGTAAGGTCGCCGACTTGAGTCATATAAATTACTAACCAAGACCCTCTTTTTATAATATCTTTCCAGTCTCCAGAACCTACTCCGCCAGTAGAGTTAGCTAAGGTAAAAGAAAAAGTTCCAGAAGGATTAGTCATGTTTTTTGAGAAGTTAATTGAAGTAACAAAAGCACTTATATCAAAACCTGTAGAGTCTGATAAGTCAGAGTTTGTAAGCTCTTTACCTAAGTCTTCTAGTTCCCAACTAAAACAAATAACTTTTGCTTGAGGAACGTAGTTTATTACGTCATTAGATAGTTTTTGTTTTTTTGTTGACATTTCAATACCTTACAGTTTATTTGATGGAGGATTTACTACGGTAGGTCTTTGTACGTTCTTAAGCATTATATTATATTTGTCTCTGCTAGTTAATGGAGCGTTAGGATCTCTTTTAAGTGTAAATCCATTTTTTATAGCCGCAACAATATCTTCAGCTAGTGAAGTTGTTCCGCTAACTAAATTACCAGCTCCTTGAATAGCTAAATTGTCTGCACTTTGCAGTAATAAAGCTGCCGGAACCATTGACTCTCCGCTTATAACTTTTAAGGAAGTAGACATACTATCTAAAATTGTAGTCTGTCCTGCAAGGGACTCGTTTATAGCCGCTAATCCTTTTAATTCTGGAGTGTTGTTTTTTATATCTTCTAACTTTTTATCAAAAGTTTTTTTACTTATTTTTTTGTTTTCTAATTGCTCTAAAAGTCTCAAAGCGTCTAAACCGCCAATTCCTTGCGTTCCAAACATTGAGTTACCGAACTGAGAAGCCATTGCCGCACTTCTAGCGTCTTTAATTCCAGAAAAACTTCCTGACATTCCTAAGTTTTGTCTAGCTTGAGAGGTAATAGCTCCAGCTCTTCTTGAGGCTCCTCCACTATTAGCAGAAATACCAGAATTTTGAAAATCAGATACCAAAGCTGGATCATATCCTCTAGTTATTAACTCATTAGAGTCTAAACCAGCTAGTCCTCCAGCTTCCATAGCAAATTTAGTAGTACCTATCGCTCCTCCGCCTATACCAGCTCTACCAAAAGCGTTTTGAAAGAAAGCGTCAGTTTCTCCACTAGCTCCTCTTATAGAAGAGTCTATTCCGCCAAAAAGTTTAGCACTTTGTTCTACAGTTCTTTGTCCACTTTTGGCAATATCTCCAAAAGCTGCTATAATGTCTGTCGTGCTAGTTACTCCGTTCTCATTAATATTAGAAAGCATATCAGTAGCTGCATCTAAATAAGGTCCTAATGCATCTTCTATGCCAGAACTTAAAATAGAAGCTTGCAGTTTCATTTGAGCGTCATTAGCTCCAGAACCGCCAAAGCTACTTCTTAAAGAACCTGCAACGTTCATTAACGTGCCGTCCTCTAAACCTTTTGATCTTTCAAATCTAGCTCTACCTAAGACTCCCTCTTCGTTTCCGCCTTCTCTACCTAGAAGTCTAGTAGCGTTAACTCTTTTTTCCATCATACTATTAACATCTAAGCCACTATCGGCTAACTGTCTTGAAGAAAAGCCAGATCTAGGACTTACACCTAATCCTTGAAGAGATATATTACTACCAGCACCTTGTTTAAAAGCTGAAACAGAACGATAAGCTATAGAAGCAGCATAAGCACCAGCGGCAGCTGTTATCTTACCAACAATACCTCCGCTCATGCCTCCGCCTCCGCCTGATCCCATGCCGCCCCCTGCACCAGAAGATTTCATACTAGATAATTCTTTAGAAGCTTTAACTTGTTTTTTTAGCTCGTCGGTTATTTTCTTTTTTAATTGTAACTCTTTATCAGAACCTTGAGTTACTTTTTTAAGTTCAACAAATAGCTCTTTTACTTGCTTTTTACTGTCGCCTAAATTTGTTTTTAATTTATTAAATTGAGAGGTTAACTCGGTTTTTATAAATTTTCTTTCCTCGCTACTAAAAACAGTAACTTTTTGGTTAGAATTCATTTTTTTAAGATTGTTGCCAAGCTCCATTATGGATTTTTTTACTTGTGATGTGTCTGCCGATATTTTTAATTTACTCATATTAACTTCCTATTACGTCTGGACTAAAACTTACGTCTTCCATTTCTTCTCTTTTTTTGTCCAAATCATCTTCATTCTTTTTCATCATTTTTTCAGTCCAAGCAAAGAAATCCTCTTCTTTCACAAAAGAAGCTCTCATTTTATCTGCTTCGTCTTTATTGGTATTATAAACATGACAGTAATACTCAATAATTATCTCTTCGTCTGTGTAACTGTCCCACAAAGGGTCTTTATAAGCTATTTTTAAGTTAAAACAAAGAGTAACTTTACAATGATCTATAAAAAGGTTTACAGTCTCAAATCCTTGAGGAAACTTAGTTCTTATGTAAGCTATGGTTTTTAATTTAAAAAAAGGGTCAAAAACTTCACTCACTTTTAGGCTCGTCTTCTGGCTTAACTTCAGGCTTACCCCAAATTTTTTCGACCCACTCGTCCTCAAACTTTAGAACTTGCTTATACACTTCTATAACTGGAGCTTCGTCCATTAGAGCGTATCCTAAGTCGGACGTAGCCCAAAAAGAAGGAAATTTGATTATTGAAAAACGTAAATAAGCTATAACTTCATGGAATTGTTTAGTGGAGGGTTCTAGAAACTCAGAAACGTCCCCATTAAGAAAAGCGTAGTGTTTTGAGACAAAAGCTCGCTCTTTTTTATTCAGGATTTTACAAGTAAACTCACCAATGTATCTATGTTTGGTTACTTCGCCTTGTATGTCTATGGTAAAAGACTTTTCACTGTCTGGCAAAGTGGTCATTATAGCATCTTTCATTATATCTCCTATCTTAAATCTAACCAAATTATATCAATATGAGAACCTTTTTTAAAGTAGTTGACTTTTTTAATTATTTTTGATAGTTTATATATATGTTGAACTTTCTGTACTCCATATTGTTACTAGCCCCTGTAAACTCTTGTAACGCCCCTTCTAACTTTGAAATTAGAAGAAAAATAGCAGTATTAGACACAGGATTATATAAATATCAAGAAGACTCTATTTCTGCCTGTAAAGATGGACACTTTTCCTATTCTTCTGATATTTATGCTAGACATCCCCACGGACCTAACGTATTTGATCTAATATCTTCTAGAATAGATACAAAAAAGTATTGTCTCGTGAGTATTAAGTATTTGGACTCAGAAGAAATCCAAGACTACCTAAAAGGTTTGTATAAAACCCTTAATATTCAAGGACTTGTAGGATTAAACCTTTCTTTAAGCTCAAAAGGCGCAGTATTAGCCGAGTTTTCTATTTTAAAAAAATTAGCTAGTCAAGGAGTCTTAATAACCGTTGCCGCTGGGAATAATGGAGAAATTGTTGATAATAAAAATTGTGATTACTATCCAGCTTGTTTAAAAAAAGAAATACCTGCTTTAGTAGTAGTAGGTTCTAGTACAGGAGTTTATGGTAACATATATACAGTCTTTGATATGGTTTACGAAGATGGAACAAAGAAAGGTTTAGGCAGTTTAACTGGAACAAGCCAAGCTACGGCTATACACACAGGAAAGAGGTTTTCTAAATGATAAAAAAACTTTTTATTCTTACTTTAATTTCCTCTGGCATTTATTTTGTATTTTATAACCTTAATTCCCTAGAATCTATCCTATTTTTGGCTATTATAGGGCTTTTATTAGATTTGAGAGCAAAAACGAATGTTTCTTTAAAAAACCAAAAAACCATAATGAATGGCATTAAAGTTGATTTGGCTACTATTAGGAAAGAAATAAAAGCAATAAAGTAGATTACTCTAGTATCCAACGTATTTTACCACAGTCCCATACTCTATACAATCCCCTCTCTTTTGCCCATTGAGCTTCTGTTAGAGATAGAGGACAGTTTGTATTTTTTTTCTTCTGAGATTGCTTAGAAAAGAAAGTAGAGTCTCCTTGAGTATAAAAATAATCTATAGGAAGATTACTTGCTTTATTAAAACCTAATCTTGAGTAAAGAGTAGGATTAGGAGAGTAGCAGTTATCTGACCAAGTTACTAAAGGTCTAGGGATGTGCTTTAAAAGCTTTTCTACTCCTCCAGTAACTCTATAATCAGAAAAACATACCCTAGATAAGACTAACTTAGAAGTATTTCTATGGTGCTTTCCCCAAGAAGCCGCCAAAACTATCTCACCATTATAAGATAAGCCCAAATGGTTATCGTTGATTTTGGCACCTTGTATATGGTTTTTTTCTATAAATTTAATTAATTGTTTTTTATCGCTCTCTAAAACGCACTTTCTAGCATATATTGTACTGTTTAACAACAAATGTGCTTTTATAAGTCCATATACTGCCGAAGGTCTTATGTTAAAGTGATGCTCCCAAATGGTTAATAGCTTTACCCCAAAATTCTTACAGTTTTTAAATTTATTATAATGAAACTTTTTATCTGGCTTTTTTCTTTCGGAGTGAAAAAATAAGCCGTTAATTTCTATAGCTAAGTTATGATCGGGTAGATAAAAGTCTACCTCGGATACAAAGGGTATCTCTCTGAAATTTCTTTTAAAAGGTATTTTTAGCTCGGTTAAAAAGTTAACAATTAATATTTCTTGAGAGCTAGAAAAAGGATTTTTGTGTACAAGGTCTCTTCTGTTATTTCTATTTACAACATTTAGTATAGTTTGTACGGACCAGCCTAGCTGCTTTAGAGCTTCCTTAGATGTAGGGCTAAAACCTGTTTCATCTAAAAACCTTATTATTTTTGTTTCTTCAGCTTTAGGCATTGAGTTTTTTAGGCTTAGATTTTTACAAAAATCTTTAGGTCTTTTTTTACCAAAGTTTGCCGAACTTTTACCAGAGTGTTCTTTTTTGAAACTACATTTTTTACAATGCTTTTCAGAACCCAAGTCCCTAAAACTAATATGTTCTTTAACTTTGCAAGAGTCGCAAACTCTTTCTACTAAAGCCTTAGAGCCTTTTGAAAGGTGACTTATTTTTATTTCTATAGTTACTGGCTTATCTTTTTTTAAAGTAGAAGGAACCAGATACCCTAGCCCCTCTAGCCTTTTTCTATTTCTTGTGTTTAATGTTATTATTGTGGTATCTTTTATCATGCTTTAAATTATATAATAAATACAAAGGAAAGTAAACTCCTTCGTATTTTATATAAAACTTTTTTGAAACTAAAAACAGTAAGTTATTGATTTTACTGTGTTTTAAAGAATTAAATACCGCTAGAAATACGACCTTTAAAGTTAAAAGTACCTGAAGCTACACCTCTGGCCTCGACAGCATAACTGCCGCCTTCATATTTAACTCCAGAAATAGTTAACTCGACTCTGTCGTCTACTGAGTTATAAATTTCCATAGTTAACTCTGGCTGGCTTAAAATGTCTCTAATATTAACTGCTCGGATACCTAACTGAGTAGAAGCGTTTCCATCAATTCTAAATACGTTACAAGTAAAACTAACTTTATGTCCAGTTTCAGCGTGTTCTGCCACTTCTAATTGGTCCAAAACGTCAATATCAGTTAAAGCATTTTCTTCGTTTACGTTTAATCCGCCAACGTATGCAATTTTAACCCCATTTAATTTTAGAGAACCTTTGCTCCCTGTCATTACTCTACTCATACTAATCTCCTATTTCACTTAAAATTTTATCAAGTTCTTCAAATATGTCCGTTTGAGTCATAAGTAATGCTTTTTCATCAAAAGATATATTATGACTTTTTCCTAATGCGTCTTCAAAAATAAACTCTTTCATTCCAGAGTCTATCTCTTTTAAAATAATTTGTGTTCCTGGAAAGATGCTCTTTTTTACAGTAGTAAACTTAGGAGAAGAATTGGCATAAAATCCATCACTTCCCTGCATTTCGTCGGTAGTATATACCAAAGGTCTCATAACTGTAAGAGGTAATCCTTTAGTAAGTCGCATCTCAAGTAGTTTTACCATAGGAACGTAGGCTTTAGCTAAATACTCTTGGGAACGACTTTGTTCTCTATGAAAGTCTTCTGATTTTTTGACAAAATCTCCAATAGAGGAGTATTTTGACTTCTTTCCCATGCTAATATTGGCGTCCCAAACTACTTTTTTCATAAATCCTTACGCAGACTGAGAAATGTTACCTAGAGTAAAATCTAGTAAAACAAAATCTAATCCTTGAACTGGTTTAATCTCTATCTGAATCCTAGCTGTATTTCCATCAATAGTTACTACAAAAGTGTCTTCTCTAAAACCCTCTGGAGCGTCTATGCTAGAAGTTAAAATCTGAACATCGGTCTGATTTAACTCTCTTAGCTTGTTTCTGATAGCATTTTTTATAGATAAAGCAGCTCCGTTAGAAACTTTTTGACCCACAAACAAAGATTCAACTAAGTTACGAACTGTTTTAAAAGTAAAGTAAGATGCTTCCAATACAGAACCCCGGTTAAACACAAAAGAGTCATCTACTCCATAAGTTGTGTTATCTACTACAACTCTAAAGCCAGTTCCTCTTTTTTCGCAGAAAGTAACGCCATTTTCAATAGCCTCTTCTCCGTCAAGAGCAGTATTAAAGTCGCCTGTCTCTAAAAGAGTATTTGGATTAATGTTATGACCTACTAAAACCGAACGAACGAATTTATTGGTTAATGGCTCACCTACAGTAGTACCTAAACGAATACCAGCTAAAGCGGCAGCTAAAACGTGCGGCTGTGCCACTTTTAAAGTTCCAGAAGCGTCTAACAAAATCATATCCTGCATAACTGCTTGGATGTTAGCGTCTGCAATAGCAGAGATAGCTAAAAAAGCGGCAGCTTTAGTAGCTTCTTTTACACCGACCATTGCTTGAGCTTCTTTTCTGTTCTTAGTGTCGCCTCTCAAAGTTAAATGAGCAGAAGTAGCAGCTAAAACAGAACTTATTGTGTAAGTCGAAGCGGCATCTGTAAAACCAGAAATAGCGTCAGCTATGTCTACAGAAGCGTCTCTAGAAACACATGGTACTAAAACTGAGTAGTCTTGAGCTAAAGAAACTGCAAGAGCTGTAGAAAAAGTAGCGTTAGTTGAAGCACCTTGAGCGCCTCCTGTTAAAGATACGTTCTGATTGTCTGGTAAACCAGCTAAAACCGCAGTCTCAGTAGCTTCTACACGAGTAGAAGTATTTAATAAGTCAACAATTTCTTTCTGAAGTCTTTTTAACACTAACAAAACTAAAATATTAACCGCTGTTACAGCATCTAAATCAGAAGCTGGAGTAGAAGCTCTTGATGGAGTCAAAAGTGTAGCTGTGTAACCAACTTGTGCATTAACTATATCTACTACTTCTTTCATAGACTTTCCAGCTAAAGGAATGTTTAGGTTCAAAGAACCGTCAGTTTGTCCAGTTAATGTAGAAGTCAAAATTAAAGCGTTTCTAGAAGCTCCTGCAATTGTTACAGTAGCCGTGGCAGCGTCTCCGTCATGAATAATGTTTAAAATAGACTGATCTTCGTTCTCACCTAAAACTTCGGTAGTAGAGCTTATTTTAGTAACTGAAACAATTTTCTTGTTAGCAGTAGAACCGTTAGCTACAACAACTGATAGGTTATTATCTTCTACTCCCCAAGCAACACCTCTTACAAGGATTTGATTAGTAGTTTTAAGAAGGTTAGCTGAAGCTTGAGTAGAAGCGTTAGTTTTATAAACTAAAATTCTACCTGCTCCGCCTACTCCTGGAGTAGTTGATGGTCTTACTGAAGCTATTGCAGCGTCAACTAAAGGACCTTCTCCAAATAAATCTATCATAGAGTCAATTCTAGCTGAGTTAAACTCTAAAATGCCTGTAGTGCTTCCTGGAGCTCCCTTAGTGGACTCTCCGACTAGAAATAATACTTCATTAGCGGTTAAACTAGCTCCTGCGGAGTTATCAATTTTAAACTTTGAGTATGCCCCAGGCTTAAGTATGCTTCTGCCGTTGAAAGATTTTTTTATAGCCATTTTATTCTCCTAATACTTTTTTAAAGCTTTTTCGTAAACATCTTTATATTCTTTATCTTTTAAATCTAAATTTTTAGTAAAAAAAGACTTAATTTCAGGCTTCTGCCACGGATTAATCTTTTTATAAAAAACGCAAAAATCCAAAAAAAGGTCTAAAGATAACACAGTGTCTTTAGAGTCGAGTAAAATCTCTTCTTTTTTAACTTTTTTACTTCTTTTCACTTTTAAATTATATCTAATCGCAATCTGCTACATCTATATCAACTGCCACAGAGTCGATAAGATCAACTTCGTCCGATCTCCAAGACTCAGAAACTTTGCCAGTTACAGTCAAAAACCTGTTAAAGACAGTGTCGCCTTCATAGCGCATATCTCTTGTAAAGTCAGAACCAGAGATAGAAGACACTATAAAACATCGGTTTATTAGGTCTTTTTTTCTAGATAACAAGAAAAACTTTATAATTGTGTACAAATACTTAGTGGTTAATGCGTCTTTTGTGTGTATACCGATCAAAATTGATACATTACTATGAGTACCTCTAATTTCTACTACGTCTGCGTTCAAAAAGGATTTTAATACCCCAGCTTGTGCTATATTTACAACTCTATCTGGAGCAATAAAGAAAAACTTGTTTCCTAAGTCATTAGAAATCCCGCTTTTTATTATAAACTCATTTTCGGACCCATCTTCATAAATAAACCCAGTATACACAGAAGCTAGGTTAAAACTATCAGGAACATTAACTTTACCAGTAATTGGGTCGTAGCTACTAGGTATAAAGGCCAAGACTTTCACATATTGAGCTAGATCTGACTCTTCTACTAAAGGCTCTTCGTCAAAACCTTGGTAATCTTCTAAATTAGCCAATCTTTGGTCTTCTGAGTCGCTACCTAACTGTATACTCACGCACGGAAGGGTAGCTTCTTTTAAATGAAAAGAGTGAGCTATAGATATTTCCTTGCCGCTTCCAGTAGTAAAAAACGTTTTAATTTTTTCGACTTCAGCACTACCATATTTACGGTTTGCATAAGGTTTTGTAAGGTCTGCAAAAAGAGAGTCTATAATTTCGGGACGAGCTTTTAAATTAGCGAAACCGTCTCTAATAACTGACTCTATAACTAAATCTGGTAGTGTAAACATTTAAAAATCCTTCATAGTAACTCGTTTACTATTCGTTCTAACTCTTGATCTACAAACTTCTCTACATCTTGAAAGATTTGAAACCCTTCAAAGCCCGGGTGGTTCCATCCAGTAGACTTATCTGAGACCATTCTAAAAGTTAAATATAAGCTAGAAACTGACCCAGTCTCACTTACATATTGAAATTTTACTATATTATTCAAATTTTTATTGTCAGATTTGGCGGAAGCCACTTTACCCCTTACTGCATTTCCTTCCAAGTCTTTAAATATTTTAGTAAGCTTTTGCTCTTTACCTTGTCTATTAATAGCAGAGAGTTTCTTAAAATCCTCAGATAAGTCTCCAGAAGCAGTTCTAGCGTAAGGTTTTTGTTCAAAAGGAACCGCAGCATATCTATTGCCGTCCTTAGACTTTCTAACCCATTTTTCTCCAGACCTAGAGCCTACAGAAACTGTTTTTGAGGAGTTTAAAAGTCTCTCTTTTATAGAATAAGGACCGTAGCCCTCTTCCAACTTTTGTGCCCAATCTGAGTCTAAAGAAATCATCCAGTCCCCAGGACCTAATTTATCAATATTTAAAGCTCTAAGGTAATCTTGTCTGTTTTCAGGACTCATATTCATTTCTTGAACTCCTGACACAATAGAAGAGTAGGCAGCATTGGCTAATCCGTCAATAGCATCTTCTAAAGCCTCTTCTACTCCTAAAGCTGCATCTTCAATACTTTTACCAAGCTCTTCAGCTTTAATTTTTATACTAAAATCAGCCATTGGACAAAACCTTTGGGTCTAGCCGCCATAAACACTCTACTATTCTTGCAAAAGCCATTCTTCTTAATCTGTAATCTGGAACAGCTTTCTTTAACCTTATTTTTTTATTTTTCATAGCACTAATAATTAGTTTTTCTGAAAATCTAAAAAATTGTTCTTTCTCTAAACTCTTAAACGTTTTATCCTTAAGTTGACTTAGCGTTAATGTTTTGCTACTCTTTAATAGAGGGGCTATTATACAAACAGTTATAAAAATTTTCTGTGCAGAAGGTTTAAAGATTTCAGTGTATATTAGTTTTTCCATTATGCTTAAATTATACCTTTACTTTTCTTATTTTTTAAGGTAAAACTATATAAAATGTCTTGAAGGAGCCTGAATGTCCTATAACACTAATAACGAAAGTGAGCTACTTAAAATTTACTTAAAAAAATTAAGTAAAACTCCCCTATTTACCAAGATAGAAGAAAAAAACATCACAAGAAAGCTAGATGAAGAAAATGAAAATATCCTAAATATACTTTCTAATCATCCTTTTTTTACAAAAAGTCTTTTAAACCTTCTTTCTAAGAAAAAGGAAGAGGATTTATTCAGATACTGTAAGTATGTTGATGGAGACTCTTCGGAAGAGGACGTAGTTAAGTATAGAGAATTGTTAAGTAAATTAAAAACCGCACTAGAAACCGACACTTTGGTTAAAGTCTCTTTAAAAAACTTTGGAGTGTCTACAACCTTAATAAATAATGTTCTTATAGAAGTAAAAGCTTATAAAAGTCGCTTAATATCGGCTAGAGAAGAGCTAGGTCGTATTAGAGAGTTTTTTCAAGAAGTTAAGTCAGAGTCCTTATTAGCTATTTGTTCCTCGTTAAAAGAAAACAAAGATTATAGAAGCTATATGTCCCAAAAACTTAATATTCCAGAGTCTAAGTTGATGAAAGGTGTATTTGATCTAGATAGAGTCTTAGAAGAGCTTAAAAAGCTTTCATTTCTGGTAAAAGATGGGTTATTAGAGGTTATTGACACATTAACGGACGCAGAAAAGAAAGTAGCTGACATAAAAGACCAATTAGTCGTAAGAAACCTAAGATTAGTTATTAGTAGAGCTAAAATATTTATGAACAGAGGAATAGATATGGAAGATCTAGTCCAAGAAGGTAATATCGGGCTTATACGAGCTATTAACAAGTTTGACACATCTAGAAAAGCCAAAATTGCTACTTATGCTACATGGTGGGTCGATCAAGCTATAAGAAGAGCTATTTCTAACAAAAGCCGCACTGTAAGAATACCTACGCACGTGGAAGTAGTAAATTCTAAGCTCAACTCTGCTAGAGCCAAGTTATTACACACTAAAAGCGCTTATCCTACGGTAGAAGATCTTCACACAGAAACTGGAATACCAAAAGACTTAATTGCTAGACTTTTAAACTCTCCTAATAAAAAAATGGGACTAGAAGACGAAACTGAAGAGGGTTTTACTCTAATAGATACTTTACCAGACGATGCGGATAAAGACGTTTTTGCTCAAGTGGCTGAGATAGAACTTCAAGAAAAAGTTAGAAAAGTTTTAACCTTTTTAACTCCAAAACAACAAATTATTGTTCGCTTAAGGCATGGAATTGGCGAGAAAGAAGAACCCCATACGCTACAACAAATAGCCGATAAGATGGGCATTTCAAAACAAGGAGTAAAAGCTTTAGAAGGAGCTGCTTTAATTAAAATGAGAGCTAAAAAGAAGCTTCTTGAGAGTATTGAAGATTTTAATGAGTAGTTTAATCTTCTACGATTATATGAGTATCGAAAGGACCTTGAACTAAGTCAGCTCCAGTAGATTTACTACGTCTTCTAACCAAAAATTCTTTTTCTAGAAGCCACTGTTCGTTAAGCTTTACAAATTCCGTATTTACTCCTACTTTTCTTTGAGTAAAACGATTTACGTGCATAGCTTTTACAGCTCGAAACTGAACACTAGCTTCATAATGAATTGAGTAGACACCTCCAAGAACGGGCCCTTTAGTTAAAACCCAAGATAAGTCTCCGTCACGATCTATTACATAATCTGTATCAATATAATACTCTTTTCCTGTAGAGTCTACAATAAAGTTGACTTTACAAGCCGTATATTTTAAAACGTCTTTTCTTATAAGAATATTTGGATTTCTTAAGACTCTTTGGATGTATATATCTGTAAAGTCTTGTAATTCTACTAAAGTCATATATTGAAGCTCAATGCCGACTAAAAAAGTAGAAGCAACGCTATTTCCGTCTACTAAACCTTCTAAATGTGATTGTTTTTCTAGGTCTTGACTTTGAATGGTAGCTAAAGTACAAATAGGATGTCTATCTATAAAGCCAGAACCATTACAAAGTTGGCAGTTTATTTCATGTTCAGCTGAGTCCACAGACTTAACGTTAGGACAATAAGTAGTTCTAAAAACTTTAACTCTAGTCCCTTTTTGCTTAACTAAACGATCAAAAGCAACTGGATTTAGATCAACTCTTTCAAAAGAGTCAACTCCAATAACTACTTTGGAGTCTTTACTTCTCCAAGGTTCGGTGCCGTTTTTGTTTTTGTTATGACCATATTTTGACATTTATATTACTCGCTATCTAACTTAATGCCAGTTCTATTAAATTTATCTTTAGAAGTCATTAATTTAGCTCTAACCTCTTCCATAGAAGGTCTGTTTTTTCCTTTAGGGGATTCTTTCATATCCTCAATTATAGCCAAATTTTGTGCTCTTACGTCTAAGTCAGAAAAACTTTTAGGGTCTTTTTTCTTTTTAACATTAAGTGCTTCTTGAAATTGATCTATACGTTCGTCAATATTTCTTGAATCATGAAATGGATTGTTATTTAAAAGAACTTTTTTGGCAGTTTTTGCTCTCTCAAGCTCCTCTTCAATCTCCCAGTTTTGAAATAAACTAGCTTCTAAAATATTTGCATCACGATTTCTAGTTAGGTCTGTGTAAGTAGCACGTTTTTTATTATGAGCTGCTCCAGCATCTTCAACTTCTTTCATAGTTAAACCAAGTTCTTTTGCTTCAGCTTCTATTTTAGCAGAGTTATTAGGTTCGTAATCGTCAGAATAAGAAAGCCTCTCTAATTTAGAAAAAAACTTAGCTTTTTTATCCTCTAAAGTCGTTTCTACTTTTATTTTTCCAGAACCAATATCTTGAAGAAATTGTAATTGTTCAGCTACTTCTTTTTCCTCCATTGGGTCTAAAAAAGAGTCAGTTTCTTGTTTAGGCTCTTGTTTTTTTCTTGAAATAGAAGTAGCAAAAAAGTTACCTGTAACGTTTTTACCAACTTTGGCTTTTATGCTTTCTCCAACTTTTAGAGTTTTAAAAGTTCCATCGCCTTCTATGTTTTTTGCGTGTACGATAATTTTATTACCTTTTGAGTCTAGCGCTTCCCCTATACCGTTTATTGGGTCAAAGAAAGAAACAGTTAAAGAAGACTCTCTTTTGGTAGGAGATAGTTTAGTTCCAGTACCTCTAACAGTTCCAACTTTCTTACCTGCGTAAGGACCACTAGCATAATATTGGACGCCATTTCTAGAAACTCTTTTGTAACCAGCTTTAAGAAGCTCTTCGACTTCACTATTCTGGTCAGCTATTTCTTGTGTAAAACTTTTATACATTATCTTAGGCTTATACATACTTATCCTTACAATGCCATTTTTTTGGCTATAAATTTTAAAAAATCTTTAATATCACCATTTTTAAAGTCAATTTCTATTAGCTTAGTCTGAACAATCTTTTTAGTGTCTTCGTCAAAAGCTTTAATTTGCTCAACTACTGCACTCAAAGGTATTCTATTATATCCAGAAGGACCTTCAACGCTAACTGTTTCGTCTAGATCTAAATCTTTTTCACTTATCATCGTGTCTAACCAGCGATTAACCTTATCTATTTTAGGTCTTCCGCCAACTGCTTTAGGTTTTAAAGCTTGACCAAGTTCTTTTGTGGTCATACCTAGCTTTATAGACTCTTTAATGAAAGCACGAGCTTCTGGCTCGCCTATTTTCTTATCTTTTAACATTTGTTTGATTTGAGAAGCTTGTTTTAGGGCTTCCTCTTTAGTTTTTGGAGTAGCTACGTTAGCTGTAGCTTTTTTAGAAGTAGGTGCTTTAGTAGGAGCTTTTGTGCCCATACCTCTAACAGTTCCTACTTTTTTACCAGCATTTGGTCCATCTGAATAGTACTGTTCGCCATTTCTAGTAGTTACTTTAGCCTTAATAAGAGTTTCAACATCTTCATTAATGTTAGAAAAGCTCTTATAGTTAGGTCCGTAGTTATTTTTTGGTTTGTACATCGTTATCCTCTACCTTTTCTTCTATAGTAAACCCATCTCCAGATTTTGTCAACTTTCTAGACCAATATAAGGCACTTGTTGCCAAAAACATCTCAAAAGTAGACCTTGTGTCAATGCCCCCAACTAATCCAGAAACTTTACCTATAATAGCAAATAACCACATATTAAAAGCTATAAACATTAATGTTAAACTAACTGAACCCTTACCTGAAGCTGGGTCACGTAAGGTAGGAAATGGTATTCCATTAGAATTAAGTTTTGCGACAAAAGAGCTCCATTCTTTTTTAGATTTCATAAGCCCTCTTTTAAAATTATTCGCCTAAAAGTTTATTAAGCTCTTCAGAAGAAAGGTTTAAAGCCTTAGCCATGTCCTCGTCACTAAAAGATTTAAAGAAAGTTCCATTTACGTTAGATTTATTGTCTTCGCTAAGGGATTTTTCTAAAATAACTTCATGTTTAGTGTCTAATCCTTCAGAAATAATATCGTTTAGATCATCAAAGTTAGGCTCTTCCTTAACTTCTTGAGATTTCTTAAGGTCTGACTCTTGGGACTTAGCTATAACTTCGTCATAATACTGATTTACTGAGAAATTATGGTTTCTACCTAAGATATTAGCTTTTAACAACGCATTTTCATCTTCCCAGATAGCTTTTTTAACTACTTCTGTAGACTTTGTCATCATTTCTGAACCACAACTAGCTTTTTCCATCTCAATTTGAGATACTTGGCTTGCTTCTGGAACATCTTGCGCCATTTTATGCATTTCGTCTTCATGAGTTTTTAAAGCACGATCTATCATAGAGTCGAGTTTACCTTCATCAAAGCCTTTTTCCATACACATCTTTTTAATGTAAGACTTATTGTACATTCCGCTCATTTTACTAAGCATAGAGTACATCATGTCGTCAGAAGATTTACACATTTCGTATACCTTCATTAAATCTTCGCCTTCTAGGTCGATGGATTTTTTCATAGCGTTTCTTCTTTCCTTTAAAGATGCGTCTTTTGCTCTCATAGCATTTCCGGCAGGTACTCTAGCTTCCTTGTGAAACTTATTTTCTATTTCATACCTTGCAGTATTGGCGCTTTTATTTTCTTGGTCAATTTTAGCAGCTAGCTCGTCATTCTTTTTAGACTTAGCTGGAGAACCATCTTTTTTATTTTTCATTTGACCTTTTAAGTCTTTTATTTTATCTCTAAAAGGTTGTGAGGAATCTGACATATTTTTAAAGTGTTGCTTGGTTTTTTCTTGATGCTCTGGAGAATTAAAACCAGTTTTACGTTGTACAAGCTGTCTTCTAGCCGTATTTTGAATACCTTGATCTGTTTTAGGATTAGGCTGGTTTGTTCTATCTAAAAACTCTGTTCTATTTTTTTCTTCATTTGCTCTTTTTATGCCACGTTTAGCGCCTTTAGCAGAAAGCTTACCTTTCTTACGTGCTCTAGCTATAGAATTAATAGAAGCCTTATCTCCACGGATAGTTCCAACTTTTTTACCAGCGTTCTTACCAGAAGCGTAGTATTTAACACCACTTCTAGAAACTGTTTTTTCTGACTTCTCAAGAGAGTCATCGTCTTCACTTTCGTCCTCTTCAGAGTTAAGGTAATCGTTTACTAGGTCTAAATCAAAATCAAAGCTTTTAGCTATATTTTCAAGTTCTTCGTCTTCAAAAGAGTCAATACCGTCTATATCGCTTAGAATAGACTTGATTACTTGACCTTCAATTCCGTCTGGAGTAGAGTCACCTTGATGATTATGTTGAGCAGCTTTTAGTTTAACTAGCTTCTCGTCTTGGTCATCGTTTACAGTGTCTTCTTGGATGATTGTATCAGTATATTTACCTTGAATCATCTTATCTTGATATACGTCATCGAAAGTAACGGCTTTATCACCTTTTGAAAGGTTATCTGCCTTAATTCCTTCTAAAACTGACTTAAATAAAGAAGCCTCGTCTCCGCTTAAACTAGAAACCTTAGAAACTAGCTCTTCTTTGGTCATAGATTTGATAATTTCTTTTAAATCATCAAAACCAGCTGCGATTTCTTCGTTCTCGTCTACTGCTTTAGCTAAAACATCTGACATTTCTTGAATTTCTTTTTCCATTTCGTCCATTTTTTTCTCCAAACTCTTTATTTTATAAAATTATATCAATTAGAAAGTAACTTCTTTATAACTTCCATCAAAATACTTCTTTCGCCAGTATTTGTCGTTTCTGGCTTTACTTCAGGAGCCACTTCTATTGGTTCTGGAGTAATTATAGGAAGTAATTCCTTAGCTGTTAAAAAAGATACTAAAGAAGGTAAGGTCTGTCTTTCAATACGAACATTTAGGTTATCTTGAAGTAAAGCTCCGTCTACAGACTCAGAAACTCTAAAAACGCCACTATAAATGCCATGATCGACTTTAGATAGATGAATTTCGCCTTTTGGCATCTTTAAAAACAAAGCTGGAGCGTTCTGTTCCATGTCTCCAAAGGTATCTTGAAAGTCTTTTAAGTGTTTTTGGTTAACTAAAGCGTTTTCTTGAGCAAATTCAGACGTATTAATGTCGGGAGCACCTATTTCTGAGCCCATTTGAGTTACGGACTTACTTAATAATGCTTTTAAAGACTTAATTACAGTGTTTGTAGGCATCTTTTTCTCCAAAGTGTTTGATTTTTTTATTCCCATTATAACCATTCTAGCCTCGTTTATAGTTTCTAGTCGGTTTCTGTTCTTTTCTGAGTATATGCTCTTAGGGAAGTTTTCTGGACTTATCCAGTTCCATTCAGGGACTTCTTGATCTGGGTCATTCTTAACCGTAAATGAAGTTTGATCTGTATAATAAGCAAAACAATGTACTGGCTTACCATTAGGAGCTTTTTTTACACCTAAAGATACTAAATTAGTAGGGTTTATTAATAAACCAGCCTCTTCAAAGCACTCTCTAACAGCTACTTCTTGAGGAATTTCGTTATTCGAGTTTCCTCCGCATGGAGTAGTTATTATTCCGTATTCTTTACGTTTTCCAAGCAAAACTTGTCCTAATTGATTTAAAGCGACTACGGCAACATAGTAGCTAGAACTTTCAGACTTTCTTAGGTTAAAAGAAAGGTTTTGTAATGCCTTTTTAATGTCGTTTTTAGAGAAAAATTCGTCCATAAGCAGAGTAACTTCGGCTTTAACTTTGGTAACTCTTTCAGAGTCGTTAGTGCCTTCTGTTAAATTTTTATAATTTCTTAAAGCTTCAAAAGTCTCTTGATTCGCTTCTTGTTGTAATTTGTTAATTTTTTTAGAGTTTTTAACAGCTTCTGTACGAAGACTTGCTCTTTCTATAGAGCCACGCACACTTGAATCAGAGTTATACTCTGCTATTATTTTTATATTAATGTCTCTTAACTCTTGCATTTGTTTGTTTATGCTGTTAGCTTTAATTTTGTTTTCTTCTGGAAGTGCTTCAAAAAGTTTAAGTCTTTCTAAATAACTTACTTTAGCTATAGGGTCTGCGCTTTTTAAAAAATCTGGATTAAAAGTATTTAAAAATTCAGAAGGAATAACACCTTTTTTTACCAAAGCTTCCGCTTTTACAAAAGAATAAACCTCAAAAGCCCTAGCAAACACTTCTGTAGGTCTATCTAAATACGATTTATCACGCCTTTCAGTGTAAAAGGGTGCTGCTTGCAATATTTCTTGCATTTTTGTAAAAATAGGGTCTTTATTGTTTTTCATCTCGCTAAATCTTGACATCATAAAAGTATCTGCTTCAGAAGAGGCATAATCAATGGCATGACCAATTTCATGCATTATAGACTTAGCAGCGCTTACCGACTTGTTAATATCAATTCTATCTCTAATTCCGTATTTTTTATAAGGAGCAAACGTAGCGCTAGTTTTTGATGTAGAATTTAAAGTTTGACATATAAAATCTATAGGCTCTTTAAATTTTATCTCCATACTTTCTAATAAAATATCGGCAGAGTTTAGGTAGGAGTTTAACGCCTCTTGTTGTTTTTGAGAAGCTTTTCCAAAACCTACTTCTCCAATTAAATTAGTATTAGTCTTATATTTTTTAATAAAAGTAGAAGGTTTTCCAGTGCCACTTAAGCTTAGGTTAACTTCTCTTCCAGAAGAGTCACTTGCGGTACTAGGTGTGTTACTTTTTACACCTACAAATTCTTTTTTAGATAAATCTACTGTTTTTAGGGACGAGGTATAAACGTGCGGAACTTTTAACTCAGTAGGCTGTTCTTTGGCTACTAGAGCTTCTATTTTTTCTTCGGGATTAACTAAGATAATTTCAGCTATACGACCATAATTCTTTTTTGCCGTAGATCTAGCAAGTCCTTGACTAATTAAAATTTCAGCGGCCCTATGCTCGACAGGATTCTTTATTTTTACAGGTCTACCCTCTGTTAACTCCATTGTTAAGTATTCTAAAACTTTTTGTTCGTCTTTTGTTACTTGCATTATTGGGTTTATGACCTTTTTAGGTGCTTCTACAGGCTTAAGTTCTGAAAGGGGAGCAGCTAAGTTAGCAGTATCCCATCCCCTTGCGTAAGCCTTAAAAGCTTCCAACATCTCTTCTCTAGGTAATCCTTTTACCTCTGCCATTAACTCTTTATTACTAGCAGGAGCCCTAGTTTTTCCGTTTTTAAAAGCCAAAGCTCCAAAATCGTTAAAATTAGTCTTTTTAGGTGCTTCTTTTTTGGGAGCAGCTTCTTTTGTGCCTCCCATTTTCTTACCCTTGTTGGGTCCAGAAACATAATACCAGCCATCCACTTCTTTTTTAAATTGTTCCTTACCCCAAGTGCGGATTTCTCCGATTTCGGCTTTTTTTCCACCTTTATATAAGATTTCAGTAGTTTTCATAACAAAATTATATCAATACAGGGATTAAATTCATAAAGTATGTCTTTTTTGAAGCTCTTCTACTTTTTCCCATAACTCCTTCCAAGAGTCGATGTATCCGTCCTCTATTTGTCCTAGATTTAGTTTACTAGGTACTTTTTTAGTGAAGTTAAAAGACCTTACAATAGCTTTAAAAACTATTTTAGCTTCGATTTCTAACTCTTCTGCCTTAGCTTCTATACTTTTTAGCCTTTTAATCACAGCCAAAGCTGGGTTCTCTTGTTCTGGAAGATTTTTTGACGAAGATAAAGTTAAAAACTTAAAAAAATCACCTAAGTCTATAGAATTAAAGGTTTTTTCTAAAGAAGTATCCTTTATTTCAACAAAATAGTGACTTATTTCTGTGTAATTGTTTGAGCTAAAATTAAGAACCTCGCCTAGAGAAGTTTTAAGGACAAATTGGTTAGTTTCAAGATCAATAGAACGTACTGTGTATTCTATCTTTCTTTTTAAGTCATAAAGTCTAGTAGACAAGGTAATATCTTTAAAATCAAAAACTTCAAAAACTAAATCCTCTCCTCCTACAACCTCTTCAAAAATATTTTCCATTTCCCCTAAAATTGGGTTATATTTCAAGATTTGACGGACAAAAGTGTTTTTAGTGGCATCTTTTACTTCATATGACTTTAAACAAGAGAAATCATTTTTTTTCTCTAAAACAAAATACAGTTTACTCATAAATCTCCTGAAATAGTTAAAAAGTCTAAGTATTCAAGCCTAATAAAGTCTCTAGTCTTTAAATCTATTGCCAAAGCCTCTATTAAGTAAGAAAAGTCTTGAAGGGGTCTTTCAATTATAAAGTTTATTCCCTCTCCAACTACCGAAACTCCCATATTGAGCGTAGTAAAGTCAATGTAAACCTCCACAGCGCTCTTTATAATTGGACTACGACCTAATGAGTAGCCCTTTAGCTTGAAAGAAGCAAAAGCCTTAGTTGGGCAGTCTTGAGACACCGTCATACTCTCTAAAGCTAGTTTTAACAAGTAAATATTGTTAAGCAGAAGATCAGGAACAGGCTCTTTAGTGATTACATCGTATAGCTTCTTTCGTATCGAAAGCCCTTTCATTTTTCTAGAGTTAAAAGCTTCGCATAACCTACAAATTCTATTCCTAAAGCCTCTTTTATGTCTTAAGAAGCAACAACGACCACAACGAGCTATTGTAGCTTTCGATTTGACTTCTTTTTCGTAGATTTTGGCAGCTCTAAGCTGGGGCATGGCCTTATAAAGCTCTTTAATCTCCTCTTCTGAAAAGTCAACGAGTGTTTTTATAATTTTGTTATATTGTTCCATGCTCAAGAAAAAGCTCCTTTTAAAATTAAAATGCCTAATATGATTAAACCAATTCCTAGCACATTTGTAAAGGAAAAGTTTTGCCTTAACAGGATAACAGGCACCACAAAGAAAGAAATCGTTATAATTGAGTCAAATATAAGACCGTTTTGTGATATATTTACTTTTTCTGTGGTTTTTAGGATAGTTCCCCAAATAATCCCTCCCAATAAAGAAAAGAAGGGGCATATATAAGGTAGTAGTTCTGGCCTAACGTTCCAAAATGGTACGCTGGCATATATTGAGTATAAAATAAGAGTTAGTGCGAAGTAAATTAACATTACGCTAAAACCAACTCGTAGTAATCTCCAACTTTTAGTACTAAAAAGTTAATCTCGCTTTTTACTACAAACTCAATCGCTTCTTGTTCTGTTTTAAATCTAATAATACTTGTCATAAATTCCCCTTTATGAGTAAAAGCTTTCGCCTTTTATGTTTCTTGTTAAAAAAGCTATAATTAATACTATCACTATTGATATTAAAGCTGCCATCGGTAATGCTACTATTAAACTCATTATAACCTCCTAGTTACTCCTTCTACATTGCAACGCTTGTGCCAATCCTAGTAGGGTTTTAATAGAGCTTACTGTCTAAGACATGATTTTTGTTTAAAAGTTACACACTAGTTAGTTAAAATATCTAAAAGGAACTATTAAACTAGCACAAGGCATAACGTCTAAGTATATAGATAGGCTTCCCTCTTCTATTGCGTCATGAAAAGATTTTTCGCTACCATACCTTATTATATAGTACTTTCCTTTGATTAAATGCTCCAAGCCTTCTACTATGTAGGAGTATTCAACTTTTAATTTAGCTTTAGTTCCTGTTTTAGTGTATATAAACTGCATTTTGGCTCCTTTTAAATAATACTTTACTAAATTTTAAAAATAATGTAAAGTATTTATATTAACCACAAGGAAGATTTATGATTTTATTTTTAACTTTAATATTAAATGTTTCAGAAGCTAAAATATCTGAGTGTCAAACACAATGTATCTCAAAAAGAGACGTTTGTTTAAAAAAAGCTGAGGACAACGAACAAACTAGGGAAAAATGCTTAAAAAGGTTCTTGGCTTGTGCGATTAAGTGTGATTTGTAACAGTTTTGCAACAATCTACTTATTTTTAACTGTTTTTTAAAATAAAGTAAAGGTTAGCCTAAAAGTACCGATAAGTTATGTATAGCCTAGGAGGGTTTATGATTTCAAACAAAAGATTAATCTACTCAATAGAGCAAACAAAAAGAAAGTTAAGAACCTTAGATATAAAAATAGATGTTTACCTAGAAGAAAAAGGAACGCATAACTTTATCATGCATAATGAGTCTAGTAGACTTAAACTTGCACTTATCTTCTTAAAAGACACATATATTGAGAACGTTGAAGCTTCTCTAAAGGCTTCGTAATGTTAAGCGCTAAAAAGTTAAAAGAAAAAAGAATTAAATATAACGCTCTTTTGCTAGAACTGCTAGAAGAGCTGGTAATGTCTGAAAATTTAAGATTTAATGAAGCTCTTTTGGCCTTGTCTTTTATAGCGCAGGATGTTGACTTACTTACAGAAGAGCCAGATATAACGTTTAAACGAGTAGTAAAAAAACTAGGAGAATTATCATGACAAATTTAGAGATACTTTTATCTTACCTAGGTTATCAAGGAGGAACTATTCATCAAGTAGCTTCTGAGTTAACTTTACTTAAAATATCAAAGTTTCCCTTCACTAGCTACGACCTTTGCGGCTTAGAAGACGAGGATGTACACATCTTAGGACAACTAGCTCGTCACTCTAAGTATAGCCAAAAGGAGATTATATGAGATCAAAGTTTTATTGGAAAGGCTATGTGTTTTTGTTTAATATTTGGAGTCCTTTTAGAAGTTTCTTCCAGAAAGTAGAAAAGTTTTTTTACTGGGGCTGGACTATGAGAAATAGCGAAGATTGGGACTTCTTTTATCTTGAGGAAACCATAGCTTTTAAACTTAGACGGATGGAGAAGTCTATATTTGTAAATGGACATCACGTTTATAATAAAAACTGTAGATCAAGACGAGCTATAAAAGAAGTTATTCATATTTTTACTAATGCTCCTGAAAAAACTCAATTTTTTAAGCCGCATATAGTAGACGACTTCTTAGATAGAACCAAAAAAGTAGAATTAGGTCATATTTATAAGCTAGAAGAGCTAGAAGCTCAAAGATTAGAAAGAGCTTATTTTTTAATGAAAAAATGGAGAGCACAGTGGTGGTCTTAATATGAAACATCTTTTTTATGGCCTTTTTGTACTTTGCCTTGTAGGGTTTAACTTTTTATTAGAAGATAAAACTCAAGTTAAAGACGCACAAGAAGTAATACGGCTTTTTAATCAATGCATAAGTGATTTAGAGTATTCAGGCACGGAAGGGTTAACAGGAAACGACTTTTTATGTAGCGTCAGTCCTTTTTATGAGTCTTGTTCGTGCGCAGAATTAAGTAGGATGGGAGTTTTTTTTAAAAACGCCAATTTTTATGGAGAAGGGGAGTAATATGAAAGCAAAAAAGATAATGGTGCCTGTAGAAATAGTAGCTAAGCACGATTCTGGTCAAGTTGAGATAGAAATAAAAGGAAAAAACCACATAGCTACAGCTTCTGTTCACAAAAGCCAACTATTGGACGAGGAATTTCTTGAGGTTTATGTGTTTAGTGCTAATTTTGTAATAATTCCAGGGATAATCATAGAAGGACCTATGATTTTAGAGCTATGACCGACCTAGAGTACAAGCACAAGCTCTTTAAAAGAGCAACATTAAGGTTACTAGCGCACAAATATGCTTATTATGTGTTAAGTACTAACTATATAAAAGATGTAACTTATGATTTAGAAGAAAAACAATGGTTTACTTTGGGAAGAGAGTTAGGTATGCTTAATGAAGAGGAAACTTCGCCATGCATTGACTTTGACCACGAGCACACTTTGGCTATTTTTGCAAAAGAGTTATCTGAGTATTATGTTGGTAGTGGGAATACTGATAAAATTAATGAGTTTTTTATAAGACAGGGAGCAGAATAATGGAAAATAAAGTTTTATTTAATAAGCTTCTGTTAGGAGACTGCCTAGATATATTAAAAAAAATTCCTGATAAATCCATTGATTTAATACTAACTGACCCTCCTTACGGAACAACCGCTTGCCGATGGGACCAAGTCATTCCGTTTGAACCTTTATGGATTGAGATAGCAAGAATAAGAAAGCCTTTAGCCGCAGTCTGTTTGTTTGGTAGCGAGCCCTTTAGTTCTCACTTAAGACTTAGTAATATAAAGGATTTTAAATATGACTGGATTTGGCAAAAAGCCGCCCCTAGTAATTTTGCTATAGCTAAGTATCAACCTATGAAATATCATGAAATGATTAGTGTGTTTTATAAACATAATTATTATCCAATTAAAGAAAATAGGCCAGAAGGAGGACTAAAAAGGCTAAAAAATCCTTATAAATCCGACACAATATCGGGAGAAGTTACAAACAACTTTAAAGCAATTAGAGCAGGCACAGTTTATGATGAAAAGAGATTCCCTAGTTCTATACAATATTTTAATAATAGAGATAAAGATCGGGGGTTTCATCCGACACAAAAACCAGTCCCTTTATTAGAATACTTGATTAAAACGTACAGCTTAGAAAACGAACTGGTATTAGATTTTACTATGGGGTCTGGTTCTACTGGAGTAGCTTGTAAAAACCTAAACCGAAGCTTTATTGGGATTGAAAAAGATGAAAAATATTTTAACATAGCCAAAGAGCGTGTAAAAGGAGTAGAGTAATGGAAAGTACAATAAAATCTAGCGAAACTACAAAAGTTTATATATGTACTCCGTTAAAGCCGGGAAAGTTTTACTTAAAAAAGATATTAGCTCAAATTTTAAAAGAGAAAGTGTTCGCTTATATACCTCCTCAAGAGAACCACGAAGATAGGATATTGGGCAGCGCTGGACACAAGCTTTCTATTGAGATGTGCGACGAGCTATGGGCTTTTGGTCCTCTAGGAAGGGACTGTAGTTGGGAAATAGGTTATGCTTCTGGATTAGGCAAGCCAGTTAAGCTTCACATAGACTCTTCAAACAGGGAGCTACTCGCTGGCGACTGGATGATTTACCTAAACGATGCAAAAATAGTGGAGATTTAATGAAGGTTTTAAGCTTATTTGATGGAATGTCTTGTGGGCAAATAGCTTTATCTAAGCTAGGTATATCTGTGAGTACATTTTATGCTTCTGAGATAGATAAATTTGCCATTAAAGTTACTCAAAACAACTTTCCTGACACTATTCAACTAGGAGACATAACAAATTGGCAATATTGGGACATTGACTTTTCTACTTTTGATTTAATTATCGGAGGGTCTCCTTGTCAAGGATTTTCTATGGCAGGAAAGCAATTAGCCTTTGATGACCCTAGATCTAAGCTATTCTTTACGTTCGTTGATATTTTAAATCACGTAAAAAGCCTAAATCCTAAAGTGAAGTTTTTGTTAGAAAACGTTAGAATGAAAAAAGATCATTTAGACGTTATAAGTAGCTTTGTTAATGTAACTCCGATTGCAATAAACTCCTCTTTAGTATCAGCTCAAAATAGGATACGTTACTATTGGACCAATTTGGATTATTCTTCTATAAAAAATAAAAATATAAAGGTAAAAGATATTTTAGACGAACAAATACAAGAAGAGACCATTCAAGGAGAGGGATGGCACACTTGGTTTTTAAAAAACAAAGACTTTCAACTAGCTAAAAAGTATAGTATCATTTTAAATGACGTTGACAAAGCAATTACTATGACTGCTAGGCAATATGCTAGCTGGGGAGGAAACTTTGTAGAAATAGACTCCTCTAAGCTTAATTTTATAGGAGGCTTTACAAAAGGAAGTCGTATAGACTCAAAAAATTGTTTAAGTAGAAACTTTAGAGAAGGCGCTAGGGTATATGACATAGATGGAAAGGCAGCTACGCTAACTTCCCAAAGTAAAGGTAGTGTTGGAGGACACTCTGGACTTTATGGTAAAGTAGAAGAGGGTAGAGTCTTATATAGAAGGCTATCGGTTAAAGAATGTTGTAGATTACAGACTGTTCCAGACAATTATTTTGAAGGTTCTGAAGTATCTTCTAGCCAAGCTTATAAAATGTTAGGAAACGGATGGACCGTAGATGTGATTGTTGAATTTTTAAGGAGTCTAAAATGAATAAAAACGTATTAAAATTTATATTTGTATATCTTATATTTTATGGACTAGTATTACTACTATCGGTTCTTTTTGATACAGGACCTAAGAGTAATTTACTTAATTTAAAGATTAATGAAAAAACTTCTTTACTTTTATACAAAAATATTATAAATTAAAAATATGGCGGATTGAGCCACAGAACAAGGGTTGCTCCTTGAACGTTAATCAATTAGTGGTGTAGAGTCAACACTTAAAAAAAACTCTTCGTTTAGCTTGAAAGGGTTAAATCTCTAATGGAGCGGTAGAAAGTGTCTCCAGACTCTTAGGAAAGACTAAGGTTAACATAGGACGCTAGAGTTAACCGTCTGGTTCACGATACGAACTACTTTTAGGAGGACAAATGTCTGATATTATAAGAAGAACTATTGCCTTTGACTGTAAAGGCACGTTAATTTTTAATAATCACAATAAAAAAGTAGTAGTTGACCTTTTTAACGACCTACACAAAAATGGTCACGTAATGACTATCTGGTCTAGCTTAGGTTCCTACCCTCTTAAAGCTTATCAAGAGCATTTTTTAGGAAAGGAAAATATTTCATTAGAAGACAAAAGCTTTTACTGGGGTAATGAAGAGGGTCCTCCTTTAAAAGACATTTGTGTTGACGATGAAAATCAAACTTGGTTATCAGCTAAACACATAATTCATGCTGGAAAAATACCAGACAAAGAAGTTAATCCCGAAGCCTACAAAAAGCTATTAATTGAAATACATACTGGAGACGTTAATGATAACCCAGACTTTCTTAGGGAGTATAAGCTATGAATACCGTTGCAAAAATTATTATAAACAACTTATGCGATGATTTACATTTTGATAACGTAGATGCAGGCTGGTATACCGATATAAAAACAAGTTTACCGCTAGAAAGAAATGTTGGAGAAATTATAGCCCTAATTCACTCAGAACTTTCAGAAGCTTTAGAGGCTTACAGGAAAGGATTAAACGACGACAAACTTCCGCACCGAGTAGGCATTGAAGTTGAGTTAGCAGACGCTGTTATCCGAATCATGGACTTGTGCGGGTATCAAAAATTAGACCTTGGCGGAGCTATGCTAGAAAAGATTGCTTACAATCGGCAACGAGCCGACCATAAGGTACAAAACAGGTTAAAAGATGGCGGAAAGAAGTTTTGAGAATTGTAAAAGTTAAACTTCCATTTAAAATTATATTAAGCGAAAACTCTAAGTACTTTTATGTTATTAAAGCAGACAAAGAAAGAGGGACTGGCATTTTAGATGGAGAAATACTTTTTAGATATATAACTAAAATAGAAGCGATAAGAACATTTGATCTAATAGTAAAAAAATGGGAAGGTAAAGATGATAAAAATTAAAAATTTAAAAAAAACGTCTACAAATATTGATACTTTTAACACAGACTTAAGCAAAGTAGGTTTTATTTACGAATTTCCTTCGGTAGGAAGTTCTTGTCTTTTTGTTACCTCAGTAAACCAAGAAATAGACCCTAAAAACTCAATAGTTACTAGTTTCGTAAAAGAAATGACTATAGCCTCAAGCAATTTTGTAGTTGTTAAGACAGGAAACTCAACTTATGAGTTTACTATAGAAGGATTAAATGAGTGAATTTAGAAAGTATCAATCTTTGGCTAAACTAAACAATAAAGAAGTTGAAGGTATTTTTACTGGCATCTGTCACGTATTTCCAAAACTTGACGGAACCAACGCTTCTGTTTGGGCAGACAAAAAAGGCATTATTCACTGCGGATCTAGAAATAAAGAGATAACTCCGCAAGACGATAACCGAGGTTTTGCCGCATACATTAAAAGTCAGCCAGAAACTACTGGAATAAAAGCTCTTCTAGAAGATTACCCAATGCTTACCTTAGTAGGAGAATGGTTAGTTCCTCATGTATTTAAAGGTTACAAAAAAGATGCTTGGAACAACTTTTATGTGTTTGACGTTATTACCAGAGATGGGTTATATCTAACTTACGAGGAGTACTCTTCTTTATTAAAGGACTACGCTATCCTTTACATTCCTTTTTTAAGAATTACAGAGGATTTAAAAGAGGCAGACATACAACAAGTAGACTTAAAAACTAATAATTACTTGTGTCAAGAGGGTATGGGTCCGGGGGAAGGTGTAGTAATTAAAAATTATAAGTTTATTAACCAATTTGGAAGGGTTACTTGGGCTAAAGTTTTATCAGATGAATTTTTAAATAAAAAAAACGCTCTTCCAAAAAGAGAAACTATCAGAAACATGGATATTGAAGAAAAAATAGTAGAATTAGGAGTAACTTTGTCTTTACTGGATAAAGAAAAGGCTAAAATAGAGAAGTTTGACGAAGACGCTAAAAACATTGCTAAACTAATGGGGACAGTCTACTATTGTCTACTTACAGAAGAGCTCCCTTCGATTATATTTAAACTAAAGCTGCCAGAAGTAGATTTTAACGTGTTAAAGAAGACTTCAGATCAAAAAGTAAGAAAGTACTTAGGGTTGTAAGATGAAACAAGAATTTAAAACCATGCACGGTAATGAATATAGCACTCCGCAAGCAGTATTTAATTATTTTAATAAAATCTATAACTTTACGCATGATTTATCAGCTTCTGATTTAAACTATAAATGTAATAATTCCTTAACCAAAGATAGCCATCTAACTTATGCCATTCTTTGGTTAAACCCACCGTATAGCCCACTTAGACCTTGGATCGAAAAAGCTCAAAAAGGGAACACAAAAGACTCAGTGCTTTTAGTTTTTAACGACGATGTCGTGCGAGGAGCATCTTCTTGGCTTTCTAGAAGTGAACTATTAAAGGAAACACTATGAGCTTAACCGACATGAACTTACCACAATACCCTAAATTCCATTCTATGGAGCATTTAAGAAGAATAGCTGAAGCAATGAAGTTTTATGGCGACCAAAAAAAGTGGTTTTATTATCACACTCTATATCTTAGCTCTAAAACAGAACAAGTTATGTTTCAAGAGGATGAAGGTCCCTTTGAGTTTTTTGGAATACTAGAACAGATTTCTAGGGGATAAAGTGTCAAACTATTAGACACTTTTTATAAGTTATACACATTATAATACTCATTAAGCCTTTAAAGGGTATTACAATTGGCACTCTGCTTGCTATATAGTATATATAACAAGGAGAAAAAATGAAAACTTTAAACGGCAAAATCAAATTTTACGATACTATCAGAAGAGAAGGCTTAATAGAAGGTGAGAACGGTAACTATTATGAGTTTCAAACTGAGACATCAAAAACTAGCTTCGTAACTGGCCTACAAGTTAACTTTGTTCCTGTAGTAGTTCAAGACACTTTTTTAGCTGATAACGTAAGGGAGGTATAAAATGGCTTTACTTTGCTTCATTCTTTGTATACCATTATATATGTTGATGTTAGTAGCTTTAGTAGCTTTCATGGAAATAAACCGAGTTAGAAGGTCTAAATGATACGCACTTTAAATCAAGTAGAACTAGAAGCGATAATTAACAATACCTACGCTTTAAAAAAAGGCGAAGTCTACGAATATGTAGATTCTATTAGTAGTTTTAGAAGCTACGATTTGGTTACTATAAAAAGTATTGGAGAAGAGAGAGTAGCTAATGGGTTTATTAAGGATTTTAGAGTAATATTACTTGGAGGAATGTATGTCAACTAAAAGAACTGGAACAACGCTATTTGGATACGAGATTTACTTCCCTACGCAAGGATTGGGTCCAGAAGGGTATCCTGTTTATCAAGAACAAGCGCAGAACCAGCGAGGCATCAATACTCCAATAAGCGGATTAACTACTTTTCCAGAGGGATGTGAGACTTCAGAAGCTGGAGTGTTGTGTAGAGAGCTATGGAACGGAAAGCCAAACAGAGATCTTCGTAACTATGGCAAAGAGAAGCACAGACAAATGTTAAAAGAAATTAAAGCATTTCCAAAACCAAACTTAAAGGGGATTTAAAGATGAAAAACCTAGAAAACCTAGAAAAAGAAGATCTTATAGATAAAGACCACAAAAGGCTAAATGCTTATCTTGACCTTTTAGATATGTTGTATAAAAGAGTTTATGGATTAACAGCTAATGGTGGGGTTGTAAATGCAAGAAACTACACTCTATATACTTATCTTAAGTACCGGATGCACAGAAACTTACTTAATGGAACCTCTAAAAAAGATAAGAGAACTTCGATATAATTACTTTTGAGACAACAAGTATTCATACGCTGCTTGTAGCTTTAGGTGGGTTTGTTTGGCTTTATATGAGAAGTCAGGAGCGTAGGGGAAAATGCTACGCTAAACCTAAAGCTAGTCTCGCCTATTCCTAAGACCGACAAACTAACAGTCAATAATCAAAAGTTATACACTTTTTAAGTTTTAAATCCAATATAAAGGCTCTAGCCATGGCACCTTATGTGCAGTATCTAGTATAACCACAAGGAGATTAAAATGTCATCAATCATAGTATCAGACAAAATAAGACAGAATAACAGCGACCTTAAAAACGACCTAGTAATTTTAAATATGCTTCAAGGAATACCAAGTGAGCATAGAGCTTCATTTTTTAACCCTTCTAATATGATGGATAGCTGTAAGCAAGCCAACAATATGTATGCTAAACATGGAAGCTTAACTCCATTAACTATTGGTTCGGTTTATAATGCACTAAAAGCCCTTTCGGACGAAGGGGTTTAATTTTTACTTTACTTTAGTGAAACAATAAGCTATATTAAGAAGAAACAAGGATAAAATATGAAAGAACTTATTTTAAAAGATAAAACTATAAGTCCTAAAATTGGAGACTCACTATATATAGTAGATAATAATAACCAAACTCGGTTTAATAGAAACGTTACTGCTACTATTATTAAAATTAGTCGCAAGTACTTGACTTTATCCAATGGCCAACAAATTTCTTTTGAAGGAAAAGTTAACAGTCCTTATAGTCTAAATTATACGCTATACTCTTCATATGAAGCATTTTTTTTCAGATACTGCCATGAACAAAGAATAAAATATTTAACTAAATATTTTACTAATCCGAACGTAGGTAGTCTTTATGATTATTCTAAAAGAGACTTAATTAATCAAATGTTTAAAATAGCAAATCCCACAGGAGAGTATTAAATATGATAGATGATACAGGTAGCAAAGGTCCTTGCCAAGGGTTCGCTGGACCATGCGATAAAGAAGGCGAAAAAAGTAGACGACACTGGTAAACCTGCTTTAATTGATGTAAAACAAACATATACCCAATGGTATGAGGGTTAGTATGAACAAAAGAATACGTAAAAAATTTTCAATTAGATGTGAACATCGCAGTTATAAAGAATATAAACTCTTTTGCAAAAGGGTTGATCTTATTCAAAGGTTAGAGGATATGGGGATAGGCTACTACAGCGTAGCTACTCAAGTATTAAATGGATTATATGATAATCAGTTAGATAGTAAGTCTGTAGAACTTTTATACAATTATTAAAAGGAGAGTTTTAGATGAAATACATAATATTACTCTTGTTTTTATCTGGATGCGCTGAGGACTCAAAAGAGCTTTTGCCAACAATAGAGCCTAGAGACATAAAAATTGAGCAGCTAGAAAAGGAGCTACGAGACTACACTAAGGAAAGCGCCTTTAACTTGCACGTTTTACAACAAAACCATATTAGGCTAGAAGACCACTTTAATGATATGAACTATTTATTAAGATATATTGAGGCTTATTCTGAAGACGAAACAAGTGTTTGTAGTATGAATATTATTAACGTAATAAATAGCTATAAAAAATGGTTTTCTAGTAAACAAAAAGAACAAGAAGCCGAAGACCAAAAAATGCAGGAGGAAAAAGATGAAAACGATAGATATAAGAATTAACCAAGAGCTTATAAAGAAGTACAAGCCTTGTCCTGAAGGAATAAAGAACTTTAAGGAATATTACACAGATATATCAATAGAGGAGCTCATTAATAGCACTAGAATTAGTTATGTAGATAAGACTTGGCTATTAAAGAAGATCGTCCCTATGGACTTATTAGTATTATGGGCAATAGACAGTTCTTTTTCGGCTTATGACCTATACCTTAATAAAGAAGCTGATAAATACGAAGACCTAAGAGATTATCACTACGCAGACTTTCGTCATGTTTGTGATTCTGCCTCAGAAGCTATGGAATTTAATTATAAACCAGCTACTCGACTAAATGCTAAAGACGCTAATGAAAGAAGAGAAGATATAGCTGGTCTTAGCGCTCAAGCTGCTATGATATGTAGTTGTTTAGAGCTAGGAAGAGGAACTGAGACCACAAATAGGCTCCAAGCACTTCTTTACTTTATAGAAACCGAAGGGAATTAAATTCCTACGCACGTGGGAAGATTGATTGAAATGGCTTGTTTTAAGGGTCGTTATGGGTTAAATTCCTACGCACGTGGGAAGTAAAACCTTGTATAACTAACAGTCGATTGTCATAAGTTAGACACTTATTTATCCTCAAGTCGAATAGAAGGCTTCCCCAGACGGCACACCACTTGCTATATAAGAGTAACTAACCAAGGAGCATAAGATGAAATATACTAAACTACCAGAAGCAAAGTTAGTTGAATTGTGCAGCTACGCTAGATCTTCTATAAGAAACAAAGAATTAACTGCTAGAGAAGCCATCAATAAAGTAGAAGGCATAGCCATTGCCAATGGACATACTGCGAACAAGTTTAGAGTTTTAGTTCAAATGAAGGTATTTAAGAAACACAAGATTAACAACCTATATTGGTCCTTTGAGTTTAAAACTTATGTGTCTCATAACGAGATACCGGTAGGAAGCTTAGTTATTGACCATTTGGGAAGAGATATTTCAGGTTTATTAAAAGTCTAACTAAAGGAGCATAAGATGAACACCATAATAGAGCGAATTATTAAAGAAACTATTGCAGAACAAAACGTATATCCATCAAGAAGCCTACTATCTGTTCTAGAAGATGTGTGTGTTAGGTATCAGTACCCGATTAAGAATGTACTTATATTTACCAAGTATTTTAAGGAATTTAACAGCTTCCAAAGCTTTTCTGCTTATAGCGGATGAACAATTTAACGAAGGAGATTAAATGAATATAAAAAACTTAAAAATATTTAGAAACGGTTTTAAAAAACTAATAGATGACGGTATCGTCACGCAAGAAACTTTTGATATGAAACGGTATAGGTCTAACAAAGATGGGTGCCGAGCAGCGTTTAAGTCAATAAATGATTGTGGCACTGTGGGATGTTTATTAGGATTGGCACCTTTTATTGAAGGACTAGAAACAAAAGAAATTTATTTCAGTAAAGTAACTCGTAACCTTTATTTTGATGATTACTATTTAAGAGTTTTTGGAATAAAAGTCCATTACGATGATTTGGTTTTTGGATTTTTGTTTAGTGGGGAATGGGAATATTACGACAACACACCTGAAGGTGCGCTTGCAAGACTGGACGTTTTACTTGCAGGTGATTTTAAATATTTAGATGAACATTTTAAAGTATGACACAATATAGTGTTAGTCGTATACCTTACGAATAATATATGCTAACAATAAGATATATCCTCATACAATGTGGACATTAATGTTAAATAGTGTCGATATTGTATGCATATGTCAATAGTTATACAGTTAATAAGGCTTAGATGCAACACAATAGCAGTATAACTGGCATAACGCATGCAATAGTATATGTAACTAAGGAGCATAAGATGAAAATAAACGACTACAAAACCCTAATTAATCCAATGACAAGAGAAAACGAATATACTAATTGTGCCTGCTGCAATAGAGAGATCAATGAGGTAGTAGTAATAGACTCACAGACTTACGGTGTGCAGTGTTCTTATAAATTAATTACTAATAATAAGACCAAAGGTATTTGGCACTCAAGACACTTAATCAGTAATATTATTAAGTACACACAAGGTGATATTGAGATGTTTAAAACTAAATGCCCTGTGCGCTGGGAAAAGAGGTAATATGAAACACTGTGATATAGAAAGAGCTACTGCTATAGTAATTGCAATAGACAGTAATATTATTACACTCGAATATATTGATGCTACTAGACCTGAACTATTAGGACAGCATAAAACAGTATCTATTGATGAAGTGCCAGAGTGTAGTCGTTGGATATATTGCCCTGTGACAGTGACCTTTTCATCTACTCCATTAAATAGATCAAGATATACTAAATCAGACTTACTGTTTAATCAAGGTAACGAAAGACTAATAGTGTCTATTTCTTAAGCATATGTCAATAGTTATACAGTTATTAAGGCTTAGATGCAACACAATAGCAGTATAACTGGCACATCACTTGCTATATAAGAGTAACTAACCAAGGAGCTCAAGATGAAACAAATAATACTTAAAAGAGAAATTATTTCAGGTTCTTTAAAAGGTATTGTAGTAGAAATAGCCATCAACGTCAGAACTGCTTCAGACCTAGACTGGCTTAAGATGATTGGACAAGAAGTTAAGGCTTGTGCTGGTCCAGACTATATCGTTCTTGATGCTTACGTGAAGGGGAATTAAGATAATCCCTGCTACCCTAACTCGTGAAACATCCATTTGCTTTCTTCTCCAACTAGGTCCTTAACTGGCTTGCCAACAAAGGACTGATAATAAGTAAGCCCATCACAGAACCGCTTAATCTCTGCAATATCTCTTATAAGGTTTTTAATCTCTGTTTCTAGTAGCTTTATCTTCATTGCTCTTGTTCTGCTTTCAGATAAACGCTCTAGGTTCTTAAGCTCGTTTATCTTATGTTCTAATAAGTTGTGTTTTATAGCAGAACGTCTTTTAGCTTTATAAGCCATATTGTCTAAAACGNCATTGGTCTTCTTTATAGAAGCTCTAATCTCACCTAGCTTCTTTGAGGATTTTTGAAGTTCTCCAGCTAGCTTTAAAGCCCCTAGAATAACCAAGAAAAGAGACACACATAGTAAAGCTTCAATTTGAGTCATTGTTATCCGCCCAAGTAGCTCTATCTTCTAGTATTTCTTGTTGCTTTGCTAATAATTCCTTAATCCAGGCAGCTCTATCTGCTACCCTAAGCTTAATTATCTGCCCATCGTAGTCTACGTTATCCGCTACTTTTATCTCTTGGTCGCTAATCGTTGATCTAAAAAACTCATGGTAAATCTTAAATACCTTAGAACCTGTATAGTCTTGATTTTTAATGTAGTCCTTTAAAGATAAGGGTTCCTCATTTGCAATCTTCGGTTCTCTAGTATAAGGCAAGAGAACCTCGTTGGGAAGTGACCCAGTTAAGAGCACTTCATCTAAAAAGGTTATAACGTAGCCATAAGCTTCTCTCTCTGTTCTAGCATCAATTAAAAAAGAATAGGTGTCTTTAGTTCCTTTTAGAAGTCCTTGATAAATAAACTTTTCTCTCATTTTGGGGTCTCCTTGGTTTCGGGTTCTTTATTGGCAATCATAAAACATTGGTAATAATAAAGCATCTCTGCTTCAGCTAATCTACAAGCCTTCTTAAAAGCTTTTTTAACTAAGGAAATCTGTCTATGTAGGGTTTTTATATAAGCAAAATAAAAGTCTAGGGCCCCATGAAGTAAGTTTATTTTATTAGAGTCTTGTTTAAAGTAAATGCCCATTAACCGCTTATCATTTCTGACTCTTAATAAAACCTCTAACTCAAGCTCTAGTTTGTCTTTAGCTTTAATGCTTACGGCAAGTTCTTTTTCAAGCTTTCTACTTTTACTAGTTAAATGTTCTATAAGGGTCATTTGGATATCTACCTTTGTTTGCTTGCAATAGCTAGGTTTAAAGAAGTAATTCTTTTAGTTAAATGTGTTATAAGCCTATTAAATTCTTTAATATTTTGCTCTAGCTCTAATAGCCTAGCTTTTTCAGCTTCTGTAGTAAGTCTGATAAAAGCCCTTATCTCACTACATTCTAATAGAGCACGACCTAAAACTAAAAATAAGTTATTTCTAGTTGTACTAAGTCTGGTTTTATCTGATAGAAGAGTTTCCATGGTCATAGTCAGACTGTAGCATAAGCTGGATAAGAAGTAAAGGGTTATTCGACTATAAAAACTAGGTTTTTAAAATGAATAACTAGGTTCTATATGGCTAGGACTGGCGAAGTGGCATGAAACTTGCAAGAGGGNTTCATATGTAATAGGTTGTATATGGCATGATTTTAGTTTCGTGGTGCGGAGGCTTTTTGGGTTGGCACGTTTTTTGTATAACCAGAGATAGTTGGGACAAAGTGGCTAAAAGTGGACATTTGTGGCTAAATGAAACAAACTGCCAAAAGAGGTCATGCCTACCCACCTTTTCCTCCAAAACACACCTCCCACTACCCACCTCAAACCTCATAAAACCTATCCCCTTATGTCTTAGTCTCTATATTGCTCTAAATCAAGGGAAATACGTCTATGTCTCTTAAAGATAAAATTAGGGTCTATTTTGGTTTGTTTGAACAAAGTTCTGCCCCTCTTGTA
>JGI1221J13441_10000082_pt1 | contig 49180 bp, 34 predicted proteins | sample LakVidmifraction_4_FD_13441 | JGI IMG/M metagenome (IMG submission 13441) | reverse complement strand
AAAAAGTATATCCACAACACCTTCTTTCATCCATAAAAAAGGTTTGAATTTGTGTTTTTGGATATATTTACCCTGAGTTGGGTCATTGATAATTAAATCAGCTTCAGCTTTTCCATAGCCAACTTCAATAGAAACAATATATTTTTGTGGATCACTACCTTCTAGGAAATCAGATATTACTTCATTGGTTATTTCTACATTCATTATTTATATATTTAAACAATGCAAATATATGAAATATTAGTGAATAAGACAACCAATTTTACTTATAATAAAAACCTAAAGGTCTAAACTTTAAATGTCGATTAAGATTTTCCGCTTCATTAGCACCTCTTTCAAGTTGTTTTTCAGTACTTAACCTTACCATTCTTTCCTCTAGTCTTTCTAGGAGACCTTTCTTTTCTTGTGTACCTTCCGATAGTAAAGAGTCGTAATCAAGTATACGTTCAGCTTCTGGTGGTCCAACCACACCACTAAATTTACCTCTAACCCTTGCCAAAGCTCTCTTGGCTTCAGCAACAAATAATTGCCTTATAAATATTTTTGTAGGTTCATTAAATTCCGAAAAGTTTAATGTTCCAATAGGTACTTCATTAGGCATTTTTATAATATCAGGGTTTATATTGCGACATTCATCTAAATCCCCTTGTTCTACATCATAATAGTGATACCAAACTCTACACCCTCTTAAACCTATTGATGATGCACCACCACCAGTACTGGTACCCATACCACCACCAATTCCACCAAAAGTCATTTTAGAACCTGGTGTGCTAATTAAATGTAATAATTTCTTACCGTCTGGTCCAGCAGTGACTTTATAAACTAAATCACCTCTAAGCATTCTATTTTTTAGATTAAAATCTTGAGCACTAAGCAATACGTCAAAAGCAGGGGCTATGTAATGTCCACCATTACCACCCATTCCACCCATACCACCACCACCGCTACCGCTATTACTACCCATCTGAGCGTTACCACCCCCGAAGCCCATATCGAAGCCACCGAAATTAGCGAGTAGAGCCATATCTGTTGTTGGAGGGGTGATCCATAAAACTTCATTAATCTCCCTACCTTTAGGTATTTCATATACTTGTCTACCTGCTTCAATTTCAATATAATCCTTTTTCAATTCCCAAGGTCCTTTAGCTTGTAACCCAACTTGTTTAGAGTAGGCGTATGTTGCTTTTGTCATATAGTCAAAATCCCTAACTGTTAAGGCAAAAGTCATATCCACATTACTAACATCTTTTCCTAGTAAACTTTGCCATTGGTGTTCAATTAACCAATTTAATATGTATTCAGTATAATCACCTATGGAAACACTTAAAATACCTTCCATCATATCATCAGAAAGCTCAACCTTTCTCATAGGCCAGCCCATCATATGTTTGAATTGTTTAAATATTGCTTCTCTTTCTTCTTGGATTTTGCTCATCTTAATATTTATATATAAATATACTTTAAATTACATTAATTTAATTATAATTTTAAAAGCTTCTTCTATTGTATTAAATGTTTGTTTAGGTGCTAAAATCTGTTTACCAACAATTATTGTAGGTACACTATCCTCCCCACTTATTTTAATAATTTTTTCAAATTCCTCTTTTTTATCCAAAACATCAATCTCTAAATATTCAACGTCTTTTTCATCTAACATATCTCTTAAGGTATCACAATATTCACACCCATCCATCGTATATAATCTAACTTTACTCATCATCAATTATTTTATCTAATTCATCTTCATTGTTACTATCATCAGCAACAAAAATATTACTTTCCTGCTCACCATTTAAAATTGTTTCTATAATACCAGTCTTACTAAATAATCTTTCCCATATTCTTTCATCAATAGTATTTTTAAAAATATTAAAATACACTGAAACATTATTCTCTTGACCGATTCGATAACAATTATGTACATTGTAATTACCAACAATAAATGAATGATCATCTTCCACGGATAAATCATAAACACGATCCTCACCTTTAACGGGCCTAGAAATATGTAATGATTTTATTGGATATAAAATATATCCACTATACTCATAAATCCTATTTTTCTTATTAGGGTCTATTGTGTATTCAATTGAATAGTAACCAGTATTAGTTATTTGTAAACTAACCCCCCTACCTAAATTAGCGTTATATCGCATTAATTGACTCATTAATTTACTGGATGCAGTGGTAGCTTGTTGAGTATTTTTACGTTGGTGTCCATCACCATGGTAATACCCATCTAATAAACTTTTTAATTGTTCATTATTAAGTTCATCAACCCAATCAGGAAATTGTTTATTATATGCACCTTTACCAAACCACCCTAAAAAATTCAGGGCTAACTCGGTATTATAAATCATACATGTTTTAGCATTTTTTTTATCAATATATTCACTATGTTTTTCAAAACCAAATGAATATCTAAAAATATTCATAATATATTCAGCAGCATCATACATTTTTTTATTATCTATTTTTTGAACCACATTTATACCAGCCCCATTTTTTAATAACCCATCTGTAGACCAACCATCAGCAACATAAAAACCGAACGCATATAATAGATCATTACTTAGTTCAACTTGTTCTGGTAAAATAACACCACTTTTTCTTTGTTCAACACCCCAATTATTAATGAAAGTATTTGATGAGTGTTTGGTTAAGGTTATAAACTCTTTTCTTTGACTTGGTTGTTTATTACTCTTAAGGGTTAGTAATTCATTTTTAATATCTAACTTACCAGCTTCTACCCAATTAAAACTATCAAACTCTTTATTGTATACATATATTTTATGGTCATGTGTTGTGGCTAAGGTATTATTAAAACCAAATGCATCTATATCAACTCTTAATTTTTTACGCTCCAAATGTGAATGTGTGTTTACGACCTTCTTAAAATTACCCTCATGACTATAAACCATATCACCTATTTTAATATCCTCAATACTAACATAACCATTATTTGTCATAACTAATTGACCCTTAAAAATACAACGATCAATCGCTTGTAATATATTACCTGGGACCCAATATAAAGAATTGAATATTACTGTTGTTGCTGCCGTTAATGTAATTCCCACACCAGCAGATATAACGTTCCCAATGAATAATTTAACATTATCATCTTCTTGAAATCTATCCACGGATATTTGTTTATTAATACCCGACATTTTACCGTTATGTTTTACCGCTATTTTTTTAAAGTGATCGTACAATACATCCATTTCATCTTGGAAGTTGGTGAACACAATTACTTTATTACCTTGCTCAATAGCGTTTTCAATCATTTCTATGGTCTTTGGTATCGTTTCTAGTGCAATATACTTACGTAATAAGATAAGCTCTACTAAGTCCTTTTCTACAGCTCCTCGTTTCTTCTTCTTTTTCCTTTCAATCAAATATTCTTCCCAAATATTGGTATATTCCTTAATTTGTTTAGGAGTTAATTCGTGGTAAATAGTTGAGATTGTTTTCTCTGGCATATCCAAAACATCTTCCTTTTTACGCCTTATTATAATATTTTTAGTTTTGGCTGCTAATTCATTTAAATTTGAAGCACCATCCGTTAACCATATTTTCCTACTCTTCCCGTTTTTAAATTTCTTCCAAAAAGTTTTACCATCACAATATCTTTTAGCAAAGAAATTAAAATTTTCTACCAAGGGAGAGCCAACTAATTTGAGTAGGTTATAAAAATCCATTGGTTTATTTGCTACTGGTGTACCAGTTAATAACCAAGTTCTTTCAATACCATACTTAACAATTAATTCACTCATTATTTTACCCCTAATACTTTTATAATTTTTTAGGTTGTGAGCTTCATCTATAATCACTAAATCAAATTTAGCATCAACTAAATGGTTATTTATTAAACCACCTTTTTTAATATATTCTTTGGATGTTCGTTTATCTTTGGTTGTATGGAAATTCTTTAAGATATCATAATTAATGATAGTAAATTTACTGGTATCCCATTTTTTACCATTAATTATAACTGTTTGATCATCAAAACAATTAATTTCCCTTTCCCAATTTATTTTAACTGCGGATGGACAAACAACTAATATTCTTTCAGCACCACTCTCTAGCGCAGCAACAATTGACATATAACTTTTACCTAACCCCATATCATCAGCCAATATAGCACCTTTCCTAGATAATAAGAACTTTATACCACTTTTCTGATGTTCATAAGGTGTTCTATTTTTATTATCTAATTCAACATACTTATCAAAATCAACCTCTACATTAGGTTCTTCCCAATAAGGATCATCCAAAACTTGTGTTTTGGGTAACCAATACATTTGATAATTTTCTTGATTTTTTTTTAGTTTACCGTAAATATGAAAAGCTTTATCGGTATCGGCAAGAATAAAACCTATTAATATTTTTTCTGGTACAAATTTTATACTATATTTTTTCTGTAATTCTAAACCTAGATATTCAGTTATAGCGATAACCCTTTCAACCTTATGTGGGTCTACATTATGGAATTCCGAAATATATTTAACTTGGGTATTAGTAAAGGCTACCTTCCCCTTCATATATTCTTTTCTAAGTTTTTTTAAATAGGGGTTTTTACCCTTATACTTATTAAGGAGTTCTAATACTGAAACATTTTTTAATTTATCTATATTTATCAATACATAATATTTATATTTTATATGTTATATAACAATATACACAAAAAATGTTAAATAGTAAAGATTTTAATTAAAAAATAATATGGGAAATAGGAGAATACCAATTAATAGAGTTAATAAATTTTATTCCGAAGAGGAATTTGAATTAGATATTGAAATGGGTAGGGAGTCCATAGAAGAAGATGGTAATTTTGTTGTTGTTTTATTTCAAGTAGATAGAGAGATAACTTTATTTGATGATCTATATGGTGAAACTTATGAAGATGGGGTGAGGTATAAAACACCTGTAGAATTAAAAGTAATTCCTCTTATAACTGAAGCAGATAATAAAACTTATAATTCTAATGGTTCTCAACGTAATTTAGAAGACGGTAATTTAAGTTTTGGTTTATATCAAAAACAATTAGATGAATTTAAATGTGAAATTAATTATGGTGATTATATTGGTTATGCAGTAAATGAAACAACTATACGTTATTTTTCAGTAGCTAATGATGGACTTAAGAATTATGACAATAAACATACTATATTGGGGTATAAAGGTGCTTTCAGAACAATCATCTGTACACCATCAAATAAAGATGAATTTAAAGGAATATAATTATGAGAAGAAAAATTAATATAACAAATAGTAAATTTGGTAAAGAACAGATTCAAAGCGTTTATGATGATATTGCTAGTGATGATACGTATTTACCAAAGGGAATTTCTTTTTCTGATATTGATAGGTCTTTAGTTGATTTGGTGGAAAATAAGCTTGATTTCAGAGTAGGTGATGAGAAATTACCAGTATTTTTTATGTCAATTCAGAAATGGTCTGAATTTACTAAGTCTTGGGGTTCTTCAGATGAATTTAAAGATGTTAAATTACCATTTTCAACAATAGTAAGAGACCCTAATATACAATCAGGGTCAAATCAAGATGGTTTATGGAATATCCCAGGTGTTCGAACTTATAGTTATAGAAATGTACCCACTTTAATAAATGGTAGAGTTGGTTATGATAAATATAAAATACCCCAACCCACAGCTACCGACTTAACATTTCATTTTAGATTCTTTTGTAATCGAATGGTGGAACTTAATAATATTCACACAAAAATACAAACCACTTTTAATGCTAGACAACATTATATAAATGTTAAGGGGCATCCTATGCCAGTTGTTTTAGAAGCTATTTCTGATGAGAGTGAGATTGATGATGTTGAAAGCCGTAGATATTATGTTATGGATTTTGAATTACTTGTTAAGGGGTATATTTTGGATGAAAAAGATTTTATAATAACCCCTGCTAAGGATAGGGCTATTTTATTTTTTGATGGTGATGGTTCGGGGAAATCAATTAATAGTTTAAGTATTAAAGAATCCATAAATAAAAATGGTAATTCAGTTAAGTATGAAATTTTATCTAAATATAAAGCAAGTAATATTCAAGAGATAATAATAAATCAAAATACCACAATTAATAATATATCAAATGAATTTAATATATCTGAAATAACTTTTAAGGTTAATGGGGTAATTCAAGAAATATTTCCATTCAATCTTAAAAGAAGTGATATTTTACAAGTCGAACTATTAAAAGAAGATGATACTATAGGCTCTTTAATACTTAATGGTACTATTACTTAACCCATAATAGTAAAATATTTCATTAATGTTAGTCGTTTCTAAAATGATTTTATATTTATTATTAAGTAATAATAATTGTAAAAAAAATAAAAAACATAATAGATGAGTTCAAATAGAGTATTCGTAAGTCCAGGGGTTTACACTTCAGAAAATGATTTGACTTTTGTAAGTAATAACGTAGGGGTAACAAGTTTAGGTTTGGTTGGTGAAACAACTAAAGGACCTGCTTTCCAACCTATTTACATTTCAAACTACGCTGAAATGAGAAAGTTCTTTGGTGGACTTAATCCAGAAAAAATTAAAGATAATAACTCATTAAGATATGAATTACCTTATATAGCAAAATCATATTTAACAAATTCAAACCAACTGTACGTTTCTAGAGTGTTAGGTCTTTCTGGTTATAACGCTGGTAAAGCTTGGGGGTTAGCCGTAGATGGTAAATTAGTAGCACTTTTAAGGTCTAGAGGTAAATACGTAGCTAATGAAGTTTTAGAATTCTCATGTAATAATTTAACTATTTCAGAAACACCTACAATGGGTGAGGATTTTGAACTTACAACTGATGGAGGTAAAATATATAAAATTAATTTAGATAAAACTAAAAATAATTACATAACTAGAGTTTTAGGTAAATCTAATGATGATGCAAAACCAGATATTTTTGTTGAAGAAATATATCCAAATTTTATTGATACTTTAGATGATGATACCTTGGTGGTTTCATTAACTGAATATGTTGATGAGTTTGAGAATTATAATACTAGATATAAATCAGCTATGACACCTTTTATCGTTTCTGAAATTAAAGGTGATGAAGTTTCTAGGTTATTTAGATTTGAAACCATATCTGATGGTAATACAGCTAATGAGGATATTAAAATATCAATAAGTAATATTAAACCAGATGATAGGGAGTTTGATGTAGTTGTTAGAAAATTTGGTGATACTGATGCAAATCCACTCCAATTAGAAAGATTTAGTAAATGTAATATGGATCCCTCCTCTACCAATTTTATTGGTAAAAGAATTGGAACTACTAATGGTGATTATGTTGCAATTTCTTCTTATGTTTTAATTGAAATGGCTGAAAATGAACCTAATTCAGATTCCTTCCCATCAGGGTTTGAAGGTTATCCAGTTAGAGAAAATTTAGGTATTACTACAGCTCCAGAAATGATATATAAAACAGAATACACTGATTTTGAAAATAAAAGACGTGTTTACTTAGGTACAACTACTGATATTGATCGTGATATATTAAGTTTTAATGGGTTAGATGTTGATGGTTCAGCATTTGAATTTTATACAAAAGGTTTCCATATGGATCAAGAAGCTGTAAACATTTTAGATGAAAATGCTGAAGCGTTGTTTTTCACTGGTAATTCGAAATTTGGTAGTGAAGTTGATACTGTAGATGGTCCTTATGAAAAAGTTTATTCACGTAAATTTACAGTAAACCCTTGTGGTGGTTTTGATGGTTGGGATATTTATAGAACTAGAAGATCTAACACAGATAAATATACTGTTCAAAAATTAAAATCAAACCCAGCCACCGAGGATTTATTTAACCCTTTAGCTTTAAGTAATGGTGATATGGGTGTTGAATCAGATTATTATGCTTTCCTTGAAGGAATTAGAACTTTTTCAAACCCAGAAGCAGTTAACATAAATGTTTTCTCCACACCTGGAATTGATACTTTTGATAATACTAATTTAGTTGAAGATACTATTGATATGATTGAGAGAGAGCGTTCTGATAGTTTATATATCGTAACTACACCTGATATGTCTGAAGGTGATAAAATGACCGCTCAAGACGTTTCAAGTAGATTATATCAACAATTTGATAGTAACTACACTGCAACTTACTGGCCCTGGATTCAAAAGAATGATGACGAGAATAATGTTTTAGTGTATATACCAGCAACTGGTGAGGTTATTAAGAATATCGCATTAACTGATAATATTGCTGCGCCTTGGTATGCTACCGCAGGTTATCAAAGAGGTAACGTTAACGCTATACAAGCTAGGAAGAAATTAACTCACCCAGAAAGAGAAATTTTGTACGCTGAAAGAATAAACCCTATTGTAACATTTAGTGGTGATGGAATTAAAATTATGGGTAATAAAAATTTACAAGTTAGGAATAGCCCACTAAATAGGATCAACGTTAGACGTTTATTATTACGAGCTAGAAAACTTATTTCTGCTGTTAGTATTAGATTATTATTTGAACAAAACGATGATAAATTAAGAGGTGAATTTTTAAGTAAAGTTACCCCAATATTAGATAACATAAGAAAGAAAAGAGGTTTAACTAAATTTGAGGTTAAATTAGATCCTACACCTGAAGGTGAAGATAGAAATACTTTATCTGGTAAGATAAGAATTCAACCAACAAATGCTTTAGAGTATGTTGATATTGGGTTTGATGTTACTGATTCAGGAGCTTCATTCGATGATATCTAAATGAAAGTAATTAACCCCTTTATCTATATGGAGGGGTTTTAAATATAATAAAAAAATAAATATATTTTATAAAAACAATATACTTATAATTAAATAACTAAAACAAATAATATGTCAGATTTATTAAATAACATGCCAATTTTCTATGAACCTAAAAGAAAGAATCGTTGGTTTTTCCGTTTTCCTTCTGAATTAGGTATACAAGAATGGACATTAAAAAGTGCTGCTAGACCTAAAATAAGTCAAAATGAGACTGAAATAGAGTTTTTAAACACATCTACTTGGGTAATTGGTAGGTTTATATGGGAATCAATTACAGTTGTATTGAGAGATGCAATAGGACCTTCTACAACTCAAGCAGTTATGGAGTGGGTTAGATTACATTCTGAATCGGTAACGGGTAGGCAAGGTTATGCTGCTGGGTATAAGAAAGATGTTGAAATTGAAATGATTGACCCTAACGGTGTTGTTGTTGAAAAATGGTTACTTGAAGGTGCGATGATAACTAATGCTGATTTTGGTGATCTTTCGATGGATGATGATTCTATTGCTGAGGTTTCAATTGAACTTAGATTTGATAGAGCATTACTTTTATATTAATCAATGATAAATAATTTTTAAAACCTCCACTACCATGGGGGTTTTTTCATTTAATGTCACATACAACTTTATTTTTAAATAAAAAACATTAATGGTTATTATTTTTATTTAATATTTACAATACCACAATACTTATTAATATATTAAAAAAATTATTATGGAAAATAAACCAAACGTATTTCCTGAAGAGGAAAAAAATAGTGAAGCATATTATAACAATTTAATGAAAGAGAATAGGGAAAAAGAGTTAGAAGAAAAGTCAAAGGGGGTTAATAAACCCACTACCTCTACTACTGAAAAACCTATTATTAATAAACCTACAGAAATAGAACCAGATTATAATTCAGATTATGATTTAGTACCTTTACCTTCTAAAGGAAAAACTTATCCAGGTGATAAGGAACGTATAATGGTTAGTTTTTTAAATGGGTATGATGAAAATATTTTAACAAACCCACACTTAATGAAAAGTGGTAAATTTCTAGATACACTATTTAAAAGAAAAATTATAGATAGGGATATAAAGTATGAAGATTTATTGGTTGGTGATAGGGATGCTATTATGTTATGGTTAAGAGCTACAGCTTATGGTAATATTTACCCAATACAAGTAATGGATCCAGATACTTTAGATTATTTTGATGTAACGATTGATCTTTCAACTATTAAAACTAAAGAATTACTTGTTGATCCAAATGAAAATGGTTTATTTGAATTTAAAACACCCTCAGAAAAATATAACATTCAATTTAGATTGTTAACTGTTGGTGATTTAAATGATATTGAAGCACATAAGGAAAAAATTGGTGATAGTGATACTCTTTTTGATTTAGCTACTTTTACACTTAAAAAGATTGTTATGGATATTAATGGTGAAACTGATAAAAATGTCATTTCAAATATTATTGATAAAATGAGGTTGAATGATGTTAAAACTTTTAAGACTTATATAAACTCTATTGAGTGTGGTATGGATTTAAATATTGAGGTCGAGACTCCAGGAGGTAGTCTCGTTTCTACGTTTTTTCCCTTTAACACAAAGTTTTTTTGGCCTGAATCATAAATTTAAAGATTTATACCTTAAAGAGATTTTATATTCTACACAACAACTTAAGATGAGTAGAAATGAAATTATGTCAATACCCGTATATGAACGAAAGTATTATTTAAATCTTCTATCAGATTCTGAAGAAGAAATTACTGATGATACGGAAGAAATTATTAAAAAAACGGGTGAAAAATCAAGAAAGAAAACCTTTAGTGGTGATACCTTAAAAAATAAATTAAGGAATGATGATATTAAATGATAATTATAGATAAATATTAATATGTTTTTATTAGAAACTAGTGTTAGGGATGTTTTACCATCTATTGAGGTTGGTGATAAATTTATCATGAATACTGATAAAGGTATGATGGAATTTTCAACAATAACCAAAATAATGAATAATGAGTTGGTCTTGTCCGTGGATAGTAATAATGTATATAAATTAAATATTGATACCGCAATAGATGGTAATGTTTTATCATTAAAAAAAAATGACCCTAAATCATCAACATTTAAAATTCAATTTAATTATATTAAAATTGAACATAAAAATGGTGGGGATGACACTATAATAAAACCTGTAATTGAGGATGAGGAAGAAGATGAGGAAGAAGAAACTACAGAACCACTTAAACCTTTTAGTAAAGAAAAAGCTAAGAAATTAAAACAACTAAAGGATGATGTTAATGTTGATAGGGAAATAATAACTAAGGATTTTGAAAAATTAGAAATTGGTAATGTTTTTAATATTCATCTTTCTGAAGTAGTGTTGGAAGATAATGAGTTAGTAATTGATCAAACAAAAAATTCAATCTTAAATATGATGGTTTTGGATATTGGTCATGATTATATACAATGTAAGTTTCTTGGTATGGAAGGTTTCTATGCTAAAAAATTAACTTCTTTGGGTGATGAACTATTTAGGTTTTATAAAGGTGAAAATTTAATAAACACTAGTCATAATTCTGGTGTTGCACTTAATATTTTTTTCTATGATAAAAGTAATAAAAGGATTGTTTTAAGTGATGTTATAGAGTTAGAGGTTATTGAGGATTTAGAGTTAGATGATACTGATGATATACCTAATAATATTGATGCAATGTTACAAGATAAGGGTCTAATGAAACTAATGCAAAATAAGACTTGGTTAGATAAATTGTTAGGTAGGGATGCCACAGGTATAATACCATCAAAAAAACTTCTCGGAATTAAAGATGAAAATGATTATGTTACTTTTGAATATATGGGAGATACCATAAGAAAAGATTATAAATTTTCTTTAGTTAAGAATAAAAAATATCGTGGTAAATTATTGGAAAATGGTAGTGTTATAAGGGTTTTAGGTAGTAATAGACGTGAATCATACCAATTAACTAAAATTAAAAATAAAGGTAATACATATATTGTATCAATTAAACACATCATTAATAATGATAGTTCTGAAAAACAAAAAATAACAGCATATAAGAATTCTAAAATAAAAATCGTAACATAATGAGTGAATATAATAAAGATGATCTTGCTAGGTTAGGGAGTTACATTGAAATGCAAGATAAAGCTGGTGAAAATCTTGATAATTATTTTGATTTATTAAAAAAAATTAAAACAATGAAAGCCAACATTGATTTTCTAGATAAGGAAATGTTTAAAAGGGCTAAAAAAATAACTGAATTAGAAAATGATAGAACACAGGACCATTCAGATCAAATAGATCTATTAAAAAAACAACAAAAATTAGCTAAAGAAAATGTAGATGGATTAAAAAAAGAGGGTGCAACTCTATCTATACTTTTAAATACTAGAACTAAAATAAATGCTACCATAGGTACAACAGTTAATATTTTAGGTAATGTAACAAAAAAACTTTTAGCACAAACTGGTTATCTACTTAATCAACAGAAAGCGGTTAAAATGACTCAATTACAAATGGGTATTTTATCAAATGAATCTAAAGGTTTTAGTAATAATTTATATAATGCATCCGTAAACACTAATTTAATAGGTGTTAACACTAAAGACTTAGCTAAAATGCAATCCACTTATAGTAGTGAGATTGGTAGGGCTGTTACATTAACTCAATCAGGTAACGAAGCTATGGCTGAATTAGCTGAAGGAACTATTTTAGGTACTGAAAATGCAGCTCAATTTGCTGCTAGTATGGAAACCTTCAATTATTCCGTAGAAGCCTCTAGAGACTTTATGGAGGAGTCTATGAACCTTTCACACAGTATGGGACTGAATAGTATTTCAGTTACTGAAAATATTAAAAAATCTTTGAGAATTGCTCAAACATATAATTTTAAAGGTGGTATAAAAGGTGTGCAAAAAATGGCTAACCTAGCCAGTAAGTTTAAATTAGAGTTAGAATCTGTTTCTGGTTTTGCGGAAAAAGTTTTTAACCCTGAAGGTGCTATCGAAATGGCTTCTAGTTTATCAGTTTTAGGTGGTAAGTGGGCTACTTTAGGTGATCCATTCAAACTTATGTTCAAAGCTAGAACCGATATGGCTGGATTAACTGAAGATATAACCAAAGCTAGTGCTAGTACAGCTCAGTTTAATCGTGAAACTGGTGAGTTTGATATTGCTAGTATGGATTTACATAGATTGAGAGAGGTTTCAAAGGCAACTGGTATAAGTCTTGATGAATTAACTGAATCAGCTAGAAAAGCAGCTAAATTTAGTAAAATTAAAACAGAAATAACTGGAAACTTTGATGATGATATAAGAGATTTTATTTCAGCAAGAGGTTTTTTTGATCAAGATTCAAAAGAATTTAAAATAAATTTAAATGGTAGTGATCATTTTATTAAAAATCTTAATAAATTTTCAAATAACCAATTATCAATTATTGCAAAACAACAAGAAAGTTTAAATGAAAGGGCTAAACAATCTAAAACATTTGATGAAACATTTGAAAATATAATTAACCAATTTAAATCAGTATTATTACCAGGTTTTCAAGCTTTCTCAGATTCACTTAGTAAAGGGTTATATGATTTTACTAATTGGGCTAAAAATAATGATGTTTTTGAACACTTACAAGATGTCGGTAGATGGGTTGGTGATTTTGGTGCCAATGTAGTAAAATTAATTGCTGAAAATCCAATATCATCAGGTATAGCATATATTTTAGGTAAAACAGCAATATGGTTGGCTAGAGGTCAATTACTAGGTGCAGGGTTTAATTCCGTTGCTAGTAAATCCATGGGAATGGGAGCTAATGGTGGTGGGAGTAAATCAGGTGGTAAGACTTCGAATAGAAGTATTCGAGGTGGTAAGATTGGTATGGGTATGGGTGCCATAGGTATAGGTGTTAATGCCGTGAGTGGAATGGTTACTAATGAAGGTAGTGAAGCTAGTAATATGATGAATGTTGCTGGAGATGCTTTAACTTACGCTGGTACTGGTGCTATGATGGGTTCTTTATTAGGACCCATAGGTACGGCTGTTGGTGGTATATTAGGTGCTGGAATTGGTGCATATACGGGTTATCAAAGAGGTTATGGTGATGATTCCTCAAATAATAATCAAAATAATACTACTACTAACCCTAATAATTCAGCACATGGTGGTACTATGTTTTCTGCAAATAAAGTAAAACAAGATTTTGTTTCTAGACCAGGTAAAGATCCTATATCTTTTAGTAGTGCAGATACTTTAATTGGTATGAAGAAAGGTGGTGGTATTGATAATTCAATAACTAAATCTAATAAAAAATCAAAAAGTGATACTGTATCAGTTAATTTCAATAAACCTTTAAAGATTGAAGGTAATATTAATGTTAGTAGTGGTAGTAGTTCTTTTAAAATGGATTTATCAGATCCTTTACTGATGAGAGAACTTAGTAAATTAGTTCAACAAGAAATATCAACTTCATTGAATGGTAAAAGAAGTGAGATACCTGTTAACTAAACTTTAACATTAAAATGTTTGTCATTAACCAAATAATGTGTTTATTTTCTTTATATATGATTATTTATAATTTTTATTATATTAAATTTAACATTAAAATGTTTTTTATTAAATAAATATTGTGTTTATTTTATATATACATGTATAATATAATTTTATTATATTTAATTTTTATTTTAATATTTTTAATATTATATATATAAATACATTACTATATAATTATATATATAATATACATGTATGATACATGTAATATACGTGCGCATGCGCATGAATGTCACAAATAAATAAAATATTCAAATAATTTAATTATGTCTGAAATAACAAATACTATCTCTGATCAAATAAGACAAACCATTCTAAGTAGGAATATTGATATGAGTTCAACTGACGTAAATGAGTTAGTAAGTACTCAAGACCAACCCTACTTCAATACTCAAATTAATAGCAGTGTGTACACTTTTGATAGTGAAGTAGAGTACTATGATGGTAATCAACCAAACATCCCTCAAAACACCCCACAAAGACCTTATTTAACACCTTCAGGTGAGTTGAACTATGGAAATAGTAAATTAATTGATGGTGTTAATATTGCTGGTAGTTTATTAAGTGGTCAAGGTGTTGGAATAGATGGTGGTACAATTTTACCTAATTATGATGTTAGAAATACAATTATAGGTAAAGGATTGAGTGCAATGGGTTTAATTGATGATTCTCCAATTGGAATGATAGGGAATAGGGAATTGATGGATGCATTTAAAAATAGGGTATTATATAATACTCAAAGAGAGTTATTAGGTAAAATTGATTTAGATCCTATTAGTGTATTAAAGGGTAATGATATTATAAGACCTAACTATGATATTACTGTAGGTTATAATACATTTACTAAAGTAGTTGATTTCATTGGCGATTATACTGGTTTTGAGTCACCTATAAGTTTATTTAGTAGAGAATCTTCAGTATTCTATAGAGAAAATGATATAAGTTCACTCCAACGAGCCTTAAATCAAATAAAAAATACTGGTAAAGGTCAAGTACAAGCATTATTTAGAAATTTAAAGGAAAATAAATTTGTTCCAAGATACGAAGATGGTAGGAATGATGATGGTATTATTGCACCTTACGATTATGATTATGAATATGTTATACCAGGGTTTAAAGGGTTAAGTGATATACAAGGTGAAACCACTTATGATGAAATGGAAGGTTTTAGTTCCTATTCAATGTTAGGTAAAACTAAATCATTATTTGAAGATGGTACAATTAAACCTTTAAATACTAAAGGATCATTATCTACTAAGTCAAGTGAAATAAATCAATACGTAGGTGTTGGTGGTACTGAGTATGAGTCAAAAGGGAGTGGGGTATTGTCTCGTGAAGCGCATCTAGGTGAGGTAGATTCAGATAAGGTATTTGGTAGAGTTTTTAGTAAAGATAATAAATATGATGCTGTTAGTAAGTTACAAAAAAAACGGGGATTAGATTATAAGAATTCTAGTGAATTTTCAGTATTGGATTCAAATGGATTTGTTAGAATTTCACCCGAAGTAGGGGATGATTATTCAGATGGGATTGGTTCAACTAATATAAAAAGGTTTATGTTTTCAATTGAAAATTTAGCTTGGTCAGATTCAAATGACTATAATAGATTACCTAATTCAGAAAGAGGTCCAGGTGATCCAGTTAATGGAACAAAAGGTAGGATTATGTGGTTCCCACCATACGGACTTAATATTAGTGAGAATAGTAGTGCTGATTGGGGAAGTACTACTTTTATTGGTAGAGGTGAACCAATATATACTTATAATAATACTGAGAGAATAGGTAATATTTCATTTAAGATGATTATAGATTATCCATCATATATGGATGATTTGAAAGGAGTATCAAAGGAATTAATGAATAGTATTATTTCTGGGGAATTTGAGTTAGAAGATTTAAAAAATATCTCACCTACGGAAGTTAGTGAAATGGAATATAAAATGGCTAGTAGTAATAATGCTATTTCAGATACTCCACAAGAAGAACCCGAAGAATTTAGTTTATATTTTGAAAATGACATACCAACTTATAATGATGAATATGAGAGTAGTGGATTGAATAGTCATTTGAATGATGAATTTTATGAAAAATTAAGTAATAAATTAATTAAAGAATGTCCCTCATGTGTTATAATAGTCAGAGGTACGGCTAGTTATGATGGTGATGTTAAATCTAATAAATTATTAGCAATAAATAGAGCTAATGGGATAATGGGCGTATTAAGTAATAATTTAAATTCTGAAGTTAAAAATAAAGTTTATTTATCTAAAGAACCTATGGGTGAGGTTGGTTGTAAAAGTTCAGATTACCCCATAGATAGTGAGTGTAAGAAAAAAGCTAGGAGGGCTGTCGTTAATTTTAAATATCTACCAAGTGATAGTGATGTAAATTTTGATAATGAAAAAAAATATGAAACACAATCATTAAATGGTGGTAATAAAATGTTAAGTAAATCAATAACTAAAAGATTTTTAAATGAAGCAACTTATTTCAGAAAATTAAGTAAAGAGGATCCAATAGCTTATGAATCAATTAAAGAAAAGTTAGATTTTTTTCACCCAGCTTTTCATTCAATTACACCAGAGGGGTTTAATAGTAGGTTGAATTTTTTATTACAATGCACGAGACAAGGACCAACACAGAATGAAGATAAGGCTAATAATTTAGCTTTCGGACGACCACCAATATGTATTCTTAGAATTGGTGACTTTTATCATACAAAAATTGCTATAGATAATATTAATTTTAATTATGATATGGTGCAATGGGATTTAAATCCAGAGGGAATTGGAGTACAACCAATGATATGTAATGTAGATATGTCTTTTAAAATGATTGGTGGTAGTTCATTGAAGGGACCTATAAATAAATTACAAAACGCAGTATCCTTTAATTTCTTCTCCAATACGGAAGTCTATGATCCTAGGGCTGATAAAATCATAAACGATGAAAAAGGTAATAAAACATATTCTAGTAGTAAAATAAATCTAAAAAATAGTGAGGATATTGAAAAAACGGTAAAAGGTGGGATTCCCGATATTATTAATGAAAGAAAGAGATCAGAAACTAATATCCCTCAAAATACTGATTCAGAGTTAGTTAAGTCAGCTTCATTAATTGACGTGAATTGGGTTGATGTGTTCCTTGATTTTAAGATAGTTAATAATAGTGATAATACGCCTTGGGAACAACCCGTTAATGGAAGGATTTATTGGGTTTTAAATGATGAAGGGTCTACTGTTCAAAATATAGGTTTAGTTAGTCTTGAAAGTAATGGTAATAATCAAATAGAAATAATGTATGATCAAGATGTTAATGAAGATAATCTTGACCTTTCTAGTGTTTTTATTAAATTAAATAATGGTGAAAAAATAACAGTTAAAACTTAAAAATTATATAATGAGTAATTATTTAGATAGATATGAAGAATTTAGGGTTAATAATAAAATTAAACAAATTCCAGGTATTCGCATAGCTGTTGGTAGAACAGATAAAACAATCATTTATAAAAAAGATAAAGATAGGTTTGATAAATTAAGTCAAAAATTCTATGGAAACCCTTATCATGGGTGGTTAATATTAATTGCTAACCCAGAACATGGTGGTTTAGAGTTTGACATACCAAATAATACTGCTATACGAATACCTTTTCCCTTTGATAGTGCAATAAATAGATATATTAGTGAAATTAAAAAATATGAACGTTTAAATGAGTGATGATTACTTAATTGACCCAAACCCTGAAGGTAGGGGTAACATACCATTAGAGGATTTATCAATAGAAGCTGACCTACGTGTTTACGGTAGGGATAGAAGTTTTATTGGTATAGATGAAGGGTTAAAACAACGTAAGATTGCAGAGATTAAAGGTAAAGAAGTACCATTCAATAGAGGTACTAAATATGGTTCACAATTTAGTTTAAGTACTGATTACACTGATGTAAGTAACAATGATAATGAAGGGTATGAAACATTAGGTATAACCAATATTGATATTGATTACAATTCCTCATATATGCCAATAGTTAACATTGATATGGTTGATGTTAGAGGTAAACTTTTCCAAAAAGGTAATAAATCACCATATAGTGAATTCTTCAATTTTCCATACCCTTTATTTGAATTAAAGGTTAAGGGGTATTATGGTAAACCAGTTGAATATTTATTACACTTAACAAATTTTAAATCAAAATTAGATAGTGCGAATGGTAATTTTAATATAAAATGTTCATTTGTTGGATATACGTATGCCTATTTAAGTGATATGTTATTGGGATATTTAAAAGCAGTACCTTATACAACCGTAGGTAGCCAACTTATTAAAGAAAGGAATGAAGAAGGGGGTGATTTTATAGCCTTTGAAGAATTATATGAATTTTCTAAAATATTAAATAATAAAATTATTAATGTTAAGAATAATGATGAACGTTTAGAATCATTAGCGTTAGGTCGTAGTAAAATGAATGATTTTAGTGATATGAAAGCTAGGATTAAGAATGTGTTAGATGTAATGAAAAGTGATGGGCCTAATGATGGGTTAAACAATGATGGTTATTTTCTTTTCTTAAAGACCATAAAAAAAACCACTAAAATTAATACTGTATTAGAAAATATTAAAGAAGAAATAATAATTTATAATGAAAATGTTAATTCTGATAATGAAGAATTTAAATTTGATCCTAATATTTTTAAATTAAATGATTCTAGATATTTAAGACGTGTTAAGAAAAGTGAATTTTTAAATGATGAGGGTATTGAATTAGGTAGTTATAGAGGTGATAATAAAAGTTTAAAGGATGATTTAGAAAAGTTTAATATTATAGCTAATAAATTTAAAGGGGTACCAAGTATTAGTGATAATGTTGAACTTGATATAATTTATTTGAAAGATATTTTTGATAAAATAGACGTTAAAATATCTTTACTAGATAAATTAATAAAACGTAAATTTAATGAATTCTCTAAAATATTCTTTGATGAGGCTAGTAAATTAAGCTTTGAAGATGCAAATGGTAATATTAAACAATTTGATTTCAACATATACAGCTATACAAAAGTACTAAGTGATCACGTAGATATTTTAATTAAATCTATTGAGGAAGTTAGTTTGAGGGCTGAAAACAATGATAGTCGAAATAAAGAATTAAAAAGAGAGATTCCAAATCTTACAGATTTAACAAACCCAGATAAATATGATAAAATTTATGCATTTCCAGAATATACGGAATATGATGAGGTGGATGCTGTGCATAAAGATACTTGGATTGGTAGTAAATATAGTAATATTGATGAAGTTATTTTCGTTAAGGAATTATATAATGGATTAATACAATCTAAAGTTAATGAAAATGAGTATTTAGAGGAATTAATTGATGCATCAACACAATGGTATAGTATAAATCCATTTGATACATTAAAATACACAAATAATGAAAATGTTTGGTCTAGTGTAGGTAATAGTACTGGTAGAGATGGTGAAATATTTAGATTAATGGCTATGAGAGCTAGTATTTTTATGGGTTATTCAGTTAGAAACCCAACAAAAATGGAAATAATAAAAATGGCTAAATTAGAGGCTAATACGTTATTTAAAATAATTGAAAATGACATAACCAAAGACGTTATATTAAATATAAATGAAAGTAGTCTTGAAGTAGTAGATATTGCAAAAACAATAAGGGAGAAAATATCAGATGCTTCATATGAATTAATTAATAGATTTGAGGACATTAATCTCAGTAGTATATTCAGAAAGAAAACTGTGTATGTTTCTGGTAATTTCAGTTGGAATTCCTTTTGGGGAGATACATCTAAAGATTTCCTAGATGTTGAACAGTATTATTATATTTCTGGGCATAACACGATTAATAATATTGATGATCTTCATGAGGTTAATGATGGGGTAGATGATGTTGTTGATGGTACTAGATTTTTCTTACCACTATATTTTAATGGTAATAAAAATAGATTCCACGGTGATGATTTTATAAATAGTGATGGGCAATTAACTTCAACAGAGGATAGAATAAAATTAAGGGAAGAAGGGAATGTTTTTTTCAGTGATTATATGGGTAATCATGTGGTTGACAATGATAAACCTGATGATGGTGCTACATATATAGATATTATTAGTTCTGTTGATTATAAAAATTTAGAAGCCAACGGAACTACTTATGGTACACAAATAACGAATAATTTAATAACGAATGAAAGTGTTCATAGACTTGAGGGTTTGAAGGGTGATTTTAAAAACATGTTATTTAATGGTAAATTAAATAATAATGAATTTATGTTATTTAATGATGGGGATGAGACGTTAGATTTTTATCAATATTTCTATAACAATGATATTCATTATACTAGTTTTAATTTTATTAAAAATGGTGATGAAAAAATTACCGATTTTTTAAATGGTGATGATACGTATAATAATATTAGTCTTACTACAACACTATTTAATGGTACTACTAAATATGATTTATTTGGTACTAATTTTTATTATAATCAAAATAATATTTTTGCCAAAGCATATCTTTTTTTATTTTCAATATCATTTAGAGGGTTAAAAAATAATGATTCTGTTAATTGGGATAAAACTTTTGAAAAAGAAATATTAAATTTGTTTGATAAAAAAAGTGCTTTTATTGAAGTGCCACATTCCTGGTTATTATTATTAGGTGGAATATTATATTATAATGAAAATTATGATATGATAAAATTCATTGATGAGGGTGGTAATATAATATTATTACCTTACGAAGAAACCCATAAAATTAATGATGATTATGTAGATTTTTTTAGTTTAAAAAGTAAAAAAATTGGTATTGTCTTAAATAAATTACCTAGATCAGTAAAAAATAAATTCATTACATTATTTACTGAGTGGGTTGATAGTGATAGTGGTTTTAAAAAAATTAAAAATGATTTAGAAATATTTACGGAAGATGTTACTGAACAAGATAGATATAGGTATTGGATAAAGGAGTTTTGGAATGGTGAAGAAGAACTTATTATAAAGACTAAAAATTATAAACTTGAACGTATATTAAGAAGTGGGTTTTGGAGTAGTCAAAATGTATTATATACAGTTAACATTATAAGTTCATTGGATAATGGTATTATAATTGGGGATAAAAGTATAGGCGAAAAAATATTATATATAAAGGGGGTAGAACGATCAAACTCTTCATTATTAAATATTAATTTGGAATTAATACCTAATGGTCCAGCACATAACACACTTAAAGAGTTTTTAAAAGAAAGTAAAGTGTTAGTAAATAGCACCTGGAGAATATGGGCAAATGATTTGGATGAAGGGGAAAAAATACCTGGTAATTCTTTTCCTATGACTTTTAAAGGTGGTGATATGGATGATTATTTAGGTAATTTCGTTCAAGAATTCAAAAAATTAAGGAATGATGAGAAAAATAGTATAAAAAACCTTAATGGTGAAATATTTGGGGGTATGAATTTGGATGATATTTATTTAACCATTTATAAAAATATAAAATCAATAAAGGATAAATGGATAGGTGAGGCTTCAAGTCAATTTACCAATTTAATTGATAGTTTTAACTTTTTAGATAGGGGACATAACGATATTGGTAAGGAATTTAAACTTAACCCAATGAATGTTACCGATCTGTTAACTAGTAACTACAACACCAGTTTCTATTCACATATTTCTAGAGTTTTAAATAATAATAATTTTGATTTTATTGCTATGCCTAACTTCATAGATTATAGTGATCCAAAAGAAATTAAAAACTTATTTAAAACATATAGTTATAATGAAAATGTAACATCATCTAAACCCACGTTTGTATGTTTATATGTTGGGGAGAATTCCAAATCCTTAGATATGAATAATAACTTCAGAGATGATGGGTATAATATACCTGATAATGTGCCTAGTGATTTAACTAAAGTACCATCAATATTAGTTAGATATGGTGATGAAAATCAAAGTATTTTTTCAGATCTTGAATTAGATCAAGCAGAATATAGTGAAACTAACGAATCATTAATGGTTACAGATCAAATAGCCAATTCTTATAATAGTATAAACTCAATTGGGCAAAACATTTTTAATGTCTACTCCACCAGGGCATATAATAGTACCGTTACATTACTAGGTAATGCGATGTTACAACCATTTATGTACTACCAATTGGATAATATACCTATGTTTAGGGGTGCGTATATAATAAAAAAGGTAACCCACAGTATAACACCTAATCATATGACGACTAAAATGGTTGGAAATAGAGTTAAACGAATAAAAACAAAACTAATTGACAAAGCCGTTATATTTTCTAGTATAATTGGTGGGTTAAATAATATAAATATAAATGAGGGTAGTAGTCTTGATAGTATGTTTGAGGAAAATGTTAAACGTGAAAATGGAGATGGAACGCCATTAATCTCAAAAAGTTTAAACCCTGATCTTTATGAAAAATATTTTTATTATCACAAAAAACCAGGAAACAACCCATACGAAGAAGGTGATTTTAGTAGAGAAAGTAATACCCAAATTAAAGATGGTAATGGTTTTAGGTTTATGACATATGAAGAAATATTTAAAAAAGTAAGAGAAATAACAGGTATATCATTAATAAATATAAAAACTACATCAGTTGTAGAAAGTAGTGTTGGTAAAAATAAAGGTATAGGTGGGTTTGAAATAAATGGTAGTGGTTATGTTGGGTTAATGCAGTTTGGTCAGCCCGCTACTATGGATGTTCGCAACCAAATTGAGGGTATTATTTTCACAGAAGGTATTAATAATCATATTAATTATAAGTTTGCTGCCAATATAGATGTAATAAATAGAAAAATTTTAATACCTGAAAAAATTACAAAATATAATTGGACTAAAGAGCCAATGGTTAATACGGTAGATAATAATTCGATGTATGATGATTTCATAAGTGCATTAGGGTTTGCCTTTTATGCACAGAAGTACATATCTAAAGATAAAATAAATAATGCTTCGGATAGTTACTTAGTTCATCAACAAGGTCCAACTGGGTATAAAGAAATAATGGAAAATCCTATTGGAATTATAAATAGTAATGCTAAGGGAAACCCACCAATACTTTCCGAAGCTAGTGAATTAATTCATAACCAAGATTGGTATTTAGCTTGGTCTGGTAAGTTAGAGTCAATTGCAACATCAATAGATCCTAGTTATAAAACAATGGTTAAGTAAATGTAAAATATATTTAGTATATTTGCATTATGATAATAGGTAATATAGTATTAGATAAAATAAAAGAACTCAAAATACCTAACTATAATATAGTTAATGATATTAGTTTGGTTAATAACAAAAGACCAACCCTTATACTAGGGTATCATAAATTTAAGGGGGATTATGAGTTAGATTTTAGTAACAATAAGATTAAAGATAATTTATATTGGACATTTAGTAAGGATGAGGATAGAGGTACATTAAACAAAGAATTATATGATTTTATGTTATTATGTGAACTTAGACTATTTGATAATTTTAAATATAAATATGTTGACCCATTTAATTTAACTTTTGGAAAAATAAAAAAAATAATAAACTTTTTCATTAAAAATGGGGGTGTTGGAAATATTAGTGATAGTATGTTATTTATATATTCTGACAATAAAACTTTTGGGTTTAATTTAGAAACATTAAAAATTTGTAACATTCCTTATAATAAAATAGATAAATTGCTAAATAGATTTAATATAAAATTATTAGGTGTTAAGGATAATAATAAGATTAGTGATGAGTTTGGTGATATTACTTATGATGTTGCACATATACCATTTTTATATAATAATCTCACCTAATGTGTTTTTTTATTAAAATACACATATTTATACATGATAAATTACTTATAATAATAAAAAGGTTTTTATGGAAATTGAAGATATAAATGAATTTTTAGGTGAAGAAACTAAAAAAGATAAAACTAAAGTGGAACAAGAGGAAGTCTTGATCGGTGATAAAAGTATTGTTGAAAGAATTAATAAGAAAATTATAACAGAAGATGGTAGACAACTATTAATGTAATGGGTAAAAGAAACAAAATTTTAGAGGAAGAAATTAAAAAATTCAAAACAATTTGTGAATATGATTTCTATATACCACCGAAAGAAAGGGACATTATAGATGAGGATGAAGATGATGAGGAGGAGATTGATGATTATGAAGGTGAAATACCTGATGAACCAGAAGGGAATCCAGATAACATAGCTTCAGAACCAGAAGGTGAATTTGATGATGTGGCTGATCCAGAAGGTGAGTTAAACAATGATGAATTTACTGATAACGAATTTACTGACGATGAATTACCAGAACCAGAGGGTGAAATTAATGTGCCGAATGATGGTGAGGATGTTGGTTATGAGGATTCAGATGAAGGTGGTGAGGATGAGATTGAATTAGATGTTAGTGATTTAGTTAATAAAAGTGAAGAAGCTAAAGAATCTTCTGAAGAAGCTAATGACAAATTAAGTGATATAATGAATAAATTTAGTGAACTAGAGGATAGGATGACTAAAATGGATGGTGTTATAGGTACTAAATTAGAGGACATTAAAAATGACGTTATTAAGCGTAATCCTAGTGAGGTTGAAAAATTAGAGATGAGATCTTTTAATTCATACCCTTATAACTTAAAATTAACTGATTATTGGAATGATAAAGAAGATAATTATGATATTGGTGATGAAGGTGAAGAACTTACCAAAAAAGAGGATGAGGAATATGTATTAACTAAAGATGAGGTTGAATCTGATTATAGTGAAAGTTCCGTAAGATCCAGTTTCAATAAACCGTAAAATAATAATCACATAATTATATAATAAAAAAGATAAGCCTAAAAGTTTATCTTTTTTTCATGTAAAAGGTTTGTCAATCTATTAATGTATAGTATATTTGTATAAATAAATAATTTCGGTTATTTAGATAAAAAAATATTAATTAATAAAAATGAGAAATGAGTAATTTAGATGCAATTTTAGCTGAATATAATAAAAATAGTGAAGCTACAAGTGGAAGTAAAGGAAGTCAAGTAGATTTAACCAATTACTTCAGCACCTTTATCCCAAAAGGTGTTAATGAAGCAGTTAAACGTATTAGGTTATTACCACCAGATGAAGGTCAGACACCATTTACAAAAGTATTCTATCACACTGTAAAGGTGGATGGTAGATATCCTAAGTTTATGTGTCCTAAAGAAATGGATGGTGAGGATTGTCCTTTTTGTGAAGCAAATACGTTATTGTTAGATAAAAAAACAGACGAGGATAGGAAATTATCTTATAAATATAAACCTAAACAAGGGTATATTTTAAAGGTTATTGATAGAGATAAAGAAGATGAAGGTGTTAAGTTTTGGAGAATTAACCACTCATTTAAGAAAGAAGGTAATTATGATAAAATTATTAGTCTTTTTAAATTATCTAGAAAAGATTTAACTGACCCAGTAGATGGTATTGATTTAATTTTATCAATAAATAGAAATTCTAGTGATATTCCAATTGTTAGTAGTATTGTAACATCTTACGATGGTGTAACACCATTAAGTGACGATAAGTCTAAAGAAGATGTATGGACAAATGATTCTCGAACTTGGAGAGATGTTTATACTGTTAAAGGTTATGATTATCTTAGAATCTTAGTAGAAGGTGGTGAACCAACTTGGGACAGAGATGCTAAAAAATATGTTGATAAAAATGCTGATAAGAATACAGATGATAATGATTATGATGATCTTAACAGTGAATTAACTATTGGTGGTGGTGAAACTGGTGAAACACCTAAGACTGAAACTAAGGAAGTGCCTAAGACAGAAACTGGTGAAACACCTAAGACTGAAACTAAGGAAGTGCCTAAGACTGAAACTAAGGAAGTGCCTAAGACTGAAACTAAGGAAGCTAAACCTTCTAATGAAGAAGAAGAGGATGATTATCCTTTTTAATTAAAAAAAAAATATTTAATCAAAGGGGTGGGTAATAATATTCACTCCTTTATAAAAAAAAAATATGGCAAAAAAAGCCCCAAAAAAAAGTGGTATAACTAAGAAAAAGTTTGATATAAAAAGCCTTAAAGAAAAATTAGGTGCTAATAAACCTATCAAAAATAAAGATATTGAATGGATTCCATTTAGTGATTCTTGGTTTGAAGCTACGGGATTACCAGGAATACCTAAAGGTGAATGTAGTTTATTTAGAGGTTTCTCAGATACTGGAAAGTCTACAGCTATTTATGAATCGGTTGTAGGTGCACAAAAAATAGGTGCATTTCCAGTGATAATAGATACTGAAAGTAGCTTTAAATTTGACCGTGCTAAGGATGTTGGTATGGAATTTACGGAAATCAAAGATGATGATGGTAATATTATTGATTATGAAGGTAATTTTATGTATGTAAACGGTAGTGATTTACTTAGAATGTATATTAAATTTGACTATCGTAGTGGTAAATCTGGTACAAAGGATTTAAGGATAAACCCAGTAATAGAGGACGTTGCTAAATTCACTAAAGATATTTTAAAAGAACAGATGGATGGTGGTATTGAACAAGATATATTATTTCTATGGGATTCAATTGGTTCAATTGGTTGTTTCAAAGCGGAAATGAGTGGATCTAGTAATAATATGTGGGATGCGGGTGCGTTAAAACAACAATTTACTAGTATTATGCACTCAGCGATACCAGACTCAAAACGAGAAGCCTCACCTTACACAAATACCTTTGCAGTAGTGAATAAGATATGGTTACAAGCTAATGCAATTGGACAACCATCAGTTAAGCATAGTGGAGGTGAAGGTTTTCTTTATTTCGCTAGAATGATCTTCCATTTAGGTGGTAAGATAATGTCAGGTTCAAATAAAAAGAAAGCAACACATAAAGGTAATGAATATACCTTTGCTAGTATATCTAAAATTGAAGTTTTTAAAAATCATGTTACGAATTTAACATTAAAAGGTAAAATAGCTAGTACCGCACATGGATTCTATAACCCAGAAAAATTAGATCAGTATAAGAAAGATAATAAAGAATTTATTTCTAAAAAATTAGGTTCTGGTACCGAAGATTTTAATGTGGTTTATGAGAATAATGAAGGTGAAGTAATTAAGGGGGGTGAAGATGGGTAGGATGCCACCCAGAAATAATAGTGTTACCATCAATAAAAAAGATAATGTGTTAATTATTGATGGTAACTCATTATATAAAACTGGTTATCACGGTGCTAAAGACGAATTTAATCAAAAAGGTGAACATATAGGTGGTATATATCAATTTATTACGATGTTACGTAAATTCTTGAATGAAACTTTATATCAAAAAGTTTATGTGTTTTGGGATGGTGAATATAGTGGTAACCTTAGATTTGATATATATTCTGATTATAAAATAAGTAGGGGAAAAGACTATGTTAATGGTACTAAACCCGAAGAAGATAGAGATCAGATAATTGAGAGAATAAAAATTCAAGAATATTTAGAAGAATTATTTATTCGACAATTAGAGCACCCAATCGTTGAAGCTGACGATTTTATTGCGTATTATTGCAATAAGAATAAAGATATTGAAAATATTACGATTGTTAGTGGTGATAGAGATTTATGTCAATTGATTAATGAAAATGTTAGGATTTATTTATGTGATAAAAAAGTATACGTAAATGAGGAAAATCATAATCAATTTTTTAAATACCATAAAAGTAATACCGTATTAGTTAAAATGATATCTGGTGATAGTAGTGATTCAATAAAAGGTGTTAAGGGTGTAGGTGAACCAACCTTAATTAAATTTTTTCCCGATATAGCAACAAAAAAAGTTGAATTGAGTGAAGTAATTAATAAATGTAAAGAATTACAAGATGAGAGGTTAATTGAAAAAAAGAAACCACTCAAATCATTAAATAATATAATTAATGGTATTACTGATGGTGTCCAAGGAGATAAATTGTATGATGTTAATAGATGTTTAATTGACTTATCAGTACCTTTATTAACTGAGGATAGTAAGGAATTAATAAATAACTTAATGAGTAGCGAATTTTGTCAAGATAATAGGAGTATTAAAAACGCTTATTTGTTAATGAAAAGAGATGGAATTGATAAACTTATTAATAACTACTCAATAGAATATTTAATGCCCTTTAAAAAATTAATAGAAAGAGAAAAAAAAAACTTACAAATAATGGAAAAGAATAAATATAAAGAAGAAAGATTTGAATTAGTTTTCAAAAAAAACGATGGTATAATAGTTCAAAGATTTTTTTATATACCGAACTATAATAAGGATTCCCTAAATTCGATGGAAATGAAAGAATTAATGGATAATATTACTGGTATGAATAATGGTGTTTTTGGTGAATTAGGTATGATACCAAATAGTTTTAAATTACAAAATATCCGCTTATTATGGAATAGTTTTGATGCCTTCTATGACCAAAAGGAGGAACATATTAGTGATTGGGATTTATTTAAATATGAGGATAATTTTACTTTTGAGATTAAAGTGGATAAACGCATTGTCGCTGAATCAACTTTTTGTGGTAATTATTTCCCGTTTGGGTTGAGAGAATCGGTTAACATTAAATATATACTACCCTATATTATAACTGAAATAATTAATTATATGAGTTTAAATGAGTATACACCTGCTAAAGAAGAAGTTTTAGTATAAAATTAAAGTAGATATAATATGAGTGTGAAGGTAAATAAAGATACTTTAGGTTATTTAGGGATTGAATATCAGAGAAGATTAGTAAATCAATTACTAACTGATAGACGTTTTGCTGAAAGTATTTTAGATATTGTTAATCCAAGTAATTTCGATGACCCTAGTTTAAGGGTCATCGCTTCTGAAATGGTTGATGTGTATGAGGAGTCTGAGGTTGTATTAGATATTGAAAGTTTAAAAATACGATTAGCGAATTCAACTAACAGTGAAATAACTCAGAAGAAAAATTTAGCACTAATTAAATTAATTAGTGAGGTAGATTGTAATGATTCTCAAAATGTACAAGATGTTGCAATGAAATTCTTTAAGCAACAGAATTTAAAAAAAGCTATTACCTTAATAAATACTATTATACAAAAGGGTGATTTAGATTCGTACCAAGAATGTGAAGAAATTATTAAAAGTGCTTTAGAGGCAGGTGATAATAAAGATGATAGTTTAAATGTTACTGATAATGTTGAAGAAGTATTAAAAGAAGATTACAGACACCCAATACCTACTGGGATAAAAGGGTTAGATCCAATAATGAATGGTGGATTAGCTAAAGGTGAATTAGGGATTATATTAGCACCATTAGGTGTGGGTAAAACTACTATTGTTACCAAAATAGCTAGTACAGCCAAAGATATGGGATATAAGGTCTTACAAATATTCTTTGAAGATTTGCCTAAACAAATACAGAGAAAACATTTAGCATGTTGGAGTGGAATACCAATAAATGATTTAGGTTCGCCCGAAAATAGGGATGCTATATTGGCGATAAATGAAACCAAGAAGAGTAGTGGTGGGCAATTAAAGTTGAAAAAAATGTCAAGTTCTACTACAACTATACCTAAAATTAGAAAATATGTTAAAAAATTAATAAGTTCAGGGTTTAAACCCGATATGATACTAATTGATTATATGGATGTTGTTCAAGCATCTAGGTTACATAAAGATGAAAATGTTGGTGAGGGTGCTACTATGCGTGAATTTGAGTCTATGTTATATGAAATGGATATGGTAGGTTGGGCTCCGATACAAGGAAATCGCTGTGTAGCATTAGATACTAAGGTTGAGTTAGAGGGAAAAGGTGAAACATTAATTAAAAATGTTATTGTTGGAGATAAAATTTTAACACATGATGGTTATAAAAATATAAAACATGTTTTTCCTATTGAGAAACAACCAGTATATAAAATAAAACTTAAATCTGGTAAAGAAATTAAAGTTTCGGCTAAACATGAATTCCCAACCCATTATAATAAGCTTAAGTCAATATCAAGTGGATTAAAAGTGGGTGATAAATTATTTATAAAAAATAAAGAAAAAGAAATAAAAAAATTTTTAAAAAAAAATAAATAATGAGAGAACACAATTTAAATTTAAATGAAGTTGAGGTAGATGAAATTGAGTCTATTGAATTAATTGGAGAAGAAGAAACTTTAGATATAACTGTTGAAGATACGCATATGTTTTTTGCTAATGATATATATACACATAATTCATCCATCAGTGCCGAATATGTGGAGGCGGATCAAATGGGCGGTTCAATTAAAAAAGCCCAAATAGGTCACTTTATATTATCTGTTGCTAAGTCATTAGAACAGAAAGAAAATAAAACAGCTAATGTAGCAGTTTTAAAATCTAGGTTCGGTGACGATGGGATAACCTTTGAAGATGTAATATTTGATAATTCAACTGTTACTATTGATTTATCAGAATCTGGCGGTAAAACCTTTTTACAAGCTAAAAAACATAAAACTGTTGAAAGTCAGAATAAGTTAAATGATATGCTTAAGAGATTGGATGAAGATAAAAAAACTACTTAATAATAAATAAATGTTGATCATTAAAAATAGGGGAAACCCTATTTTTTTTTGTTTTTAATTAAATATTTATAATAGTTATAATAAAGAAATACGTATGAGTAAGTTAATAAACGTTAAATTTCCATTTAAAGACAGTGTTAAGGGTTTTTTTCTTGGAATGAATGAAGATGATGATTCGGCAATAAAGTCCGATCTAATGCACCTATTATTAACTAATGTGGGTGAAAGGTATTACTTACCAGACTACGGAACTAATATTCGTAAACACATCTTTGAACCTAACGATGATATAACACATAGTGAGATAAAAAGTGAGATTAACGAAGCAATAAGTAAATACATACCAAATTTAATTGTAAACGAATTTAATATAGAATATAAAGAAGATGATGATTATTTTGCGATGATTAAATTTTACTACACAATAAGTGAGGGTGTATTTGAAAGAGATGATGAGTTAATAATCAAATTTTAAATTATTTACAAATTAAGGATTATGTTTATATTTATTGTTAAAGATAAATATAATGCGTAAAATTAATTACTCTTCTAGAAATTTCCTTGACTACAGAACCAGTCTAATCAATTATATAGAACAATATTATCCAGATATCATGTCAGATTTCAATGACAGTTCTATTGGTATGATGTTAGTGGAATTGAATGCAGCAATAGGTGATAATTTAAGTTTCAATATTGACAAGTCCTTCCAAGAAACACAATTAGATTATGCTCAAGAAAAGGAATCCATTCTGTCAATGGCTAGAACATTTGGTTTGAACATTCCTGGTAAGCGACCTGCAATAACAATAACTGATTTTAGTGTAATAGTACCAGTTTCTGGTGATAAATACGATGTAAGATATGCACCTCTAATTAGACGAGGTAGTAGAATATCTGGTGGTAATAGTGTATTTGAAACTGTTGATGATATTGATTTTTCTTCACCCTTTAATTCTGGTGGTACGCCAAACCTAATTATTATACCAAATAGAGATGCCAATCAGAATATTAAGGATTATAAATTAACGAAACGTGAAATTGTTATAAACGGAACAACTAAAATTTATAAGAAGACAATAAAGGCTAATGACGTAAAACCGTTTTCTGAAGTGATCTTACCAGATGATGATGTTCTATCAATTGAATCTGTTATTATGGTTGATGGTGATGATTACGATGTTGAACCATCACATAATGAGTTTTATGACGTTGAAAATAGATGGTTTGAAATGGAAGCTTTAGCTGAAGATATGGTTTTTATTGAAGATTTTAATAAAATAACTGATAATTCAGGGATTAAACCTGGTAAATGGGTTAGAGTTGATAAAAAATTCATAAAAGAAATTACTAATAATGGTTTTACTAAATTAATTTTTGGTGCGGGTTCTTCGGATGTTAATTCTTTAAAAGAATTTGGCGTTGGTAATACTTTAATAAATAGAATTGGTGATTTTATAAATAACAGTTCATTGGGGTTAAAACCAGTATTAAATACAACCATGTTTGTTAAGTACAGAGTAGGTGGTGGTGTTAATAGTAATATTGGTCCAAATATACTAAAGAGTGTTGATTTAGTGGATATGTTCGTTAATGGTCCTGAAAGTTCAAAAAATGTAGCAGTAAAAAAATCGTTAACTGTAAATAACCCACTACCAGCAATGGGAGGTAAAAATAGTCCATCGGTAGATGAAATAAGATATTTAATTAAATATAATTATTCTTCACAAAATAGAGCAATAACGATTAAAGACTACCATAGTAGAATAGGTTTAATGCCAGGTGAGTTTGGAGTGCCGTTTAGGTCTAATGTGTCTGAACAACAAAATAAAGTGGTTATTGCTATTTTAGGTATTGATCGATATGGTAAGTTAAGTAATCAATCAACTGACACATTAAAAAATAATATATCTGAATATTTAAGTGATTATAGAGCAATTAATGATTATGTGCAAATTGTGGATGGTAAGGTAATTAATATAGGTTTTGATATTGATTTGTTTGTTGATAAAAATCAACCAAAATCACAAATTATATCGGAAACAATAAAGTTAATAACTGAACATATGGATATAAATAAGCACGTTATGGGAACTAACATATATTTATCACAACTATATGAGGTAATCAATAATATTGAGGGTATTCTTAATGTTGTTGATTTAAAAGTATTTTGTAAAGTAGGTGGTGGGGTTTACTCTTTAAATGAGATTAACCAACCTTATCTAGATGAAGATACAAAACAAATTGATTTATTAGGTGAATTCACTTTATTCGGAGAACCAAATTCAATGTTTGAAGTAAAACACCCCGAAAAAGATGTTCGTGTCCGAATTAAATAAAAATAAATAAAGTTATGGGTTGTAAATGTAGTAGTGATAGTAAAGAAAAGAAAGTAAGTACTTTAAGTTTTGATTATATTGATATTCTTAGTTTTATTTTTGGAACAATAATGACAGTAATATTAATACCCGTTATGTGGGTAATTTTAGTTATAGCAGTGTACCAAGGAACTATTGGAAGTGGTTTCGATATAAATAAAATTATTAAATCTTTTAGTAAAAAGAAAAATAAAAGTGAAACTCCAGAAGAAGATTTAGATTTTGATAGTCTTGAGGTTATGACGAATAATAATATTAAATAAAGTAAATGGATAAAAATATTAGAATTAAGACAACCCCTGGTGGTGAGGATAAATATGTTAAGATTAATTTAGAACAAGATTTTGATTTTCTAGAAATATTATCATTAAAAATTTCACAAGAGGATGTCTATAGAAGGTTTTATTCTGATTACGGTGTTGTAGTTGGTAGAGTGATATGTAATAATGGTTTAGGGATTCCTAATGCTAAGATTTCAATATTCATACCCATTGATCCTAATGAAAGAGATGAGATTAAATCCTTATACCCTTATAATAATATTTTAGATAAAAATGAAAATGGGTTAAGGTATAATTTATTACCAAAGAATAATCAAAATAAATGTCACGTCCCAGTCGGATCATTCCCAAATAAAAGAGATATTTTAGATAATGATATTAATTTAGAGATATTTAATAAATACTATAAATATACCGCAACAACAAATAGTGCTGGTGATTTTATGTTATTTGGCGTACCAGTAGGTAATCATATTATGAATGTGGATGTTGATCTATCTGATATAGGTATTTTTTCACAAAAACCATATGATTTTATTGGTGAGGGTAACCCACAAGAACAATTCAAAAGTACAACACAATTTAAGAGTAGTAAAAATTTAAATAGTTTAACACAAGTCAAGAACCAACAAACAGGTGTCAATGTACTACCTTTTTGGGGTGAAAATAAAGAAAATGAGGTTGGTATAACTAGGATTGATATTGATTTAAATTACGATATTAAACCAAAAGCTATGTTTATTGGTTCTATGTTCGGTGATGATGATAAAAATAGTGTTAACAAAAATTGTCAAAGTCGTAAAAAAACTGGTAAAGTTTGTGATACAGTACCGAATGGTGGTAGATTAGAAATGGTGCGAAAAACATTAGATAGTCAAATTGAAAATTTTAATGTTGATGGTGGTGATCTAATTGATGATAACGGTGTGTGGGCTTACCAAATACCTATGAATTTGGATTATATGATCACTGATGAATTTGGTAAGTTAATCCCTACTGAAGAACCTAATAAAGGTATTCCTACAAGTTCAAATGTTAGATTTAAAATAGATCCAAATAGTAGTGGTGGTGAGGATAGATTAAGAACCAGAGCCAACTACCTAATACCCCATAACCCTAAAAATTTGAGTGAAATTGATTATGAGTTTGGTGAAAATACTAAGGATAGTAGTTTTACTAAATTATATTGGAATAAAATTTATACAGTTAAAAATTTCATTCCAAGGATGCAAACAAACTCAAATAAAAATAATCGAAATTTTCTAGGTCTTAAAGATGTTGATGATTGTGTTGGTAATAAAACACCAATACCATTTAATAGGTTAGATGGTGATCTTAACCCACTATATGTGGTTATTTGTATAATAATAAGTCTTATTTTATTATTACTAACATTTATTAATCAAATAATTAGTTGGCAGGTACGTATAAGAATACCATTGCCGCTTGGGAGTATTGTTGTACGTTTTAGACCTTTTTGTGGGTTATTTAATTGTATTATGATAAAATGTTTGGATAAAATATATAGACCTGGTTGTAAAAGTAGTGGGGGTAGATGTTATAGACATAGTGAAGGTATTAATGATAGTTGTAGTGTTGATGGTGGTTGTAGTGCATTAGATTGTTATCAAATAGCTTTAGCTGAAGCGTTAAATGTTTATGAATTTGATTTTTATAATGATTGGTTAAATGGTACTTTATATGGTCCTTTAATTAAATATAAATACAAAAAAAATGGTGATGATAAATTTTGTGATGTAGATGAAGATAAGGGGACTTATTTAATGGATACAATGTCACATGATCATTTTGATGATAATGGATCGGTAGTTTTTAATGTTGATGATGGTATTGTAAAAGAATATAATGGTGAATTGTATTATGCAGCAACAACAGGAAATGGTAGTCATAAAATATTAGCGACTGACATAATATGTTTAGGTACAATAAATAAATATGATTGGCAAGGACTACAATCAATACATGAGAACTTCACACCAACCACTTATAAAGTACCGCCACTTATTTATGAAGGTAGTGATATGACACCTATGGTTGATTATGGAGGTGTTAGAGGGTTATTATTTGATATTGATTGTCTTAAAATAAGTGTAACACCTACACAATCTAGAAACGTAAAAAGATTATGTGAGATAGGTGTTGGACTTGATGAAGATAGAAGTGATGAACCTGGTGGTTATAATAATGATGGTGGGATAACAATTAAGGATATTGAAGGGCAATTTGTTAGAGATAGTTTAATTGCGTTAAATAGTAACGTTAGTTTAGTTGGTAATAATGGTTTAAATAGTCATTTTGATGGTTCACATTATAATAATTATAGAGGTAGGGTTAATGATATTCTAGCTCAACCAGAAAACTCATTTTATTTCTATTTTGGTACTGAACCTAATAAAACGGCTATTGAAAAGATGAATAAGAAATATTTTGTACCGTGTGTGTTAACTAAAAATAAATATTATGGGGAAGAATAAACTAAATGGAAGTGAATCAGTTAATTCTGTAAATGGGGTATTATATAATAAAATACAATTAGATAGTAAAACTAAAGAACTACCCTATAATAAAATTAATAAAATTGTTAATGAAAATGAGGTATTTGATCAAGAAAGATTAAAATCGACAAAATATAGATTAACGGTGAAAATAGATACTTTAATAAGTAATTCGTTGTTTAATGCTACTGGTGAAAATAGTTGGGAAACATTTACCAAACCAATAATGAGGGATAGGTCTTACCCACCAAATGAAATATCTGTTAACGAATCTGAAGACTTCAGTATTAGTGAATCAATAAATTACCACTTAAAAGAGGTTAATGGGTGGTTTGGTTATTATGACCCAGCAATAAACAGTTCAAATAGGTATAAATTTAATGATATTGAACCAAGTCGAGATAAATTTAATTTGGTTAGTGAAGGTGATAATAATTGGGATATTATAATATGTTACCCTAAGCGTAATATAATGAACGCAACAATTAATGGAGGTCTATCAATAATTGACTACGAGGAAGTTAATGTAGGTGGTAAAGTAATGGTTAGTTTTGGTACACCATATAAACACAATTTAAAAATAGGTGATAAAGTAAAACTTAAAGGTGTTGGTCCTGATGGTATATATCAAGTTGAGGGGGTTGGTTTAAATTCTAACCATAAGGATAATTACTTTGCCCTTAGTTTAAATATTGAAGATATTTTTATTGGTAATAACTCTAAATTTTGTAAAATCATTTCGGGTGTTGAGAGTGTTTACTATTTTAAGGTATTAAGTCCAATTAATACGATTAATGGTAATAAATTCAATACGAAAAGTGGAGAAATATCTAATTTAAGTTTTAGTAAAAATATTTATAATGATTCGATAACACAATTCATTACTAAAGAAGATGTCGATGTAGAGGGATTGTTTGATAATTTAAGGAGACCATTAACAGAAATATTCTTTACTATAATCAAAAAGGATAATAAGGGTTTTGGTCAAATTTCGAATGGGTTAGATATAAACCATATAAATGGTATTGTTAATTACCCAGAAATACCTAATATCTATAGGGTACATAATAGTGTTGACGATCAACCGTTCACTCCTAGCATATCCATAAGTAATAATATAAAGATAGGTGATGATGAGTTTATTGGTGATTTAGTTGAATACAATAAAATGGTATTAAAGGAAACTATATTATGTGATATGATGCATAGATTTAATACGATAAATAGAGAAAGTCCATCAAATGACCTTGTTTTTGGAGAAGGTAAGCGACATGAGGGTTACATTTACAAACCATTTCATATGATACGTTTAAAGGAATTCTCTAATTATATTGAGAAGGGGGATAATAATACGTATGGAATCCCTAATTATGCACAACAATTAGCCAACGGTGAATATATATGGCGAGATTTAATGACTGTGGATGATTTAGATTATCCATTTACAAATGGATGTAGTTACATATATGAAGATATAATGTTAAGTGTTAAAAGGCAAGACCCATTCAATGAAGAAAATCTAATTTTCGGTCATCCAGATCATTTATTTAGAGATATTTCTGGTGAAGAGGTAAATGAAAACGATAAAATTAAAAGTAGTGGTGATGGATGTTAAAAAAATTAAAATAAAATTAAGTAATGAAGATAAATATGTGAAAATACCAATTACATTGGAAAGTGATGTTCTTGGTCAAACAGATTTAATAAAAACTAATTTTGTTGATATTGGGGTTTCTGATAGTATCAATGATATTATCGATTCCGATAAAATATCATATGAACCACAAGTTAATGGAAATAAAATTAATCGACTAGATTATGAGGTAATCTTTAAGAATGGTGTTGATGAATTTCCAGATATTAGTTATTATGGTGATATTGGGTTTAATGATGATGATATTAAATATAAGCGAAACAATTTTAAAAAATCATTCTTAAATTTAATGTTTTTTGATAGTGATATGATAACGAATCAAAATCTAATATCAACCATTGAATTACAGAATAGGATTAGTCGATTTGATTTAATAGAAAATGATACTAATATTATTGGTGGAGTGGCTAAAAGTGTTAACGAAATACCAATAAAATATATTATTGAAAACCCGAATAAAATAAATGGTAAATTTTCTGATGGATATTATATGTATTACTATAATAACCTACCAACATCCCTATATATGCGTTCTAATTATAATAACGCTAAAACTGGGGTTAGTGTTGATTTAATTACATCAAACGATGTACAAAACGTTAATACAATAATTAGTAAATTACATATTAAATATGACCTAAAGAGTGATGGTGGTGTGTATTTTTATGAAATTGATACTAATTATTCTAATAATATATATAGTAATGGTGATCATACAACAATAAAATTATATGAAATAAATATCACTTAATGGAAATAATAAAAAAACAAATATCATTAGAAGAAATAACCAATAGAAAGGAAAAAAAATATGGTATGTATGATAGTGACCATATTTATATTAAAATTAACATAGAACAAACCATTGATAATTTAGGGTTATTTACTGATTTTAATTTTATTGAGAGTGAAGAATATGGGGAATATTCATATGAAGATTTATTATCTAATTATAGACCTAGAATTGGATTAGATAAGTGGTTTAAAGAAGGTGATAAAATAATAAGTAAAACTAATAGTAAATTAAATAGTCTAAAAAGTTATAAGGAGAGTGATAGGTTTAAAGTTGGTTTGGATATTGAAAAAGGTAGTTATGTAAATTATAGGGGTGATTTAGTTAATGGTGTTACTAGATTAACATATAAAAGTAATTATTTAATTACCTATGTTTTTGATGGTAATGAAGATAGTCTTTTGGGTACTACAACACAAAAAAGTGGGTTACAATATACTGATACTAGAAATGATACCGTAGTTAAATATAATGCCGAAGGTATTAACGAAACTAATGCGAGTTTATCGGCAATAAGTAAAGAAGAATATTTATTAGGTATAATTAATAAGCCAGAAATAATAAATGATGTATTTATAGATAGAGGTGGTCATAATATAATTGAGAAACATTTAAGAATTAATGAAATACAAACCATTAATCATTTAGAAAATTATAATAATAACTATTTTAACGTAATAAAATAAAGTGATATGAGTGGTATATATGGTATTAAAAGAGGTGCTGATGTGGAATTGGGTGATGTTGAAGTGTTATTACATTTCACACCATCCAGAGGTAGTATTGGTGATGAAACATTTACTAAATTGAATACTAAAGATGTTTTAATGACTAATAAAAACCCTAATGGGGGTGCTAATGAAATTCTGGGTGGTATTTATACGTTAAAATTACCTACAGATATATTTGGTTATAAAGGGTATTATACTATATTAATAAGACCTATAGAAATAAGAACTAAAATTAGTGATGTTGGTGTATTATCGTCTCAGAGTGACATAAAGGGTATTGTTATAGACCCTTCAGGGCTTGAAAGTAACTTAATTAATAAATTTAAAAATAATGGTTTAATTGGTTATAGGGTGGAATATCTTAATGGTGGAGTTGGTGCTTCACCTCAAATTAGTACATTAAACACTCTTGGTTTTGATAACGATAATAGTTTTACAGCAGGTGGAAGACCTTCAGGTTTAAGTGGAAGACCCGATCCTACAGGAGGTGATGGTACTTTAGATCCAACAGACTGGTGGGGTGATGGGGTACCCGATTATAATGAAGATGGTGATGAAGGTTATGATCAGGATCCTGATCCTGATCCACCATCTTACGATCCTGACAACCCACCTAATGATCCTGATCCTGATCCACCATCTTACGATCCTGACAACCCACCTAATGATCCTGATCCTGAACCACCTAATAATGGTGATATTTTAGAACCAATCGATCCTAATCCAACACCACCTATAATATCAACAGGTACGACAATTACACCTAGAAAAAATAGTGGTAATAAGATTAATAATTTATTTAGAATAATAACCTCGAACAATAAAGCAGAACCAGTTAATCAAAATTTAACTAATACTAACCAAAAAGCAATTAGATATAGATTTAATGATAATTCTAATTTAATTTTTGCAACGTTAACACCTAGTAGTAGTAATAGTGTTAAACCTAACGTAACACCTTTTATTGGTGAACCAAATCAAGATATAATACTAACTAATACATTTTTTAATCCAGTTATGTTAGAGATTGAAATGGTTGAACATGATATTGAAACTATAGCCTATGGTATTTTTGGTGGTCAAACCAAATCATTAGAGGATGGTATTTATACTATTTATAATTTTAATAATGAAATTTATAAACAATATAATATGTTTGAGATTAAAGAAGAGTTCTCAGGTAAACCATTGTATGAGGTTAGGGAAGCAAGGGTTAATATTGATTTTAATAAAGAATTTAATGAAATAAATAATATATAATGAGTAATAAGGTAAAGGTAATTGGTTATGCTAAGAGGGATTTCTATAATAATGGTATCGAGTATAGAAATTTTTCAGATAACCTAGTTGGTAATCAATTTACTGAGGACGGTGGTTCTGCCTTATTTACTATGGGTAATTTTAGGGTAACAACTAATTTAGATAGTAAATACAATAAAATTTACCAAACAGGTGCTTTTAGTAAGTTTTATAATTTAAATAATCTTAAAATTGATAGTGATTTAAATTTAATGGGTTTTGGTGAGAATAAAATCAAATTAAATTTAAATGATAATGACCTATCTAACTACGCTTATTTTGGTTCTTTAAGGGAATTTGTTAGAGTGTCATTAGAAAACATAATTACTAAATGGCCCGCATCTTTATTCATAACAGAAACGAATCAAATAAACCCAACAACGACAAACTCAATTTATGATAATAATGTATACGATCCAATAACCAATACTACTTCATTCGAAATACCATTTAATTCGATAGTTAATAAGTTTGGTATTAATATAAAGGAGGGTGGTAATAATCTTAATACATTTAATGAAAATAATAAGTTAAGGGATTTTAATTTATCATATGGTGATTATGTTTTAATGATAGGTGAGTTGGAATATCAAGTAAAAGAGTTTGATGGTTTTGTTGTAAATGAATTAAATGAGCCAAATGATACGTCAGACCAACCCATAATTTTAAAAGTTGAAGGTAATCCATTCCCAAATCAGAATAATATTACTAATTACCACATCAAACCAAATACTAAGAAAATTAAAAAATTCTATCATGAATTAAATGGTTTTGAGAATAATTTATTAAATAATAAAACAACACCTAAATATAGGGGTGAGTTTACATATGAATATCAAAGTGATAACGGTCAAACAATTATTGGTAAAAAACATGTTATCTGGCCAGTAAGTGATGGTTATAATATAGATTATGATAGTGATGATTATAATACGTATGTCATTAAGTTATTAAATATTGCGAAGGTAAGTGACATTGAAAGCTCTAATCTAATAATTAATAAATTGGTGAGTAAATCAATATTGGAGTTTGATACTATTGAGGAAAAAATAGGTAAAACGCTTAGGATATATGGTAGAAATTTCGATGATATAAAAAATTATATTGATGGCATTAAATACATTAATACTGTTACATATAATAAACAAAATAATGTACCTGATAGATTAGTTAAGAATTTAGCTAGAACGTTAGGTTGGGAATTAACTACGTCACTATTTAATATAGATTTTAATGAAGATTTTTATAGTGGTGGTGAATTAAATTTAAGTCCAGTTGAATCTGAAATAGAGTTTTGGCGAAGATTAATTTTAAATAGTCCTTGGATATGGAAATCTAAAGGTACTAGAAAAGTTATTGAATTTTTATTAAAATTTATTGGTACCCCAAAAGGGTTGGTAAAATTTAATGAATATATTTATAATTCACATAATAAAGTAGATATCAATCTCTATAAAAAGATGTTATCTGAAAATGGTTTAGAATATAATGAAAATACCTCAGTTATTGATGAAGAGGGTTATCCTAGAATATTACCGAATACCCCTGAAATGTATTTTCAGAAGGGTGGTCTATGGTATAGAGAGACTGGAGGGCCTAATAGTAATATTGATGTGCTAAGTGGTAATAATCCACATATTGGTCCATATGATAGAGGTTATGAATATATAAATCAATACAATGTACTAATAAATGAGGGTAGTAGTAGAACAATTAGAGATGTTAGAAATGTAATAACAAGAACAACTGGGTATTTAAATTATAATAATGGTGTTTTTGATGGGTTATATACTAATGATTTAGTGGCTATAGCTCCTTTAGATGTTGATTTTGAAAGTTTATATACCGAGGGGGTAGAAAATTGTAAAGATATTGATGGTAGTTGTGAGATTACTACTGAATGGGTTTTATTTACATATATTGATGGTAGTGTAATCAAAATAGATGAAATTGTGGTTAGTGATAATATTCACCCCACTATGGAGGATTTAAAAGATGCGTATGATAGGTTAATAGTTGAATTGGATTTAACTCATGTTGTTGAAGATGATGAATATAAAATTTTAGTAAAGGGTAATTTATGTGATGATATTAATATTTATGAAAATAATAAAATTGAGTTTAAAATAGGAGTTAAAATAGGTGCTATTTGTGATGGTTTAGAAACTATTAATTGTAGAGAAATTACCTTAATAGGTGAGGATATATTTAAAAGGGATGATGGTGAAATAGAATCTTTTATTGAGGTTTTAGATGAAGATAATTTTAGTGTTGATAGTTGTTTTTTAGTTACGGATGAAATTATACAGATAAAAAAAGATGAATATGAGGAATGTGATACTTGTAGTGATTCTAGATATAAAATAAGAATTGAAAAGATTAAATCAGATTATCAAATTTTAGGTTGTGGGTTTACCTCTTTTAAATTAGATGGTGATGGTACGGTTATTTTCACACATAGTGATGGTGCGAAGAATTCACGCATAAGTAAAGTGTGTTGTGAAAGTTTAGGTTTTATATCTAAACAACCAACCAATAAAGATTCAAAAAAATACGCATTAAATAAATGTTATTGGAAAGAAGAATATATTGAAGATGAATGCTCTAATTATCACCCAATTGATACGTCTAACGTACTTAGTAATCCAAGTAAAACTACATACATACAGTTTAAAAATATAAAAACTGGTGGTGAAACAGAAATAGTACCAACTGCCGAATGTTGTAGATCAAATGGTGGGATTCCAATTAAAAGTGGAGAAGGGTTTATATGTAAAAAAACTAATGAAGAGGAAGAATATAATCCTTATGATTGTAAAATATTAACTGGTAAATATAATGGTGAATATGCTTTATTTAAAACAGATCTAAGTAGTACAGAAACGACAACAATAGTATCAACACCTGAATGCTGTACAAATAATAATTTAATAGCGGTACGAAGTGAGGGTGGTTATAAGTGTAAAAATGGTGATTTCGAGTTTTGTGATGGGTTTACTGTTACTGATAGATATGTGAATGGGTATGTAGGTTTTTTAAAGAATGGTATGATGAGTTATATTGTTAATAGCCCAGCATGTTGCCCTAGAATTAGTACTCCAGAATATACTTCTGGGGGTGTTAAATGTAAAATAAATAATGATTATGGGTCGAAAGTGTAACAAATATATTAAATATAATTATGGTGATGATGGTATCATTATGGGTGTATATACGGCAGACTCAAATAATGGACTTACATTATTAACAAAGGGTGATATTACTGATAAATCAAATAATAACATACCCATAAGGGAAAGTAGTGAACACTTAGATGAAGAATGTTGTTCTGAATTAGGTCACATATACGATAATTCTGTTGGTAAGTGTTATTATAAGAATAATTTATGTAAAGATATTAATGGTAATTGGGTAAATCAATTCGTCTTCGATGAAGATGGGGTGGTTTATGGGTATTATATGAGTGAAGAATCAAATAACACTACAATCAACAACCAAAAAACAAGGAAAGATGAAAAAATTGGGAATGTTAAAGTAGCAAAATTTAATTTAGATCCAGAATGTTGTGATAAATTAGGTTATCCTTTTGATTATAATAAAAATAAATGTTATTATAAGCGTGGTTGTGAAAACATTAAAATAGTGTTTAATGTTAATGGTGAGAGTGGTTTGGTTTTTACTACAGGATATGACCAAAACTGCTATTTAAATTTAAGTTTTGATTATTTAATAAGTTACCTTGTTGAAGACATAACCAATTATTTCAATGAATTACCCCCTCTAACAAAAAGATTAGGTGTGAGTAATGTTATTGATAAATTAAAATTAAGTCTACTCATTGAGAAGAAAGTACCTGATGGGTTAGAAACGATCCTTAAGGGTGATTTATATGAGTTAAATGGTGATGATGGGTATAATGATTGTGGAATTAAAATCGAGGGCTTAAACAGTACCATAAATGCTTTATTAGATGGGGATAGTTTATTGAATGAAGATGATAGGGTTAATATAGTTAAAGGTGATTTAATTAGTTATAATGTAAATATAAAGGATGAAGCGGTAATAAATGCTATTATTGATGAAGAAATAAAATTTAGTATTTTAGTTGAAAACATGTTAATTGATTTTTCTATTGAAATGGATAATATTGTATTAGATAAGGTTTGTGAAAACACATTAATACGTGAAAAGGTAAAGAGAGGTATTCCAACATATGATCTAGTAAAAACCATTGATAATAAGAAAAGTTGGGTAAGTACAAAGCAAGACCGTATTTTTGATTTACCATATAGAGATACTGATTATTCTATTACTGATGAGCGTTTAGTTGTAAACACAAAGGAAATTGATTTAGAGACATCAGTTAGTAATGCTATAGAGGAAGATGTTTCACTATTCATTAAAAATAACCCAGGTATATTAATTGGTGATGGGGGTGATACTTATAGTGGGATTGGTTTAACTAAACTACTTTCAAAAAAAGTGGAAAATATAACCTTTATTAAAGATATTGTTAAAATTTTTTATAGTGAACTTATTGATGTTAAAAGTAGAAAGGTTATAAGTGGTTATCCGATTTTAAAGATGATATATGAAAGGTATTTAAATTCTGAATATTATTTGGGTGGTCTTAAGAGTAATTCTTATGATTATAGAATATTAGATAAGTTTTTAGATTTGTTGGGTAATTATTGGGTTGATTTAATTGAACAAGTGATACCAGCAACAACCTTATGGGGTGGGTCGCACATAATAAAGAATATGATATTTAATGATAATAAATTTAAATATAGAAGATATTCATTAAAATTTTGTAAATCTAAATCAACAAAAATAGCATCTAATGTTGGGTTTGAAGATGTTGAAGTGATACAAACTTATTTACAGAAAAATCGTAATGTTGAACGATATAATAACCAATCAAAATGTAATGAAGTGTATATTGAAAGTTATAATGATGATGCGAGTACAATAGATTTTATTAGTTACGGATCCACAGAACTAGGGAATGTAGAAAATGTGGGGAGTGTAACATATTTAAGTGAATAATTAAACGATGGGTAAATTTTTAAAAAAAATAGAAGTTTCATTAACCGAACCAATAGTAGCAGAAATGTTTGGTTTTAGTGATATAAATGGGTTATTATTTTTGTCAGGTGATAAAAATAAACCTAATGATAATGGGGGTAATAACTCCAACAATAATCCCTTTAATGATAATAATATTATATTAGACTTAAGTAATAGTGAAATTAATAAATTACCGTTTAAAGGTCATAACTATGGTTATAAGAATAATAAAGTAATAAAAATAATTAAATTTGATTATGAGTAAAGGGGTTAAATTTTATCAAAAAACATTTAATGGGGAGATAATTAAAGCTTATTCAGATATTTCTTTTTTTAAAATACCAGATAATAATGTTAGTGGTGCAGATAAAATGTCAGTAGTAACAGAGGATAGTGATTTTTTACATTGGGTTGATGATGATTTTATGTTAGAATTGGAAACTACATTTTTAAATGTAACATCGTTTAACCCTGAAACTAAATATAGATTATATTTAGTACCATATGATAAAGAAAATGAAAATTTTGATATTAATGATGCCCTTATAACTGAATATGAAGAACCAAATAATTTTATTAATAGTATTAATACTAACAACCTAAAGGAGGGTGAATATGCCATTAAATTTGAATTTAAACACCCAATAAACTTAGAAGTATTTGATAGGTTAAATAAGGAAATAGTAACCAATACATTGAGTGATCACCTACCTATGAATTATGATGAAAAACTTGATAAATATTTTGTTTTGTTATATAAACCAGAAGAGCCTTTAATAGACATAATAAAAACTAATAAAGGTAAAAATAATAATAATTTTAATTTTAACACAATAGATATTGAAGATGGGGTTAAGACTTATCCTTTAAATACTAGAGATGCTAAATCTATTTTAATTACACTGAATGGTTTAATTTTAACTGAAAATTTGGATTATAATATTGAAGATAATTTAATTACTCTTATAGGTGATTTAAAGAGTAGTGATATACTCAACTATATATTTTATGGTGATAATATAAACAATACATTAAAAAGTGAGCATATTGAGGTTAGATATATTTTAAATGGTAAAATTGATGAGCAAGGTAAATCAAAATGTTATTTTAATACGACAAAAGAGACTTATGAGATATATGTGAATGAGAATATTAAGGATGGTGAGACATTATTATTAACATTAAATGGTATTTTATTAACCAAAGATATTGATTTTATGATATCTAAAACAAATAAAAGAAGGATAATATTAAAAGGTACTCTAGCAATTGGGGATATGATCAATGTAATATATGATACTGGTAATAACACTTCGAACATAATAAATGGAAATGTTATTGATATTTCTTGGCGTGTTAATGGTGTAACTAATGAGGGTTTAGGGTTTTTTACTGTTGAAATATCAGATACTGAAAATTTTAATACCATATTAGATGAGGAGATAGTCGAATATGAGGATAATTTAAAGGTGTATACTAAACAAATGGCATTGAATTATGGTTATGGAACTGTTTTGTATTATAGAATTAAGAATAATAAAAAATATACAACCATTGCTGGTAGTGTGTTAGAGAATAATAGGATGAGTGTACCAATAAGATTTGAAATTAAGACAGATATAAGTAATAATTATTAAATTTTATTTACAATCAGATATTTATAAGTAAGATAATAAATAAATAAATGTATAATGGGTTATATTATAGGTAAAAATAGTCCCTTCGTTAATGCTAAATTAACGGATAGTGGTCGAGAAAAATTAGCTAAAGGAAAACTAAATTTTAAGTTTTGGAGTTTAGGTGATAGTGAAATCAATTACAGTTACGAGGAAATTAAAGAAATTTCAGTGGGTGATGAAACTTTGGATGGTGATTCTAGGATTTTAAAACCTATAGATAATGAACCAAATTTTAGATATCATATAACTAAATCAAATTCGGAAATATATAATGTTTTGGTTGATGATGATATTGAAGTAATACAAGCTATTGTTAATAATGAGGCAAAGGAGAGAGGTTTTTTTGATATTGATGGTACTATCACTGAAGCACCACATCTTAAGGGGTTTGCTAGTGCCGATGGTATGAATTTAAATGGTATTAATATAAATGTAGTTGAATTATTAAATGTCACTGAAACTGACCCTGGAAATGGAATGGTGGTAGGTGATTTAATATTATTAAAGGTTAGTACACCAGAGGTAGGTGAAATTAATGTAAGTAATACCGAACCAATACCCAATATGTGGTATAAAATAATAGAAATTGATGGTAATAAATATATTTTAGATAGAAATTTACCTAATTACCCAAATAATAGTGGATTAATTCACCACTATTTCTTTTATAGTGGTGGTGAGGTATATGAAAATGGGATGGCAAATAATCTTGTTACACCTTACTGGAATCCGAATACCTTGGCTTTTGAATCTAGTGATGATGTTACAACAAATGACGTACCTTTTCTAAATATGAATATAGTTTGGGGTGATAATATGGTAGGGTTGAATATAGATGATCATGAACAGTATTATAATTATGGTTCTAATGATTATATAGGTAGTAAATCACCTTTATTCGGTTATTACGACACATTTAATAGTACTGATGAATATAAGGGTAAAGATAATGGGGTTGGTATTATTCACTATACAAACAACTCAATAAGTAATGGTTACGGTGAATTTTTTCACATAAAGGAAGAAGATAATAAAAACTTAGTGTTAGATATTCCTAATTTAATGTACCATAATAGGAGTTTTAGTACTGGGGAAGGTACTGAAATGGGTATGAAGTTTATTGGTTATGGTGAGATAAAGAGAATTGAAAATATAGAGATTGAGGAGGTTTATAACCCAGCAGCAGCTAAAAGACGTGATACAGATTTATTTAAATATAGTGATATTAGGTATGTTGATTTAGTTGAAGATCCTGATATGATAAGTGGTAAACCAAAAATCATTGGTAAAATATTAATTGATCATAAGATAATATTAATCGAAGATGATGAGATATTGGCTGCAATGTCTTATAAATCTAATAGGAATTGGACATTACCAGAATTGGATGTTAGCCTAATTGCATCAAAGAATGGTAAAACTGGTGGATTGTTAGGTAAAAATAAAGAAATGTATGTTACGTATGCATTAGAATCTGATACTTTGGGGTATAGCTTACCTTGTCTTAATTATTCTAAAATAAAAAATGAAACTTCATGTAGTAAAGATGTTAAGTTTAATGTAGAGGATATTGATAAATTTCCTTATATGAGAAAAATTGAGGAAATTGATTATGATGGTAGAGGTTTTAATGCAAATAAATTTAAGGTTTTATATCAAATTGTGGGTGAGGGTGAGAAACCTTCTAGTAATGGTTGGAGTGAATATGATTTTATTAATGAATTAATTATTAGTGGTGAAACTATTGACCCAGTAAATTTAGAGCAACCTAACTCTAATTTCATATTAGATACTGATATAAATATAAATACTCAAACTTATGAATTAAACACAAAATTAAATTTACGTACTAATAACGATTTAACTAATC
>JGI1221J13441_10000081_pt1 | contig 50091 bp, 43 predicted proteins | sample LakVidmifraction_4_FD_13441 | JGI IMG/M metagenome (IMG submission 13441) | reverse complement strand
GTACGCCAATAATTTGCTCTTCGGTAAATCGTTTCTTCATGCTGCCTCCGTATGGGGCAGACTCTACATCATTACCGTACTAATATTGGGGAGCAGGTCACCCCTCACTTCACTTCCCCTGCGATCCCTCGCCCCCAGGCACTGCTCCCCTGGAATTCAATCCGGCTTCTTCGGCTCCTGCATGAAGCAGGTGCAATCAACATCGTGATACTGTGCGCAGTGCTGCAGCGACGGCCGGGTCAGGCCATTGTCGAACAGCGAACGGTCTTCGGCATCCACCTTCACGTAGCGCAGGGCCGAGGCCATCACCTGCTGGTCGCGCCGGCCGATGTCGTCCAGCGACACTTCCAGGCTGCCCCACTCCTTGTCGGTCTTGACGAAGAGATACATCAGCACGGTGCAGAAGACCAGATAACTGATGAACATCAGGGTGATTTCACCCGGTACGGATTCGGTAACGAAATGCATGGCTGGCTCCTAAGGCAAGATTCTTGGTCAAGGTCTTGCGTGCCAGTCACGACCCCACTGTGTGGTCGGAGGTCCGGGGCACAGACCGTGTTTCATTGGTTCCCATGGTAGTGGCCCAACGTGACTGCGAACATCGGGGAATTCCTGATCCTGCAACGCGGCTTGTCAGCTCGACAGCAAGCTGGCACAAGGCTTTGCCGCATATCAAGCTCTTCCATGACCTCGGAAAGTTACGTGAATTTCATGCCGAGCTGCCGCAGGGAAACAGCCGAAAAAAAACCCGCCAGGCTTGCGCATGGCGGGTTCAGGCTCGAATTGTCCAAGTCCAAGGACGTCTGAGGAGACGCCCTCAATGTACCGGGCCACGCAGCGGCTGAAAACGAAGCATTCGTCATGCGCTTATGCCGTTGACGTATAAGCCGCCCGACGTCCCCTCTCAGCTGGCCTTGACGGGCAGCCAGCGCTCCACCAGCCGGGTCCAGAAGGCGGCTCCCACCGGGATGTTGGCATCATTGAAATCGTAGCCTGCGTTGTGCAGCATGGGCTGGCCCTGCCCGTTGCCCACCCGCAAGAAGCAGCCAGGGCGCTGTTGCAGGAAGTAGGCAAAATCCTCGCTGCCGGCAATCGGACCGAAGGGCGCGATCACCTTCTCCGCACCCACCAGTTCCTCCGCCACGCTGCGCGCGAATTCGGTTTCGGCATCGCTGTTGACCAGCACCGGATAGCCGCGCAGGTACTCGATATCTGCCCGCGCACCGTAGCTCTCGGCATGCAGCGTCACCAAGGCGCGGATGCGTTCTTCCAGCAACGCGCGCACCTCGGGCTTGAAGGAGCGCACGCTCAACTCCAGCGTGGCGAATTCGGGAATCACGTTGGACGCCTTGCCCGCATGCAGGCTGCCGACCGTGACCACTGCCGTTTCCATCGGATCGACATTGCGCGAGACCACCGTCTGCAAGGCCATCACCAGGCTGGCTGCAGCCACCACCGGATCGACCGACAGGTGCGGACGCGCCGCGTGGCTGCCGCGCCCGGTGAGGCGGATCTTGACGGTATCGCAGGCCGCCATGAAGGGGCCGCTCCTGAACATGAACGTGCCCGCTTCCACGCCCGGATGATTGTGGATGCCGAAGACGGCATCGCAGGGAAAACGTTCGAAGAGCCCATCGGCCAGCATCTTCTGCGCGCCGCTGTCGAAGCCGGCTTCCTCGGCCGGCTGGAAGATCAGGTGCAGCGTGCCGTCAAAACGGCGCGTGCGGGCCAGGTGCTTGGCCGCGCCCAGCAGCATGGCGGTGTGACCATCATGGCCGCAGGCGTGCATGGCACCGGGATTGACACTGGCCCAGTCCAGGCCGGTTTCTTCGTGGATGGGCAAGGCATCCATGTCGGCGCGCAGACCGATGCTGCGGGCACTGCTGCCGGCCTTGAGGGTAGCGACCAGGCCATTGCCGCCGATGTGGCGGGTGACGGCATAGCCCCACTCTTCCAGGCGCGCGGCGACCAGGGCGGCGGTATCGACTTCCTCGAAGGACAGTTCGGGATGCTGGTGCAGATGGCGGCGGATGCCGGTGATTTCGTCGTGGATATCGTGCAGGTCGGCGACCTCGCACAGGGCGTGTTCATGCGGGTGACTCATTGTTTCTCCGTGGGGGATGGGCGGCGCGCCAGCACATCGCGGCCCTGCTCGGCCAGGTCCCAGAACAGGCCCGCCATCAGCTGCAGCGACTCGCGCGACACGCTGGCCAGTATATGCTCGTTGGGCGCGTGCTGTGAGCAGGCCGGATAGGAGTGCGGCACCCACAGCGTCGGCAGGCCGAGGGTCTCGGAGAAGACATCGTTGGGCAGCGAGCCCCCAAGGTTGGGCAGCAAGGTCGGTGTCTTGCCGGTGCTCTCCTGCAGCGAGGCCAGGCCCCAGCGCACCCATTCATCATCCGGATCGAGCCGGGTCGCGGAAAACTGCACGCCCGACAGCGTCACCTGCACATCGTCATAGCCGTGCTCATCCAGATGTGCGCGGATGTGTTCGATGAAATGCGCATCATCGCTGCCGACCACGAAGCGGATCTGGCAATGCGCCGTGGCGCGCCCCGGAATGGCATTGACGGGCGCCTCCGGATTGCCGGTCTTGAAGGCCAGCACTTCCAGCGTATTCCAGCCGAAGACGCGCTCGGCGGGCGTGAGGTCGGGCTCGCCCCAATCCGGATCGATCTCGGGATCGGTGGCACCGCCGCCCAGCTTGACGCTGGCCAGGGCCTTGCGCACGCTCTGCGGCAAGGCATCGGGTAGCAATGCCGGCACGCGGATGGCACCGCGTTCATCGACCAGGCAGGCGATCGCATTGGCCAGGCGCACGCCAGGATTGCGCAGCAGGCCGCCCCAGTTGCCGGAGTGATGGCCGCCGTCGCGCAGGTGGCAGGTCAGATCAAAGTTGCAGCCGCCGCGCGAGCCCAGGAACATGGTCGGCGTGGGAGCATTCACGCGCGGGCCGTCGGAGGCGATGAAGAGATCGGCCTTCAGGCGCTCTGCATACTGGCGGCAGACTTCATTCAGGCCGGGTGAACCGGTTTCCTCGCCCATTTCCAGAATCAGCTTGACGTTGTAGCCGAGCTTGCCGCCGCGCACCTTCATGACTTCTTCCAGCGCGGCCAGGTTGATGGTGTGCTGGGCCTTGTTGTCGGCGATGCCGCGTCCGTACCAGCGTTCGCCCTCGACCACGATCTCCCACGGCGAGAGGCCGGCACGCCATTGATTGTCATAGCCGCGCACCACGTCGCCATGCCCGTAGGTCAGCAAGGTGAAAGCGGCCCCCTCTTCGATGCGCTCGGCGATCAGGAAGGGACTGCCGCCCGGCAACGGATTGTCGATCACTTCGCAGTCAAATCCCAGCGTGACGAGATAAGGCGTGATCTCCTGCCGCAGGTAGTCGTAGAGGATGGGCAGGCTGGCCGCTTCCTGGCTTTCGGTACGGATGGCCACGCGGCGCTTCAGGGTTTCCATGAAACGGCCGTCGTCGAAGTAAGCCTGTACGCCGGCGACGGCTTGTGCTCTGCTCATGCTGCTGCTCCTTGGTTTTTTTCAGTTTGGTTCATGTGTTCAGGCGGCTGCCGCCAGCGCCGGAATACCCAGGCCCGGATCGGGCGTCAGCGCCGAGGCCAGCAGCATGCGGGTATACGGATGCTGGGGATCGCTGAAGAGTTGTTCACGTGAGGCCAATTCCACGATGCTGCCCTTGTTCATCACGGCCACCCGGTCCACCAGGTGCTCCACCACGCCCAGGTCGTGGCTGATGAAGAGGTAGGTCAGCCCGAACTCGGCCTTCAGATCCAGCAGCAGGTTCAGGATCTGCGCCTGCACCGACACATCCAGCGCCGAGGTCGGTTCATCGCAGATGAGGATGTCGGGCCGCAGGATCAGTGCCCGCGCAATCGCCACCCGCTGCCGCTGGCCGCCGGAGAGCTGATTGGGATATTGCGTGTGGGTGCGCTCCGGCATGCCCACCAGATCGAGGATCTGGCGCACCTGGCGATTGCGCTCGGCCGCATTGCCGATGCCATGCAGCTTCAGCGGCAAGCCGACGATCTCGCCCACGGTCTTGCGCGGATTGAGCGACGAATACGGGTCCTGGAAGATCGGCTGGATGTGACGTGCATGCGCGCGGCGCTCGGTCGGATCGACCTCCTGGCCGTTGATGAGCACATTGCCCGAAGTCGGCGCCAGCAGGCCCAGCAGCATCTTGGCCAGGGTGCTCTTGCCGCAGCCGGACTCGCCAACCAGGCCCAGCGTCTCCCCGCGATAAAGACGCAGCGACACGTCATCGACCGCCTTCAGTTCACCCGGTGCCTGGAACAGCCCGCGCTTGAGCGGATACACCTTCGACAGGGCGCACAGTTCCAGCGCAATATCGTCGAGCGGTGGCCGTGGTGTCAGGGAAGTGTTCATGCTGCCACCTCCATCGCCGACACCGGCGCATCGAGCTTGAAACAGCGCGCCTCATGCGGCAAGCCGGGGCCGCCCTGCTGCACCATGGGCGGATCCTGTTCGCAGCCGCTGTCGGCCAGGGTACAGCGATTGCGGAAGGCGCAGCCGCTGACCTGCCCGACCAGGCTGGGCACCACGCCCGGAATGGCTTGCAGCCTGCTGCCCGGCAAGGTCTTGCCGCGCACCGGGATGCAATTGAGCAAGCCGCGCGTATAGGGATGGCGCGGCTGCGCGAAGAGTTGCGCCACGCCGCTGGTCTCCACCACCTGCCCCGCATACATCACGGCCACGCGATCGGCGATGCGCGAGACCACGCCCAGGTCATGTGTGATGAAGATGACGGCAGTCCCGAACTCCTGCTGCAGTTCGCGGATCATGCGCAGGATCTGCGCCTGGATGGTCACGTCCAGTGCGGTAGTGGGTTCGTCGGCGATGATCAGGTCCGGGCTGCACATGAGCGACATGGCGATCATCACGCGCTGGCGCAGGCCGCCGGAGAGCTGGTGCGGATACTGGCGCAGGCGGTCTTCGGCATTGCTGATGCCGGTCCGGTGCAGCAGGTAGAGCGCACGTTCGCGCGCCTCGCCCCGCGTCACCCCCGGCTGCTGCAGCATCGCCTCGCAGAGCTGGTTGCCCAGCGTGTAGGCGGGGTTCAGCGACGTCATCGGCTCCTGGAAGATCATCGACATGCGCTTGCCGCGCAACTGCATGCGCTGCCGTTCGCTCATGGTGTTGAGATCCGCGCCATCGAAGAGGATGTGGTCGGCACTGCATTGCGCCTTGCGCGGCAGCAGGCCCATCAAGGCCAGCGAGGTCATGGACTTGCCACAGCCGGACTCGCCGACCAGGCACAGCATCTCTCCCTTGCGCACCTGGAAATCGATGCCGCGCACGGCATGCAGCATGCCGTTTTCGGTGGGCAGGTCCACCTTCAGGTTCTTCACGTCCAGCAATATGCTCATGGTGTGCTCCTTGCGTGAACCATCAGTTAGTTGCGGCCGTCGGGCGCGTTGACATCGCGCAGGCCATCGCCGACCAGGTTGATCGCCAGCACCAGCAGCGCCAGCGCCACACCTGGAATGACGATCACCCAGGGCTTGAAGAACATGTAGGTCTTGCCCTCGGCCACCATCAGGCCCCACGACGGCGTGGGCGGCTGCACGCCCAGCCCGAGGAAGGACAGCGTGGCTTCCAGCAGGATGGCGTGGGCCATTTCGAGCGTCGCCACCACGATGAGCGCACCCATGATGTTGGGCAGGATCTCGCGCAGCAAGATGTAGGGGGTCGAGGCCCCGATGGCCTTGGCGGCCGCGATGAATTCGGCATCGCGCAGCTGCTGCGTGGCCGAACGCGTGACCACCGCAAAGCGGTCCCACAGCAACAGCCCCAGCAGCACGATCACCACCTTCAGCGAGCCGCCGACCAGCGAGGCCATGGCCAGCGCCACCAGCACCACCGGCATGGCCAGGCGCGTGGTGATGAGATAGCTGATGACGGCATCGGTGCGTCCGCCGAAATAACCGGCCAGCACGCCCAGGGTGGTACCGATCAGGCCCGAGATCAGCGCGGCGGCAATGCCGATGGTCAGCGAGACGCGCGCACCGAAGATCAGCCGCGAGAGATAGTCGCGCCCCAGCTTGTCGGTACCGAGGATGTGCTCCCAGCTGCCCTGGGCCTGCCACACAGGCGGGATCAGGCGCGCCGTGACATCCTGGTCGAAGGGATCATGCGGCGCCAGCAGCGGTGCGAAGATCGCCGCCAGCACGATGACGGCCAGGAACAGTGCCCCCAGCACCAGGCCGCGATGGCCGAGCAGGCGGCGCAGCTTGCGACGCCACGCCGGCAGCGGTGGCAAGGCCGCACTCAACACGGCAGGGGCAGGCAAAGTGGATGATGAGGTAACGCTCATGTCGTCTCCAGACAAGATCAGCGGGTACGGATGCGCGGGTCCAGCAGCGCATTGATGACATCGGCCAGGAAGGTCAGGCCGATGTAGAACATGGCGATGATGAGCACCACGGCTTGCACCACCGGATAGTCGTTGCGCGAGATGGCGTCCCAGGCGAGCTGCCCTAGCCCCTGCATCGAGTAGACCGATTCGATGACCACCGACCCCCCCAGCATGAATCCCAGCTCAACTGCCGCCAGCGCCACCACCGGGATGACCGCATTGCGCAAGGCATGCTTGAACACCACCCGCGATTTGGAGAGGCCCTTGGCGCGCGCCGTGCGGATGTAGTCCGAGCCCAGTACCTCCAGCATGCCCGAGCGGGTCAGCCGCATCATGGCCGGCATGGCGTAGTAGCCCAGCGCCACGGCCGGCAGGATGAAATGCTGCCAGCTCTCGTTGCCGGCCACCGGCAGCCAGTGCAGGGTGACGGCGAAGAGGAGGATCAGCGTCAGGCCGAACCAGAAGCTGGGCATGGCTTGCCCGACCACGGCGATCAGCAGCGCCGTGCGATCCAGCCAGGTATCGCGATAGAGCGCCGCCAGCACGCCCAATGGAATGGCCGTCAGGATCGCCAGCAGCAAGGCACTGCCGCCGAGTTTGATGGTGATGGGCAGGCGTTCGGAAATCATTTCCATCACCGGCCCCTGGAAGTAGAAGGACTTGCCGAAGTCGAGCTGCACGGCGCGCCCCAGCCAGTCCACGTATTGCGTGGTCAGCGGACGGTCCAGGCCGAACTGGGTACGCACCGATTCGACCTGGGCTGCCGTGGCCTCCGGCCCGGCGATGGAGACCGCCAAATCTCCGGAGAGATGCAGCAAGGTAAAGCTGACGACGGACACCGTCAGCGCCACGCACAAGGCGATGGCGAGGCGGCGCAGGAGGTAGATCAACATGGCGATCCTTCCTTGCAGAAGCTGGGCGGATGACGTCAGGAGCGGCGCACGCAGGGCATGCGCCACCGGGTTTATTTCCAGGAGGCTTCGTAGAAGCGCGGCAACTCGTCCGGATACCCCTGGAACTTCAGCTGCGCATTGAAGGCATAGAAGGTCGAATAGGAGAACATCGGTGCCACGTAAGCCTGCTTGGAAATGAGTTCCTGCGCCTTGGTGTAATTGGCCTTGCGCACGGCCGGATCGATGGAGGTATCGGCGGTCTGCAGGAACTGCTGCAATTGCGGATCCTTGGTGATGTCATCGGCACCGCCCTTGAAGTAGACACCGGCAAAGGCCGAGGTATCGTTCATGGAGAACGAGCCCCATGAATAAAAGCTCATGGGTGTCTTGCCGCTGCGGTATTCGGTCTGCAGGGCCGCGAACTTCATGTAATGCAGCCGCGCGCGGATGCCGACCTTGCGCAGGTCGCCGATGATGGCTTCGGCGATTTCACGCTCGCGGTAAGCGTAGATGTCGGTATCGAAGCCATTCGGATAACCGGCCGCCGCCAGCAGCTCCTTGGCCTTGGCCGGGTTGTAGTCAAACTTGATGGCGGCATTGCTGTCGCAGCCGAACTGCGTGCGGAAGCAGGCGGTATAGACCGGCTGGCTGCCGCCGCGCATCAGGTTCTCGGCATAGCCCTTGCGGTTGATGGCGTGATTGACCGCCTGGCGCACGCGCACATCCTTGAAGGGAGAATTGGGCGCGGAGGTGCCGGTCGCATCCAGGGTGATGAAGCCCACGCGCATGGTCTCGCCACTCTGCACGGTCAGCTTGGGATTGGTCTTGAGCGAATCGGCCTGGTCGGGCGGCACGCGCCAGATCCAGTCGATGGCCCCCGTCATCAGCTGTGCGGCGCGCGTTTCCGGATCGGGGATTACCACGAACTTGATGTTGCCAATCGAGGGCTGGCCCTGCGGGCTGTCCTTGAAGTAGTTGCCGTTCTTGACCAGCGTCACGCCCTGCCCCGGGGTCACGCTGGTGACCTTGTAGGGACCGGTGCCGATGGGGGCCTTCGAGAACCCTTCCAGCCCGACCTTCTTGAAGTAGGCCGCCGGATAGATCGGCAGCGGACCGGCCAGATATTCAAGGGCAGCGGGGAATGGTCCCTTCAGGTTGATGCGCACCTGATAGTCGCCCAGCTTGTCGACGCTCTTGATCCAGTCGGTATTCTGGCGCGTGACCGCCTTGGATTCCGGCGAGACGGCGTAGTTGAAGGTGAACACCACATCGTCGGCACTGAACTTGTCGCCGTTTTGGAATTGCACGCCCTGGCGCAGATCCAGCACCAGCGCGGTGGGCGACTCCCACTTCCAGGCGGTGGCCAGTTGCGGCTTGTACTCGTTGGTCTTGGGATCGCGATAGATCAGCGTGTCCCAGATCAGGTGCGCCAGGATCACGCCTTCGCGCAGGTTGTTGTGGTACTGGCTGATGTTCTCGACTTCGCTGTCGGAAGCGTAGATGAGGGTGTCGTTGGCCTTGCCGGCATGGGCTGCCATCGCGCTCATGGCCCCTGCCACGAATACCGCGCAACGTGACCAGCGCATGAGGGATTTCGGTAGTGCGTTCATTCCTGCCCCTTCGTTCGAATAAGACAATTTAGAAAAAATCGCGACGTCGGGGCTGATACTAGGCTAGGATTTATCGATGCCACAATCATCAAATTTCTAAGCCTGCGTTGCCGAATCCAGAACGCAAAAATGCTGCACCACAATGAGACCACCCTGGCAAAAGCCGCATCGCTGCTGGGCTGCGGCGCGTGGAGCAGGTGCAGCATCGCAGTGCGCGCCCAGCCCGCAAGCACTGCACCAAAGCCGTGAAGCACGCACCAAATAAAGCGCGAAATTATTTGCACCGACCGGGTAAAGTGCCGGTCAGCCTTGGTCAGGACGGAAGGAGTCACCGGATGAAATCACAGCAACTGCAAGACACCGCGCTGCGCTACTTTCTCGAAGTAGTCCGCTGCGGTTCCATCAGCGAAGCCTCGCAGCGCCTGAATGTGGCCAGCTCGGCCATCAGCCGCCAGATCAGCAGCCTGGAAGAAACGCTCGATACGGTTCTGTTTGAACGCCGTCCACGGGGCATGGTGCTCTCGGCGGGTGGCGAAATGCTGGCCGCGCATGCGCGCAAGATGGCACTTGAAGCCGACCGCGTGGTGGCCGACCTGCAGGCCTTGAAAGGCTTGCGCAGCGGGCGTGTGCGGCTGTCGGCCTCGGAAGGTTTTGCGATCGATTTCCTGCCGCGCCTGATCAACGCTTTCCAGAAAAAATATCCGGGCTTCGTGTTTCAGCTCTTCGTGGGCGCGCCGGCAGTCGTGTCGCGCCAGGTGCGCGAAGGCAATGCCGATATCGGCCTGACCTTCGCACGTCTGCCCGAGCCGGAGATCAAGGTCGTGCACCGCCAGCCCGGCCCGATTGCGCTGGTGATGCGCAACGATCATCCGCTGGCGCGCTTCCGCCATGTGTCGCTGGGCCAGCTCAAACCCTATCCTCTGGCGCTGCCCGACCCGACCACCACGCTGCGGCAATTGTTCGACATCGCCTGCAGCCGCCAGCAGGTGGTGATCGAACCGGTGATGACCAGCAATTACATCCAGTCGCTGCATAACTACGTGCTCGACAACGATGCCCTCTCCATCACCGGCGACGTCACCGTGCGCTACCGCATCGAGCGCGGTGAACTGACCATGCGGCCGATCCGCGATTGTCCGAGCGATGGCCGCTTCGTTGAAGTACAGACCTTGGCCGGACGGACCTTGCCGCGCAGTGTCGAGATCTTCCTGGATTACCTGGTCGCGGAATTGAGCAAGGACCTGTAAAACGCAACAACGCAACAACGCAACGCGGCCGCTACAGGAGCGGCCGCGTTGTTTCTTCTTTCAGCTTTTCAGCAGGTCAGTGCATCGCTCAGAAGCGCCAGCTGGCTTTGATCGCCGCCGACTGGTTGATGAAACCGCTGCGGCCTTCGGCATCGAAGCGCAGCAAGATGTCGGCCGCTTCCACCAGCTTGAAGCGATAGCTCACACCCGCCTTCAACAACCACGGCGAGCGAGCCGGTCCGGGCGTGGTGAAAGACTGGCCCGGCGCACCGGCATAGGTGGCCACCAGGTCATCGCGATCGTTGATGACGTCATAGCTGGCACCGAGGTAGGTACTGATCTGCGAACCTGGCGTCAGCGCGTAATTCAAACGCGCCGCCGTGCCGAGCAACAGGGCCTGGCTGCGCTTGCCCTGCACCGACAGGTTCAGGTCCCCTGCCCCGTTCTCGGCGTAGGACGGGCTTTGCAGGCGGGTGTAGTCGAGCTGCAGGGCCGGTACCAGGCTCATTGCTTCACTCAGCGGCAGCGTGAACGATACGTTCGTGCCCAAATGCGCATGCCAGCTCTGGAAGCGGCTGCTGGCGATGCGGTTGAGGCCACCGAACTGCATCTGGCGGTCCAGGCGGTTGCCGTTGCGGCCGAGGTCGGCTTGCCAGCCGAGTGATATCTCTCCCAACGGGAGGCTGCCGTAGAGGGCCACCATGTTGGACTCGATGCGGCTGCGACTGCCGGTGCCGGTGATGGCGGTGTTGCCGCTGGCACTGGTGCTGGCATAGGCGTAGGACAGGCCGGCGCGTGCACTGTCGAACTCCATCTCGGCACCGGCGGCCAGGCCCGAAGTGCTGGCGCTGAAGCCGGACTCGCCGCCACGGTCGCCCTGGTTGGTGCGCGACTCGAAGGGCATGATCCACACCTGACGGTCGCCGCCTGCCTCGCCTGAGGACAAGCCGCTGCCTGCAGCGGCGCTGCCCATGTTGCCGCTCTCGGTGCGGGTGGCGATGACGCGGTTCAGGGAAGCCATGGTGCCACGGATGGCACTGGCGCTGACGTCCCTGGGCAGGGTCTGGCTGACGGCACGCAGCAGGCTTTCCGGATCGGGCATGCGGCCCAGGGCGGTGACCACCTGGGCCATGTCCGCCGTGGAGGGCTGCCGGATCTGGCGGTCCAGTACCGGGGCTACCCGCGCAGCGGCCGTGGCGGCGGCGATAAGCGTCGCCGAGGGGCGCACTGTGGGGGCGGGCGCTGGAGCCGGTGATGCTGCTGCAGGGGTTGCGGGTGCTGCAGCCGGTGCTGCCGATGCTGCAGCCGGTGCTGCTGGTGCTGCCGGTACCGCTGGTGCTGCCGGTGCTGCCGGTGCTGCCGGTGCTGCCGGTGCTGCTGGTGTTGCTGGTGTTGCTGGTGTTGCTGGTGCTGCCGGTGAGGATGCCGGTGCCACTGGTGCTGCCGGTACTGGTTTATTTGCGGCCGGACCAGTTGGAGCTTGCGTGGTGGACGCTTGGGTGGTCGTAGCCTGTACAGCTGGAGCCGGTGCAGTGGATGCTTGAGTACTCGTTGCCTGTACAGCTGGTGCAGGTGGAGTGGACGCCTGAGTGCTCGTGGCCTGTACAGCTGGTGCAGGTGGAGTGGACGCCTGAGTGCTCGTGGCCTGTACAGCTGGCGCAGGTGGAGTGGAAGGCTGCGCGCTCGTGGCCTGTACAGCTGGCGCAGGTGGAGTGGAAGGCTGCGTGCTCGTGGCCTGTACAGCTGGCACAGGTGGAGTGGAAGGCTGCGTGCTCGTGGCCTGTACAGCTGGCGCAGGTGGAGTGGAAGGCTGCGCGCTCGTGGCCTGTACAGCTGGCGCTGGCGTGGTGGATGCCGGTGTGCCAGTTGCCTGTACAGCTGGCGCTGGCGTAGCGGATGCCGGTGTGCCAGTTGCCTGTACAGCTGGCGCTGGCGTAGCGGATGCCGGTGTGCCAGTTGCCTGTACGGCTGGCACAGGTGTACTGGACGCCTGCGTGCTCGTAGCCTGCACAGCCGGCGCAGGTGGAGTGGACGCCTGCGTGCTGGTCGCCTGTACGGTTGAAGCCGGTGTACTGGACGCATCCGTGTTCGTTGGCTGTACGGACGGAGCAGGTGTAGCGGCCGGCTGCGTGCCCGTTGCTTGTATGGCAGGGGTCGGTGTCCCCGCCGCATCCGGCGTCAGCACCGCCTGGGCGACCTGCTGAATGCTGGTCGCGTCGACGATGTTCAGGTCAAGCGCAGTAGCGGACACCACAGGCTTGAAGTCGAACAGCAGGGAATTGTCCGTGACATTCAGGCGCGGTGCCGTGAGGCTGCCGGCCGTGACCACGCCGGCCAGTGTCTGGCCGCTTCCCAGACTGGCGGTCTTGTAGACATCCACGGCCAGGTGCGCGTCGGGCGCGAAGCTGGCCGCACCGGTGACCGACAGCTTGCCGTATTGGCTGGCACTGGCCACGCCCACGCTCAGGGTCTGGTCCGCCGCCAGGCTGAAGGCCGGTACGCTCAATGTGCCGGCGGCGATGGTGGTGTTGCCGCTGTAGCTGAGCGGACCGAGCACGTGCAATGTCCCTTCCCCCTGCTTGACCAGGCTGCCCTTGCTGCGGCCATCGGCGATGCCGGCATGGAGCGTAAGCGTGAAAGCCTGGGTATCGAAGCGCCCTTCGCCACTGACGCTGACCACATTGCCCATGGCCAGTTGGTCGGCCGCCGCACGCAAGGTGGTGCCATCGGACATGGCCAGCGGGCCGGTGCCCAGCGCGGTGGAAGACGCCACGCCGAGCGTGCCGCCTTCCAGCCGGGTGCCCCCCGAATAGCTGTTGTTGCCCGACAAGGTGAGGCTGCCCTCGCCGGTCTTGACCAGGCTGCCGACGTAATCGGCATCGGTCTTTTTGCGGGCGGCGTCGAGATAGGTGGCCTGGGCGTGATAGTCGCCCAGCGCCACCGTGGCCGGATCTGCGGCGATCAGCCTGGCCATCAACTCCTCCTTGCTCAGCGTGGGACCGCTGCCGGACTGCTTGAGCAGGGCCGCTGCCAGCGGATTGGCGGCGACTGCCTTGTCGGCTTGCTGGAAGGCAGTGTTGTCCTCTTTCTTCTTGCTGGCCTGGAAGGTGGCATTGCGCTGCGCGCGTGTCTGGACCAGTGCCATGGCCTGGCCATAGCCGCTCTCCACATTCGATGCGATCTGGACCGCCGCGCTGGCAGCGGCCGCCTGCAGGGCATCCGGCGAGGCAGCCTCACGGGCTGCCAGCTGGGCACGGTCATCGCTCTTGCGCTGGATCAGCGCGGCTTCGGAGATGGCGTTGCTCCAGGTGTCGCTGCGGCCGGCGGCGATGTTGGCGTTGAAGACACCCAGCAATTGTCCCGGACCATTCAGGGCCTTGTTGAGGTCCGGCACGCCCCAGCCGAACATGGCATTGGGCACGTCCGCCGGACCGCTGCCCAGATGCTTGGCGGTAGTCAGCAGGATGGTGCGGATGGACTGGTTGTCGAGGTCGGGATAGCGCTCCATGAGCAGCCCCAGTGCGCCGGTCACGTGCGGGGCGGCCATGGAGGTGCCGGAGGCGTTGACCAGGTCGGTGTCGGAAGTGATGTTCAGACTGGTGATGGCCGAGCCGGGGGCGGACACACACCAGTACCTGGCCAGTCCACACTGGTTGGAGAAGCTGGGCAGCACCGAACTGGCATTGATGGCGGCCACCGCGATCCAGTTCTGTTCCAGCTCCGGCCGGAAGTAAGGCAGCGCCGAACGGATATTGATGTTGGCCTTGGCGGAATTGCCGGCCGCCCAGACCATCAGCGTATTGGATTCTTTCGCCACATCGGCGGCGGCATCCAGCCAGCTTTTCTTGCCACCACCCTGCAGGCGATCGTAGGCCGCGGCCACGCCGCCGATGCTGCTGAAGTCATCGCGCGAATCCGGACTGCCCCAGCTGCTGTTGATGGCCCGCACACCGGCATTGGCGAGGTTGCCGTAGGCTGCCTTGAAGTAGTTGTAATCCACGTTCACGCCATAGACCGAACTGTCGGTGCCGTTGGTATTGGTGATGTGGTAGTCGCTGGCGAAGGCCACCCCCATGATCCCCGCGCCGTTCTTGGCCGCGGCGATGGTGCCGGAGACGTGGCTGCCGTGCTTGTCGTTGAGCTTGCTCAATGCCCCGGTGGTGCTGAAGGCGTCCCCTGCTTTCCAGGCCTGGCTGCCGTCCTGATATTGCGAACCGTCATTGGCGTAGGTGCCGGTGACGGCCAGGGCCTTGACGTTGCGGGTGACGAACTCGGCGTGGGACAGCAAGAGCCCGGAATCGACCGCGCCCAGCTTGATGCCCAGGCCCGAGAAGCCGGCCGCGTAGGCGTACTGGGCATTCATGGCCCCCAGCCCCCAATCGGTCTGGAATTCCTTGTTGCCTGTCCAGCTGGCCAGGGCGGCGGCAGAGTCGGTGGTGGTACTGCCATCGTAGTTGACGAAACTCTGGGCGCCAGCGGGCAGGCTCAGGGCCGGGCTCAGGGTCAGCAGTACGGCGGTGCAGAGACGGTGTAGGCGCAGGCCGGCAGGCGGCGCGATGCAGGCGGACTTGCCCTGCTTCTTCTTGATTTTCATCTTCCCTTCCTCGGTCGATCTTTTGGAATTGGCCGGGTCATCGGGAAAGCGACCCCGTCCCCCGTCCTTCTTGTCGTCGCCCCTTGGTGCCGGTTCGGACCGGCTTTTGTAGGGGCGCATTGTCGGGGGACAAGGCCTTTCTGGACATTGTCTTTTGGTGCTGTTCAGGGCGGAGGGAGGTGAAGCTTCGTACCTCAGGTGAGGGGTCGACCGAAGGAAGGATGACGCGAGAAACCCGTCTGCGGGTCACTGCCAAAAGGAAGAAGCGTCGGTGCCGTCCATGCAAAGGCACCGAGCAAAAGAGCGGATAAGAAAATCGCCGCAGGCATTGCAGCCTGCGGCGATGTGAAGAAAACGGAGGTGGCTGATACGGGGCTCATCACCCGTATCGGCTGCCGCATGTCAGAGCGCTTCCTCCGACCACCCCAGCCCCAGCGCCTTCTGAATTCCCACAAAACTGCGCGTCAGATTGGCCTCGGCCTGCAACAGATTCTGCTGCGCAGTGATCTGCTGCCGCGTGGTGTCGAGCACTTCGATCAGCGTGCCGGTACCTGCCTGATAACGCTGCCGCGCCAAGACCAGCGCACGGTCGGCAGAGACCTTGGAACGCGCGATGGTGGCCACGCTCACCCGGCCATAGCGGAAGCGCGAGAGCGCGTCCTCGGCATCACGCAAGGCTTCCAGCACGGACTGGCGATACTTCATCTCGGCCTCGTCGCGCACCCGCTCGGCTTGCGTGACACGTGCCTTGGCGCGGCCAAAGTCGAGGAAATTCCAGCTCAGCATGGGTGCGCCCAGCGCCGCAAAATCATCCAGGCGCGTCAGGTCCGAAGGATGCGTTCCACCCAGCCCGATCACGCCAAACAGCTTCAGGCTCGGATAGCGCGCCGCTTCAGCCTGCCCGATCTTGGCCGTATCGGCGGCCAGCGTGCGTTCAGCAGCGCGGACATCAGGACGACGACGCAGCAGCGAGACCGGATCACCCACCGCCACCTGTTGCGGCGGCAGCGGCACGGGGGCTGTGGCCGCCAGTTCGCTGTCCAGCGTGCCCGGCTCCTGTCCCAGCAGCGTGGCCAGTTGGTTGAGGTAGGCATCGCGCTCGGCCTGCAGCGGGACCAGGTCGGCACGGCTGGCATCAAGCTGGTTCTGCACGCGCAGCTGATCCAGCGAAGAGGCCGTGCCGCGCTCGACACGCTGCCCGGTCAACTGCAGCATCTGCTCCTGCGCCTGCACCGCTTCCTGGCCCAGCGACAGACGCAGCTGGCGGTCGCGCAGGCTGATGTAGGCATTGGCCACTTCAGCGGCCAGGCTCACCTGCACATCGGCCAGCGAGGCCTGCGCCGCATCGGCCGTGGCCGTGGCCGCTTCCACCGCTCGGCGGCGGGCACCGAAAAGATCGATCTCCCAGCTGGCATCAAAGCCCACGCTGTAGAGATTGGCGCTGGTCGGCGAGCCATTGCCGGAGCTGGAGCCGCCGGTCAGCGCGCCCAGGTTGGCCGGCGGCAGGCGCGCGTGTCCGGCCAGGGCCGAGGCACCGACGCTGGGGGCGGCATTGGCCTGTTCCAGCGCCAGCCCCGCACGCGATTGCTGCAGGCGGGCACGCGCCACGCCCAGATTTGGATTGGCTTGCAGGGCGCGCTCGATGAGGCTGTTCAGTTCGCTGTCGCCCAGGCCTTGCCACCATTGATTGATCGGCGCGGCGCTATTGGCGCTGTCGCCGCCGCGGACGAATTGCTGGCTGTGTGCCGCTTGCGGGGCGCCTTCGGGCGGGCCGGCGTAGTCCGGTCCGAGGGCGGAACAGCCGGCCAGCAGCGCGGCGGCCGCCAGCGCGATCAGGCGCACGGCCGGGAAGGAAGAGGAAGTCTTGTCCATGTTGATCATCAATGAGAAGCCACCGGTGCGGCATTGGTCGGCAAGGGGCGCAGGAACAGCACCAGCGGAGTCACGCAGAGGATGGCCACGCCCAGCATCCAGAACAGGTCGGCATAGGTCATGGTCAGCGCCTGCGCCTGGATGGTCGCGCCCATGAGCTGGATCGCCACATCCTGCCCGCCCAGCAGATGGGCTTGCGCGGCGATGCCGGACTGCACCAGGTCGGAATTGGCGTTGAGGCTTTCTTCCAGCCGGCGGCTGTGCAGCCACAGCCGCTGGTCCTGGATCACGGCAATGGCTGCCAGCGCCAGCGAGCCACCCAGGTTGCGCGCGGCACTGTAGAGGCCGGATGCATCCCCGGCCTGCGACGGCGGCACCGAGCGGATCGCCGCCTGGTTCAGGAACAGCATCGCCAGCACCGTGCCCACCCCGCGCATCAGCTGCGAGGCCACGAAGGAGCCGCCATAGGACAGCGGGCTCAGGTCGGTCTCAATGAAAGCCGAGGTGGCCAGCAGCAGGAAGCCGGTGCCGACCGCGATACGGATATCCACCAGCCGCATCAGCAAAGGCGTGAAGGGCATCATCAGGATCATCGGCACGCCCGAGAGCAGCACGATCCAGCCCGATTGCAGCGAGTTGTAGCCGGCAATGCCGGAGAGGAATTGCGGGATCACGTAGGCCGTGCCATACAGCGCCACGCCGACGATCATGGCCATCATCACCACGGAACCGAACTGGCGGTCACGCAAGAGCCGCAGCTGGATCACCGGATGGCGCGCGCGCACCTGTCCGATGGCCAGCAGGATGAAACCCAACAAGGAGGCAGCCGCCAGCCAGCGGATATCCGGCGAGGAAAACCACTGCTCGCGCTCGCCCTCTTCCAGCACTACCGTCAGCCCACCCAGCCCCAGTGCCAGGCCGGCAATGCCGAACCAGTCGGCCTCGGCCAGCTGCTCGAACTTGGGCCGTTCATAGGGAATGGCCACCAGCAGCAAGGTGATGAGGGCCGCGCCCACTGGCAGGTTGATGAAGAAGGCATAGTGCCAGCTGACGTTCTCGGTCAACCAGCCGCCCATCACCGGCCCCAGCACCGGGCCGAGAATGGCGGTCGCACCGAACAGGGCATTGCCGACCGGCTGCTGCGAACGCGGCAGGCGCGTGGCGATGATGGTCATGGCGGTGGGAATGAGCGCGCCACCGGTGAAACCCTGCCCGACCCGGCCCACGATCATCATCGGCAGCGTGGTCGAGAGGCCGCACAGCACCGAGAACAAGGTGAAGAGACTGGCCGCCGTCAGCAGCAGCACGCGCAATCCCAGCAGCCGTTCCAGCCAGGCCGACATGGGGATGATGACGATCTCGGCCACCAGGTAGGCGGTGGCGATCCAGGTGCCTTCAGTGCCTGAGGCTCCGATTTCGCCCTGGATGGTGGGCAGCGAGGAATTGACGATGGAGATATCCAGCGTCGCCATCAGCGCACCCAGCGTGCCGGCCGCAACCGCCAGCCAGGCGGCGGCATCGGCTTTCTCCGGCTGGGCGCCCTGCCCGATGGGCTGGGCGGGGGCCGCGCCGCTCACTGCGACTCCTTGCGGGTGGCGTTGGTCTCGCTGTTGCGTTCGCGCAGTTCACGCAATTCATCCTTGGCCGCGATGGTGTTGACCTCCACCGTCACTGAGAGGCCGGCCACGAAGGCGCGTGTTTCTTCCGGCGTGGCATCGACGGCTACACGCACGGACACGCGCTGGACGATCTTGGTGAAGTTGCCGGTGGCATTCTGCGGCGGCAGCAGCGAGAACTGCGCGCCGGTACCCGGCGAGAGGCTTTCCACATGGCCGTGGAATTCCACGCCCGGCAAGGCATCGACCTTGATGATGGCAGGCTGGCCGATGCGCATGATGCCGATCTGGGTTTCCTTGAAATTGGCCGAGACGTAGAAGCGGGTCGGCACCACGGTCATCATGCGCGTACCAGGCGAGACGAACTGGCCGACGCGGACCTGCTTGTCACCGATGCGGCCATCGACGGCGGCGCGGATCTCGGTATAGCCGAGGTTGACGCTGGCAGCATCGTATTGCGCCTTGGCCGTCTCGCCCTGGGCCTGCGCCTGGCGCACCTGGGCCTGCAGCGAGCGCACCCGCAGCTGCGCCGCATCCAGCGCGGCACGACGGGCGGCGACCGTACTGCGGGCCTGGGCCTGCTGGTTGCGCAGGGTGGTCAGGCGTTCACGCGTTTCGGCACCGGAAGCCGCCAAGGGCGTGTAGCGCTCCACTTCGGCGGTGGCGAAGCGGGCATCTTCCTCGGCTGAGGCCAGTTGCGCCTTGGCCTGCGCAATGGCGGCCTGTTGCTCGGCCAATTGGGCATGGGCGGCTTCCTCGCTGGCGCTGGCGGCGTCGATCTGGGCCTTGGCCTGGGCGGCTTGCGCCGAATAATCGCGCGCATCGATGCGCACCAGCGGCTGGCCGGCCTTGACGATCTGGTTGTCCGCCACCAGCACCTGGTCGACATAGCCGGTCACCTTGGAGGACACCGTCACGCTGTCGGCCTGGACGAAGGCATCGTTGGTGCTCTCCAGATACTTGCCGCGGAACTGGTAGTACACCACCCAGGCCGCCACGATCACCAGCACCAGCAAGCCCAGCGCACGCAGGATGAAGCGGGCGCGCGGACTCATGCGTTTCTTGGGAGCGTTGTTCTTGTTGCTGCCGTTGGTGGAGGCATCCGGCCGGGAGGAACTGGCTTCTGTAGTGCTCGGTGTGTTGCTGGGTGTGGCGTCGGTCATCTTTTTTATCCTAATATCTGGGCGCGGAGGGCTGCTAACTGAATCAATACACTGGGCAATACTGTATTGATACGGAGCAATACACTTCACGCGCCAGCACCAATACAGTGGCAATACGGGGTCAATACAGCTTTCCCCAACCGAACGGGGAAATTAATGAGGTACCATATGATATGGTATCTGGAAAAATCATGTCTACAGGCTTTACAAACGATGACAGCAGCAGTGCCGCCGAGGCGCTGCGCGACTTCTACATCCGCTCGCACCGCACGCTGGACAAGCTCATGGCCGGCGAAGGAGCCTCATTGGCGCGCAACAAGATGCTCGGCCACATCGAACGCAACAGCCCGGTGCGCGCGGCCGACCTGGCCACGGCCTTTGGCTTCGCGCCGCGCACCATCACCGAGGCCATCGATGCCCTGGAGCGCGACGGACTGGTCCAGCGCAATGGCGACACCACTGACCGCCGGGTCAAATACATCGCTTTGACCGCGTCGGGCAAAGAAGTGCTGCGGGCCTCGGAGCCAGTGAAAAAAACCTTCATCGACGGACTGTTCGCCGCCTTGAGCGAAGAGGAAATCGCGGCGCTGACCACTGTATTGGGCAAGCTCAACCATCGGCTGGCTGAATTGGAAGAGGTGTATTCCTCGAACGCCCCTGTGCCAGCCGCAGCAACGGATGAGCTACCCGCCAAACGCAGCCGCAAGAGAAGCTGAAACGAACGAACAGGTAAAAAAAACGCTCCCACATAGGGGAGCGTCAGACAGACTGTGCGGCCAGTTCGCTGGCCGCGTTCACCGCCATGCGTCACAGATCGGCGAAGCGATCGGTGGCCGCGATCAGCTGATCAAGGATGCCGGGTTCGTTATAGGCGTGACCGGCGCTGTCGATCAGGTGCAATTGCGAACCGGGCCAGGCCTGGTGCAGGTCCCACGCCGACTTGGCCGGGGTGGCCAGATCATAGCGGCCCTGCACGATCACGCCGGGAATGCCTTCGAGGCGCGAGGCATTGGCCAGCAACTGCCCCTCCTCCATGAATCCCTTGTTAAAGAAGTAGTGATTCTCGATGCGCGCAAAGGCCAGCGCGAATTGCGCATCGTTGAAGGAATCGATCAGGCGTTCATCGGCCACCAGGGTGATGGTGCTGGCTTCCCAGCGGCTCCAGGCACGGGCGGCCTGCAGCTTGGCGGCTTCGTCGTCGCCGGTGAGGCGCTTGCGGTAAGCATGCACCAGGTTGCCGCGCTCGGCGGCCGGGATCGGGGCCAGGAATTCGTCCCAGCGATCCGGCACCATCCACGAAGCGCCCTCCTGGTAGTACCAATCCAGCTCGGCCTGGCGCAGCAGGAAGATGCCGCGCAGGACCAGTTCGGTCACTCGCTGCGGATGGGTCTGCGCGTAGGCCAGCGCCAGCGTGCTGCCCCAGGAGCCACCGAAGACCTGCCAGCGCTCGATGCCCAGCAGTTCGCGCAGGCGTTCGATGTCGGCCACCAGATCCCAGGTGGTGTTGGCGTCGAGGTTGGCATGCGGCAGCGAGCGGCCACAGCCGCGCTGGTCGAACAGGACGATGCGGTATTTCTCCGGGTTGAAGAGACGGCGATGCGAAGGACCGCAACCGCCACCGGGGCCACCGTGCAGGAATACCACCGGCTTGCCCTTGGGGTTGCCGCAGACTTCCCAGTAGACCTGGTGACCATCACCGACGTCGAGCAGGCCGTGGTCATGCGGTTCGATGGGAGGATAGAGGCTGCGCAGGGCAGGAGCAGAAGTGGTCATCAGCAGATCCTTGAGGGTGAAGACAAAAGATGCAGTATAGGGTGTGCGTGAAAGGAACGCAGAGTCCTCATTCCACCACGAGTTCCGGATTGTTCTTCACTTCGTTGAGCACGAAGAATGAACGCAATTGCCGCACGCCCGGCAGCCGCAGCAGCGTATTGGCGTGCAGGCGGTTGAAGGCCTGCAGATCCTTCACGCGCAGCTTGATCCAGTAGTCGAATTCCCCGGCCAGCAGCAGGCACTCCTGCACGGCGGCGATCTCGCGCACCGCTTTCTCGAACTCGGCAAAGCTTTCGGGAGTGGAACGGTCCAGCACCACGCCCACGGTAACCAGCACCGGCAGGCCCAGTTTCTCGGGATCGAGGATGGCCCGCACTTCCTTCACATAGCCCTCATCCATCAGCCGTTTGGTGTGGTTCCAGCAGGCGGTGGCGCTCATGCCCAGCTTCTTGGCCAGCTCGGCATTGCCGATGCGGCCGTCCTTCTGCAGCGCCTTGAGGATGCGCTTGTCCATGCGGTCCAGTGACATGATGAATCTTTCTCTTAGATCTTATTTATCGCAATTTTCTTTGCCTGAAATAATTTACATCGCTTTTTCATCACGAATCATGCCATAAATTCGGAAGCACCATTTTAATCCTCCGGCGTAAAGTTGATCCCGGCGATTCACCATGAATCGAACCAGATTCGGACCCCTTTCGACCATCCAACTGAACCGGAGCACTCCATGCTGGCACTCGACAAACTCTTCCCTCGCAAGACCCTGGGCTTCTTCCCCTCCCCCATCCACAAGCTGGAACGCTTGTCCGCCATGCTGGGCGTGGAAGTGTGGGCCAAGCGCGATGACGTCTCCTCGGGCCTGGCCTTCGGCGGCAACAAGATCCGCAAGCTGGAATGGCTGGTGGCCGATGCCCTGGCCAAGGGCTGCGACACCCTGGTCTCGATCGGCAACATCCAGTCCAACCACACGCGCCAGGTCTGCGCAGCCGCAGCCGCCGTCGGCATGAAGTCCTATACCGTGCAGGAAACCTGGCTGGAATGGGATGATCCGGTCTACGACAAGGTCGGCAACATCCTGCTGACCCGCATCATGGGCGGCAACCCGATCATGGGCGGCTATGGCTACTCCACCACCGAGAAGGACACATGGGCCCGTGCCCTGGAAGAAGTACGCGCCAAGGGCGGCAAGCCCTATGCGATTCCAGCCGGCGCATCGGACCACCCGCTGGGCGGCCTGGGCTATGCCAACTTCGCCGACGAAGTGGCGATGCAGGAACAGCAGCTGGGCATCTTCTTCGACAACATCGTGGTGGCGACCTGTACCGGTTCCACCCAGGCCGGCATGGTGGTCGGTTTCGCCGCCCAGGAGAAGCGCCGCCGCGTGATCGGCATCGACACCGCCGACGATGAAGCCATGACCCGCCGCGCCGTCACCAAGATCGCCAACGACACCAGCGAACTGATCGCCGCCAAGGGTGGCCAGCGCGTGGTGGTGCGCGATGCCGACATCGAGATCATCCCCGACTACAGCGGCCCGGCCTACGGCCTGCCGAGCGAGCAGACCATCGCCGCCATCCGCACCGCTGCCGAAATGGAAGCCATGCTGACTGATCCGGTGTATGAAGGAAAATCCATCGATGGCTTGATCGACATGGCCAAGAAGGGCCATTTCAAGGGCCAGCGCGTGCTGTATGCCCACCTCGGCGGGGCCCCGGCACTGAACGCTTATTACAAGGCCTTCGAAGATCCGGAAAACCTGACCAAGCTGGCCCGCGAAGCGCGTTACAAGGAGTAAGCGGAATCCCCGCGCACAGGCGGATATCCTGATAGCAATCCGGATATCCGCCACGCTGCACACCAAGCCCCAGCCTGTTCATGCAGGCCGGGGCTTGTGTCGTTTTTGCGAGGCGAGTTCCCGCCGGCGAGGGCATTTTTGCCCGATGTATCCACGCGCTTGATCGGCATCAAAGCCTGCAGAAAGCTTCACGCGTACCTTTCGGACATCCTCACTCGACAGGTAAAACACCGTGAAAAAAATCGTCACCATCACTGCCGCCGTTGCCGCCCTGGCTTCCTCCTTCGCCGCTGCTCCCGTGTTCGCGCAAGAAGCGCAAAGCCCGTGGCTGGTGCGCGTGCGCGCCGTTGATCTGAGCCCGGAAAACAAGTCCGACCCGGTCGGCGGCACCGGCGCCTCGGACCGCATCACCATCAACGAGAAGGTGATTCCGGAACTCGACATCAGCTACTTCTTCACCCCGAACATCGCCGCCGAACTGGTGCTGACCTATCCGCAAAAGCAGGACGTGCGCCTGGACGGCAACAAGATCGGTACCTTCAAGCACCTGCCGCCAACCCTGCTGCTGCAATACCACTTCATGCCTGAAGCAGTCTTCAGCCCCTACGTCGGTGCCGGTATCAACTACACCCGCATCTCCGGCGTGGATCTGGCCAACGGCCTGCAACTGGACAGCAACAGCGTCGGCGGTGCCCTGCAGATCGGTGCCGACTACAAGATCAACAAGAACTGGCTGATCAACTTCGACATCAAGAAGGTGCAGATCTCCAGCGACGTCAAGACCGCTTCCGGCACCAAGATTTCCAGCGTCAAGATCGACCCGTGGCTGATCGGCGTTGGCGTGGGCTACCGTTTCTAAGGTATTCTTGCCGCACCCAAACGGCGCGATCCGTCATCGATGATGACCGGTCGCGTTGTTTTTTGGGATCCGCGCTAACGTCCCCGCCACCGGTTTCCGGCAGCCACCCCTTGCAACGCCATCCGCCCTTGCAGCGTTAGCTGGAGCAGTCTCCTGCGGCATGCTCCGCCCGTCCACCGTTTGATAGTAGGAAGAGGTAATTACGATGTCGACGACTTCGCACCCCAATACCCCGGTCGCGCCCGGCGCGCCGATGCCCCATCGCAAGATCATCCGCTCCTGGGTGATCCCCATCAGCCAGCGCAGCACGGCCATCGCCCTGGCACTGTCGGTGCTGGATTTCTGCCTGTTCGGTGCCAGCCTGGCGGCCATCGTCTGGGCCCCGTGGCTGCTGGCCAAGATCGCGCTGGGCGTGGTCAATGGCTTCATCATCGGCCGCCTGTTCATCCTCGGCCACGATGCCTGCCACCAGGCTTTCACGCCCAGCCGCAAGCTCAATACCTGGCTCGGCCGCCTGTTGTTCATGCCCTCGCTCACGCCCTATAGCCTGTGGGCAGTCGGTCACAATGTGGTGCACCATGGCTATACCAACCTGAAGGGTTTTGATTTCGTCTGGCAGCCGCGCTCGCTGGAAGAATTCCGCGCCCTGCCGCGCTGGCGTCAGCGCCTGGAGCGCATCTACCGCAGCGGCTTCGGTCCCGGCCTGTACTACATGATCGACATGTGGTGGAAGCGCATGTACTTCCCCTCGAAGAAACAGATGCCGACCCGCCGTGCTGAATTCATGTGGGATGGCGTACTGGTGACGGCCGTCGCCGCCGTCTGGATTGCCGGCCTGGCCTGGGCCGCGCAGGCAACTGAACAATCCTTCTGGATCTTGCTGGTGACCGGCTTTGCGATTCCGCTGCTGTTCTGGAAGGCCATGATCGGCTTCGTGGTGTATGTGCACCATACGCATACCTCGGTGGCCTGGTATGAAGACAAGATCACCTGGGCTGCTGCACAACCCTTCGTCTCCACCACCGTGCACCTGACCTTTGGCCGCTACTGGGGATCGCTGCTGCATCACATCATGGAACACACCGCGCACCACGTGGACATGAGCGTGCCGCTGTATCGCCTCAAGCAAGCCCAGAAGAAACTGGAAACCATGCTGCCCGGCCGTATCGTGATCCAGCGCTTCTCCTGGCGCTGGTACTTCGACACGGCGCGCCGCTGCAAGCTGTATGACTTCAAGCGCCTGTGCTGGACCGACTATCGTGGCCGCCCGACCAGCACTCCGCTGCCATTGCCGGACATGAGCAAGCCTACGGCAGAAGCCTGAACAGAAGCCAAGGCAGCCCCATTCAGGAAGCCACGAAGGTTCTGAAGTTTCAATAACAAGACGGTCGCATGGAAGGGCATTCGCGGGTCCCCGGTAACCCCGCGATACCGCCCACTTTCCCCCATCAAGGCCGCTTCTCTTCCACGTACTGTCAGCCGTCGTCATTGGCCGTCAGTTCTGATGTTTTTAGGTGAAATCCGCCATCACACGGTAAGCCTGCCCGCCCTTTCGGGCGCCTACTTGGACCAAGTTTGATCTGGGACAAGAAATGCCGTCTGATTCGGGAATACTGTGCTGCCTATCACGTTCCGCGCACTTAAAATCGAGTCATTCGATTGCCACAAGTCCGCCGGGAACATCGTATGAACCAGCCTTGCCACTCCACTTCGCTCGCCGCTGCCAACAACGCCGCCGCGCCCCTGACCCAATGCTCGCCGCTGACCGCCGCGCGCGAAGCCGCCGCCAGCTCTGCGCTGCGCAGCTGCACCGCCTGCGGCATGCACCAGCTGTGCCTGCCCATGGGCCTGGATGAATCCGACATGAAACGCCTGGACAAGATCATCGGCCGCCGCAAGGTCGCCCGCGATGACTTCCTGTACCGTATCGGCGACCGCTTCACCGCGCTCTACGCCGTGCGTGTGGGCCATTTCAAGACGTATCAGGAAAACCTCGACGGCGACCGCCAGATCACCGGTTTCCAGATGCCTGGCGAACTGCTGGGCATGGATGCTATCAGCACCGAGCAGCATCAATGCGATGCAGTGGCCCTGCAGGACAGTGAAGTCTGCGAGATCCCGTTTGCCCGCCTGGAACAGTTGTTCGGCCAGATCCCGCATCTGCTGCGCCACTTCCATCGCATGATGAGCCACGAGATCACCAGCGAACAGAACGTCATCATGCTGCTGGGGAACATGCGTGCGGAGCAGCGCTTTGCTGCCTTCCTGGTGAATTTGTCTTCACGTTATGCCGCACGCGGCTATTCCTCGACGCGCTTCCAGCTGCGCATGACGCGTCAGGACGTCGGCAACTACCTGGGTCTGACCATCGAAAGCATCAGCCGCCTGATTTCCAAGTTCCGCAAGCAAGGCCTCCTCGCGGTGGAACAACGCGATGTGGAAGTGGTGGACCTGGCCGCGCTCAAGCGCCTGGCGGCCGGCGTCGATGCCTGCACACCGGCACCGGCGGCAGCAGCTACCGCGCGAGCAGCCAGCTGAAGGCTTGCAGGCTTGAAATCGGTGGCAGCACCGACTTCAAGCCAACCCGAGCCAACCCAAGTCAATTCAGTGTTGATTGAAGCGTTCCAGGGCGTTCAGCCCTGGACGTAATGACGCAAGCGCTCTCTCGGCAGGGCGCGCGTCAGCCTCACGGCCAGCAGGCCGCAGACGGCGAAACTTCCCCAGAAACAGAAGAACCCGACGGTATAGGCGCCCAGTGCTTCCCATTCGTGGCCGGACACCATGGCCAGCTCCTCGGGATTGAACAGGGAAAAGAACACGCCCTCGGCCGCGATGGCCATCAGGAAAGCCACCCAGACCACGATGGCAAGATTGCGTTGCTGTTTGCGCATGGCTGTCTCCTTGACGCATGAAGTTTCATCCGAAGATGGCCGGTCTTGAAGCCGGCTTCACTCCAGCTTAGCGCATTATTCGGCCGGTGCGTAGGCCTCCGCATTCATTTCGATGCTGCGCTGTTGCGGCCACACCCAGGTACCGTGCAGGCGCCAGCGATGGCTGCCGTCCTCGGCCACCAGGCGCCAGCGTGCCTGCTCCATCTCCGCCAGCGGTACCGAGAAGCTGCCATCGGCTGCCGGACGCACCAGCAGCGTGCGGTCCTTGGCCGGCTGGGTCGGGTGCACCAGGTTCAGCACCAGGGTCTGGCCCTCTTCGCCGGCGGCAGGCACCTGGCGCATCTGCAGGCGGCCGCGCAGCACGGCAGCGGCCGGGTCATAGGCGATGCCGATGGCCGCGCCCAGCCTTTGCGCCTCATGATCGCGGCGCAGGTCCTTGTTGATGGCCTTGCCCTGCTTGTAGTAATCGTCGGCCACCAGGGCATCGGCCCGCGAGATGGCCAGCCAGGCGGTAAAGATCCCCGCTACCACCACTACGGCCGGGCCGGACATCAGCAGCCAGGGCCAGCGGTGACGATACCAGGGAGCGGTGTTGCCAAGCTTGGGGGAGACAGTCTGCATGGTTTCCTCTCGATATGACGTTTGGTTCATGTGATTTTTGCCAGCTGCCGCCCTCAGCGGCGCGGCACCAGGAACACGGCCTTCTCGCTGACATGCAGCGCGGGCTGGTCCTCCGCCTGCAATTCGATGTGAATTTTGTTGGAACCGGACTCACCCGCTCCATGCGGCGCCCTCACCCGCACCGGCACCATCAGGGTCTGGGTGGCGGCCAGTTCGATGGGGCCGGCCGGATCGACGGTCAGTCCTTCGATACCGCTCGCACTGATGCGATAGCGATGGCCGCGCTCATCGGTGTTGATGACTTGCAAGCGGTAGACGTTTTCGATGATGCCGTCCTCCACCTCTCGGCCCATGGAACCGCGATCACGGATCACATCCAGCTTCAGCGGCGTGCGCACCACCAGCGAGCCCAGGAACAGCGCGATCACCGCGCCCAGGATGGCGGTGTAGATCAGGATGCGCGGACGGAACAGGCGGCGGCGGATCTCCGGCGTCGAGAAGCCCTGCTCGATGGCGTTCTCGGTGGAATAGCGGATCAGGCCGCGCGGGCGGTCGATCTTGTCCATCACGCTGTCGCAGGCATCCACGCAGGCCGCGCAACCGATGCACATGTATTGCAGGCCCTGGCGGATATCGATGCCGGTCGGACAGACCTGGACGCACATGGTGCAGTCGATGCAATCCCCCGCCTTGCGTCCCTCCTGCAGCTTGGCTGCCTTGGCCGCAGGCATGCGCGGCTCGCCACGGGCATTGTCATAGGTGATGACCAGGGAGTCGCGGTCGAACATGGCGCTCTGGAAACGGGCATAGGGGCACATGTACTTGCAGACCTGCTCGCGCATCCAGCCGGCATTGCCGTAGGTGGCGAAGGCGTAGAAGGCGATCCAGAAGCTCTCCCACGGGCCCAGTGCGAACTGGCGGATTTCCGGCAACAACTCGCGCATCGGCGAGAAGTAGCCGACGAAGCTGATGCCGGTCCACAGGGCCACGCTACCCCAGGCCAGGTGCTTGGCGGACTTGCGCCAGAGCTTGTCGAACGACCAGGGCTGGCGGTCCAGGCGCATGCGGGCACTGCGGTTGCCTTCGATGCGGCGTTCGATCCACAGGAAGATCTCGGTGTAGACCGTCTGCGGACAGGCGTAGCCGCACCAGACGCGGCCGGCGATGGCCGTGAAGAGGAACAGGCTGAAGGCGCAGATGATCAGCAGCGCGGCCAGCCAGATGAAGTCCTGCGGCCACAGCACCAGGCCGAACAGATAGAACTTGCGTGATGCCAGGTCGAACAGCACGGCCTGGCGCTCGTTCCAGTTGATCCACGGCAGGCCGTAGAACACCAGCTGCGTCAGGAATACGCACAGCCAGCGCAGGCTGGCAAAGCGTCCCTGGATCTCGCGCGGGTAGATCTGTTCACGCGCGGCATACATGCGGATGACGGCATATTCATCCTTGCCCTCCTTCGTCGGCAAATCCTGCTGCGTTCCTGCCTCGGGTGGCGGGTCCCCTTCCTTGCCCTGCCTGGGTGTCATTGCGGCCTTGTTCATGGTCTTGCCTGCTCTGCTTTCGCTCTCTGTCATGCGCCCCTTGGCCGGGCGCGCGGCCGATATGGCCATCACGAAGAACGCCGGGGCCGCGCAGCTCTGTGTCTGCGTCGGCCCCGGCGCGGGTTCAACTGCTCATCGGAGCCTACTTGGCCTCTGCGTTGCTGGGCTTGTTGGACAAGCTCCAGACATAGGCCGCCAGCACGTGTACCTTGGGTTCACCGAGGAACTCGCCAAACGCCGGCATGGTGTTGTCGCGGCCCTTGTTGATGGTCTCCTTGATGGTGTCGATGCTGCCGCCATAGAGCCAGATCTTGTCCGACAGGTTGGGCGCGCCCAGGGCCTGGTTGCCCACACCGCCAGGGCCGTGGCAAGCCATGCAGGCGGCAAACTTGGACTTGCCCAGTTCGGCCTTGATCGGATCATGGGCCGAATTGGACAGGCTCAGCACATAGTTGGCGACGTTGTCGACATCCTTGTCGGTACCCACCGCCGCAGCCATGGGCGGCATGACGCCGTGACGGCCCTTGAGGATGGTTTCCTTGATGATCTCGGGCGTGCCGCCATGCAGCCAGTCGTTGTCGGTCAAGTTGGGGAAGCCCTTGTTGCCGCGCGCATCCGAACCGTGGCACTGCGCGCAGTAGGTCAGGAACAGGCGCTCGCCGATGGCATGGGCTTGCGGATCGGCGGCCACCACCTTCAGGTCCTTCTTGAGGTAGCTGTCGAAGAGCGGTCCATACTTGGCTTCGGCCTGCTTGACGTCAGCATCATGCTCGCCGGTGGAACGCCAGCCCAGGGTGCCGGGCAGGTTGCCCAGGCCCGGATAGGCGATCAGGTAGCCCACCGAGAAGATGATGGTGATGTAGAACAGCCACATCCACCAGCGCGGCAGCGGGTTGTTCAGTTCGGTCAGGTCGTCGTCCCAGACGTGGCCGGTGGTCGAACCGGCAACCGGCTGGTCGCCCTTCTTGACCTTCCAGCTCGACTGCTGCCACAGCAGCAGCGCGCAACCGGCGATGCCCAGCACGGTCAGGACGATGATCCAGATGTTCCAGAAACCACTGGTGAAATCAGCCATGGCGCACCTCCTTGTCGCTGCTGTCGGCGGCGGGCTGGCCGATGTCGCCATCGGCAAAGGGGATCATCTCGGCGTGCGTGAAATCAGCGGGCTTGTGGCCGACATAGGTCCACCACAGGATGCCGGCAAAGGTGATGAAGCTGATCAGCGTGATCAGGCTGCGTGGGTCGGTCAACATTTCAATCATGGTCTTATCTCTCCGCCTTGATCAGGATGCCCAGGCCTTGCAGGTAGGCGATCAGCGCATCCTGTTCGGTCTTGCCGGCCAGTTCGGCCGGGGCATTCTTGATGTCTTCTTCGGTGTACGGGTCGCCGATGCGCTTCAATGCCTTCATGCGCGAGACGATGTCGTAGTTGTCCAGCTTGGCCTGCTCCAGCCACGGGTAGGCCGGCATGTTGGACTCCGGTACCACGTCACGCGGGTTGTGCAGGTGGGCGCGATGCCATTCATCGCTGTAGCGGGCACCGACGCGGGCCAGGTCCGGGCCGGTACGCTTGGAACCCCACTGGAAGGGGTGGTCATAGACCGACTCGCCGGCTACCGAGTAGTGGCCATAACGCTCGGTCTCGGCGCGCAGCGGGCGAATCATCTGCGAGTGGCAGTTGTAGCAGCCCTCGCGGATGTAAACGTCGCGGCCGGCCAGGCGCAGGGCCGAATAAGGCTTGAGGCCGGCGATCGGTTCGGTGGTCGATTTCTGGAAGAACAGCGGCACGATCTCGGCCAGGCCACCCACACTGACCACCAGCAGCACCAGGCCAATGAGCAGCCAGGGGTTCTTCTCAATCCATTCATGCGAAAACTTCATACTTTCCCCCAATCAGTGCGCAGCGTTGGTCACGGCAGGAATCGGTGCGACAGCCAGTTCGGTGCCGCGCATGGTGCGCCAGGTGTTGTAGGCCATCACCAGCATGCCGGACAGGTACATCAGGCCGCCCATCAGACGAATGATGTAATACGGGTAGGTTGCCTTGACCCCTTCGACGAAGCTGTAGGTCAGGGTGCCGTCGGCATTGACCGCACGCCACATCAGGCCTTGCATCACGCCGGCAATCCACATGGCGGCGATGTAGAGCACGATGCCGATGGTGGCGACCCAGAAGTGGATCTCGATCAGGTCCTTGCTCCACATCTCGGTCTTGCCGGACAGGCGCGGGATCAGGTAATACATCGCCCCCATGGTGACGAAGCCGACCCAGCCCAAGGCACCGGAGTGCACGTGGCCGATGGTCCAGTCGGTGTAGTGGGACAAGGCGTTGACGGTCTTGATGGCCATCATCGGACCTTCGAAGGTGGACATGCCGTAGAAGGACAGCGACACCACCAGGAACTTCAGGATGGGATCGGTACGCAGCTGGTGCCAGGCGCCCGACAGCGTCATCATGCCGTTGATCATGCCGCCCCAGGACGGCGCCAGCAGGATCAGCGAGAACACCATGCCCAGCGACTGGGTCCAGTCAGGCAATGCGGTGTAGTGCAGGTGGTGCGGACCGGCCCACATGTAGGTGAAGATCAGAGCCCAGAAGTGCACGATCGACAGGCGGTAGGAATAGACCGGACGATTGACCTGCTTGGGAATGAAGTAATACATCATGCCCAGGAAGCCGGCGGTCAGGAAGAAGCCCACCGCGTTGTGGCCGTACCACCACTGGATCATGGCATCCTGTGCGCCGCTGTACATCGAGTACGACTTGGTCAGCGTGGCCGGCATGGTCATGCCGTTGACGATGTGCAGGATGGCCACGGCGATGATGAAGGCACCGTAGAACCAGTTGGCCACGTAGATGTGCTTGACCTTGCGCTTGACGAGGGTGCCGAAGAACACCACGGCGTAGGCCACCCAGACGACGGCGATCAGGATGGTGATGGGCCATTCCAGCTCGGCGTATTCCTTGCCGCGAGTCAGTCCCATTGGCAGCGTGATGGCTGCACCGACGATCACCAGCTGCCAGCCCCAGAAGGTGAAGGCCGCCAGGAAGTCGGAGAACAGCCGCACCTGGCAGGTGCGCTGCACGACGTAATACGAGGTTGCCATCAGCGCGCAGCCGCCGAAGGCAAAGATCACTGCGTTGGTATGCAAGGGACGTAGCCGGCCGAAGCTCAGCCAGGGAATCCCCATGTTCAATTCGGGCCATGCCAGCTGGGCGGCAATGATCACGCCGACCAGCATACCGACTACGCCCCACAGGATGGTCGCCACGGTGAATTGGCGCACAACCGTGTAGTTGTAGCTATTTTCTTTGCTCACGAAACTCTCCCCACTTTGTTGAGTACTGTTCAATGCGAGCTTACGGGGCAAGCCTCCGGGGGGCATTGACGTGTATCAAGTGGAAAGAGAGCCAAAGAAAAATGCAGGCAATTGAGGCGTTATTTGCACGAACGGGCAGGCGCGAGAGCAGCTCAGGCGGGATCGTGCCGGTCCTGCTGCGGGGGAATGTCGTCGTCGTGGAGGATGCGCATGGCCGGTCCTTCGAGATCATCGAACTGACCGCTGTCGGAGGCGCGGAAGAACACCCAGATCGCCAGGAAGACCAGCAAGGTACTGAGTGGAATGAGGAGATAGAGCGCTTCCATCAGGCCCCTCCCGCCAGCGCTGGCTGGACCGCTGGAACACTTGCCGGCACCTGCGGTGCCGCGCGCGTGGCACGGCTCAGGCGCAGTGCATTGCCGACCACCAGCAGCGAACTGGCCGACATGCCCACCGCCGACATCCACGGATCAAGCAGCCCGAAGGCCGCTGCCGGAATGGCGAGGAAGTTGTAGACACTGGCCCACACCAGGTTCTGGCGCACGATGCGCATGGTCCGGCGGGCCATCTGCGCACATTGTGCGACGGCCGAGAGGCGGTCGCTCATGATGACGGCATCCGCACTGACCTGGGCCAGTGCAGCACCTTTGCCCATGGCGAAGGAGACATCGCCTGCGCGCAGCATGGCGGCGTCATTGATGCCATCGCCGACGATGGCCACCACCGCCCCGCCCTGCTGCAATTGGCGCACCACCTCCAGCTTGCGTTGCGGCGTGCAGCCGGCGATCACTTCGTCGATACCGACGGCCGCTGCGACCTCAGCGCAGACCTCGGGCTGGTCACCGCTCAGGAGGATCACCCGCAAACCCTGCGCACGGAACGCAGCCACGGTATCCACGGCATCCGCACGCAATGCATCGGCCAGGTCGAAGCGCGCCAGCCAACCTTGGCTGTTGCCCAGGTAGACCGAACCGGCCGCTGCCGCAGCGGGCTGGTTCAGTTCGGCAGGCATGGATTCTCCTGCGATCTCGGCCACGAAGTGGCGCGCGCCCAGGCGATGCGGCACGCCATCGATGACACAATGCATGCCCGCGCCCGTGACGGAGCCGAGCTCGGCGACGTCGCAAGCTGCACTGCCGCGACGGTCGGCCTCCGCCACCAGCGCCTTGGCCAGCGGATGCAGACTGCCGCGCTCCATGGCGGCGGCGACCGACAGGGCCTGCGCCTGGGGAATGCAGCTCCACAACGCCGTCATCTGCGGCCGGCCTTGCGTGAGCGTGCCGGTCTTGTCGAAAAGGATGGTATCGGCACGCTGCAAGGTTTCCAGCACGTTGCCGCGCACGACCAGCGTGCCTTCCCGCAGCAGGCGGTCGGTGGCGGCAGCCAGGGCCGATGGCGTGGCCAGCGACAGCGCGCAAGGGCAGGACACCACCAGCACCGCAATCGCGGTAGCCCAGGCGCGCGCCGGATCGATCAGATGCCAGGCAATGAAAGTAATCGCCGCCAGCAGCAGCAAGGCCACCACGAAGCGCGAGGCCACGATGTCAGCCCATTGCGCCAGTGCCGGCTTGCCCTGTCCGGCCTGCTCGGCCAGACGAGTAATGGCTGCGAGCGTACTCTCGCGTGTGGTGCGCACCACGCGCAGCAGCACCGGCTGGCTCAGGTTGACCGCGCCGCCCGGCGCTTCCTGGCCGGGCGGGAAGGCTTGCGGACGGCTTTCGCCGGACAGCAGCGCCAGGTCCAGTTCGGCCACGCCTTCGAGCAGGCAGGCATCGGCGGCGATGGTGTCACCGGGGCGGGCCAGGATCACGTCACCGGCCTGCAATTGGCTGGCTGCCACCAGCGTCGTCTCGCGTTGCAGCGGATAGCCGCGCAGTACCAGCGCCGACGCCGGGAAAGCCTGTTGCATGCGCTCCAGCGCTGCCGCCGATTTGCGCCGCGCGGCAGTCTCAAGATAGCGGCTGGCCAGCAGCAGGAAGATGAACATGCTCACGCTGTCGAACCAGATCTCGCCCTCGCCGCGCCACGTCGCGATGGCGCTGCCAGTGAAGGCCGCAGCAATGCCGATGGCCACCGGCAGGTCCATCCCGGGCGCACGCGCCCGCAGCCCCGCCCAGGCACCGGTAAAGAACGGCAAGGCCGAATAGAACACCGCCGGAATGGTCAGGAACAGACTGGCCCAGCGCATCAGCGCCATCATGTCGGGATCGATGCCTTCATGCGTCATGTAGACCGGGATGGCATACATCATCACCTGCATCATCGACAGCCCCGCGATGAACAACTGGCGGAACAGGCGACGGCCGCCGCGGCGCGCCTGCTCGCCCTGGCGCAGCGGATCGAAGGGATAGGCCGTATAGCCCAGGCCATGCAGGCCGCGCAGGATGGTGGAAGTAGAACAGCGCGCAGGATCGCGGCGGATATGCAGGCGCGCACTGGCCACGTTGAGTTCGGCCATGTCGATACCGGGCAGACGGGCCAGGTATTTCTCGATCAGCCAGACGCAGGCGGCGCAACGCAAGCCATCGATGGAAAGCACCAGTTCCTGCGCGTGGTCCCCTGCGCCAGAAACTTCACCTTCGGCTGTCTGCACGGGCAGATCCACCAGGGCCAGCTCTGGCGGCAGCAAGTGTTCTGGATCGATGCGGGCAGAGGGAACGGTCCGCCGCAGGTAGAAATCTTCACATCCGCTCTCGACGATGAGCCGGGCCACGCTCTGGCAGCCCACGCAACACAGCGTCCGGCTGAGGCCACCGATGTCCAGCGTCCAGGACTCCCCCGCCGGCACCGGCTGGCCGCAATGGAAACACAGGTTCGCCGCATCACTCCCGTCGTCGTGCATGCTCATCCTCCGTGCACCGGGCTGACGCAGAACACGTCGATCCAGCCGCGCGCAATGCCCAGGCCGCCAATCTCGGCGGCACGCAGCAAACCCAACAACCCGAAGGCCAAGACGATCACGCCGGCGCTGCGCCGCACCCAAGGGCGCGCAGCCAACTGGCGCAAGCGTGCACCGGACATGCCGGCCACCAGCAGCACCGGCAAGGTGCCCGCCCCGAAGGCCAGCATGGTCAGCGCCCCTTGCACGGCGCTGCCAGCCATGAGGGCGGTGAGCAAGGCGCTGTAGACCATCCCGCACGGCAGCCAGCCCCACAGGCTGCCCAGCAGCAGCGCCTTGACCGGCGTATCCACCGGGACCAGCCGCGCTGCATGGGGACGCAGTCGGGACCAAAGACCGCTACCCCATTGCTCCATGCGGGACAGGGCGCTCCACCACTGGGTGAGGTACAGCCCCAGCAGGATCAGGACAAGATTGGTGATGACGTAGGCCACCGTCTGCGCCGGTGCCAGCCAGCCCAGCACATCGGCACCGCGCAACAGTCCGGCGGCGATGCCACCGGCCAGTGCGCCGGCCAGCGCGTAGCTGGACAGGCGACCGAGGTTGTAGCCCAGCACGCGCACCAGATCCTGCCCGAAGGCCTGGACCTGGGCGGAGCCGGCGACATGAAGGGGAATGATGCGATGCACCGCACGCCCCGGCGCTGCGGCCATGGCCAGCGCCTGGGCGGCGACGGCCGGGGCGCGCGGCGGCGCGGCTGAACTGAGCGCACCGATGATGCCGCCGCACATGCCGATGCAATGGACGCTGCCCATCAGGCCTACCAGGAAGATCGGCAGCAGGTTCATCGACGCGCCCCGCTCACACGGTCTGCGAATAACGCTGTGGTGTGTCCTTGTTCTGGCTTGCGGCTTTTTCGCGGTCCTGGGTCAGGTAGCGGTCGAACACCATGCAGATGTTGCGAATCAGCAGACGGCCCTTGGGCTCGACCGTGATCCATTCGGGTTCGATATTGATGAGGCCGTCCTCTTCCAGTTGCTTCAGCTTTTCCATCTCCGGCGCGAAGTATTCGCGGAAGACGATGGGATAGGCGATCTCCAGCGAATTGATCGACAGCTCGAAATTGCACATCAGCCGCTGGATGATCAGACGGCGCAGCACGTCGTCCATGCCCAGCTGGATGCCGCGGGCGATGGGCAGCGTGGAATTTTCCAAACGGGCGTAATAGCCGTCCAGGGTCTTTTCATTCTGGCTGTAGCTGCCGCCCACGGCGCTGATGGCCGAGACGCCGCACGCGACCAGGTCGGTCTCGGAATGGGTGGAGTAGCCCTGGAAATTGCGATGCAGGCGCCCCTGCTGCTGGGCGATGGCCAAGTCGTCGGTCGGCTTGGCGAAGTGATCCATGCCGATGTAGACGTAACCGGCGCCGGTCAGCTGGCGGATGCACAGCGAGAGCATGTCCAGCTTGCTGTCGGCGCTGGGCAGGTCTTCTTCCTTGATCTGGCGCTGGGTCTTGAACAGTGCCGGCATGTGCGCATAGTTGTAGACGGCGATGCGGTCCGGGCTGGCGGCGATGACCTTGGCCAGCGTGCGCGACATCGACATCACGTTCTGCTTGGGCAGCCCGTAGATCAGGTCGATGCTGACCGAGCGGAAGCCTGCTTCACGCGCGGCAGCGATGATCTGCAGGGTCTGTTCTTCGGATTGCACGCGATTGACCGCCAGCTGGACTTCCGGATCGAAATCCTGCACGCCCAGGCTGATGCGGTTGAAGCCCTGCTCGCGCAGCTTGTGGACACGCGCCACCGACACCGTGCGCGGATCGATCTCGATCGAATACTCACCGACGTGATCCGGAGCCAGCGTGAAGCTGTGGCGGATATGGTTCATCAGGTCCGACATCTGCTCGTCCGAGAGATAAGTCGGCGTACCGCCACCGAAGTGCAGCTGCTCGACCTGGTTCATGCCGGAGAAAAGCGAGCCCTGCATGCTGATCTCGCGCTTGAGGTAGCTCAGGTAGAGCGCGGCCTTGGCGCGGTTCTTGGTGACGATCTTGTTGCAGGCGCAGTAATAGCAGATGGTGTCGCAGAACGGGATGTGCAGGTACAGCGACAGCGCCCGCCAGGCGCTCATGTTGCGGCGGTCGGAGACCGCATGCAGGTAGTCGGTGACGGCGAAGTCACTCGAAAAGCGATCTGCCGTGGGATAGGACGTGTAACGCGGACCACGCTGGTCCATTTTGCGCAGGACGGCCTTGTTCATGCCGGCGAGACTGGCGGATGGATGCAGGATGGACGGATGGGCGACTTGCATGCGATGCTCCTGGCCGGCTGCCACGCCGGACTGACGCGGCGCGCACATGCGCTGGGCCGCGAGCCCACCGGGCGAGCTGGTATTGACTGGAGCTTGCAGAATAGACAGATCACTGCATGACCGCATTGATGTGCATCAAAGGCTCAGGACCTGTTGCCGGAACGACATCAACAGGAAGGCTGAAGTGGCCGCCTGTGGTGCCAATGTCACGCGGCGTCTTCGTCCTGCCGCTTTTCGATTGCTTTTCGGCATTGTCGCGCTTTACAGAGCGATGCGCCAAACCCTAGGCTGCGATGGACGGCATCTGACCGTCTTTCATCTTCAATCCCGGGGGATTTCTTCGTGCACCGTTTCCAACTTTCCTGCGCTTGTCTCATCAGCCTGGCTGCCCTTGGCAGCACCGCCCAGGCCGCCAATCTCGGCCTCAGTGGCGAACTCGGCACTACCGGCGTGGGCGTCCACCTGAGCGTGCCGCTGGCGCAACAGCTCAATGCCCGCTTCGGGGTCAACTATTTTGATTATTCCTTCAACTCCAGCACCAATGATGTGAACTACGATGCCAAAGCCAAGCTGCGCACCTTCGATGCGCTGCTGGACTGGTTCCCGTTCGACAACGGCTTCCGTCTCTCCGGCGGCGTGGTCTACAACGGCAACAAGATCGACGCCACCGGCAAACCCAAGGCCAACGGCATCTATACCATCAATGGCAACGTCTATACCGCTTCACAGGCAGGCCAGGTCGATGGCCGCATCGATTTCAAGAAGTTCGCACCCTACGTGGGCCTGGGCTGGGGCAACGCAGTCGCCCCGGCCAAGGCGGGCTGGGGCTTCACGGCCGACCTGGGCGTGATGTTCCAGGGCAATGCCTCGACGTCGGTCAGCAACTCCGGCTGCAACGCCCCCGCCGCAATCTGCGCGCGCCTGGCCACCGACGTGGCGGCCGAAAACGCCCAGCTCAGCGACAAGGTGCATGGCTACAACCTGTATCCGGTGCTGCGGGTGGGCGTGAGCTATCAGTTCTGATTGTGCTGTTCGGCCTTGCGGGCCGATCCGTAACAGGCCCGCAAGGCGCGATAGTCGTAGTAATGGCTGCCCGGCGAAAGCCGCGCAGCATCGCAGTCCGGCTTGAAATCCATCTCCGCTTCGTTGTACAGCAGGCGCACCACGGTGCGTCCTGCGGCATTGGCGAACATGTCCCATTGCAGGTTGGCGGCCATCGGCGCGATCAGCGCGCCACGCCAGCCATTGCTGGCCGGGGCATAGGGCGCGCGCTCGGTCACCTGCTGCGATGCGCCGGGCAGGCCCAGCAGCGCAGCCAGCGGGATCACGATCTCGGCGTGGGCGAAACGCAGCTTGGCCAGATGGCGGCGCTGCCCGTGCTCAATGGCATCGGCCTCATCAAAAAAATCCTGCAGCAGGATGCGCGCCATGCGCCAGGTCACATCGCCCTGCTCCACCATGCCCGGCCCCTTGCTGTAGAAGTCTTCAGCATCTTCAGCCTCGGCGTAACGCTGCGCCGCCAACGGTGGCATGAATCGTTCAAATTCCTTCACATCGCTGCCAGCCTGCTCCAGTTCGCTGCGCATGCCGGCACTGATGGCATAAAGGTCATACAGCGCCCAGGCGGCCTGCAAGCCGTTGACAATCACGCTGTGGCCATCGCCGGTCAGCGTGTTGCTGTAACGGCCATCGGCGCTGGAAAATGTCAGCGTGCCGCTGTTGCTGAACCGGTAGCTCCCCTGCCCCAGCCGGCTCAGAAAATCTGGCTTGAACAGCCGTGCCAGGACCACATCGGCCGCCTCCTGCAAGCGCGGATCCTGCCGGATGCGGGCCAGTTGCGCCTGTAAGGCCGGACTGCGGGCATAAGCCTGGTAGGCCTGGCTGTCGCGCCAGGTCTGCAGGCGCAGCGCCTGCTGAGGATCCGCGCCGGAGTTCTCTGCCGGCGGCGTCTTGGGCAAGCGGTGGAAATACAGCAGATAGGCATCGCTGGACGGCCCCTGCACCTGGTCGCGCAGACCAGGGCGGACCACCAGCAGCGCCCGGGTGAAGGCCTCAGCACTGTCCACTGCGCGATCCTTGCCGGAACTGACCACGACCACCGCGCGCCCGGCGCTGCCGGCCTGATCGAACAGGCCGGGCAGGCGCTGCACCATCCGGTGCGCCAGATCGGCATGCTCCTGCAAGCCGATCCGGGTCTCGTTGCCATAGCCGGGCTGGCTGATGCCTGGCACCCCGGCCCCCAGCAGGAAGTTGGCGCGCAGCATGGCCTGCAAGGCCGGTCCCAGTTCGCGGCCCAGCGGGGTCAGCGCATCCTCCTGTTCGGCTTGCTGCCACAGGTGATACAAGGCCAGATCGGATTTCATCCCTGTCAGCCCGCGTGATCCATGGCGCGCCAGCAGTTGCGTGAACACCGGTTCATATCCAGGCGGAACCGGCTCCAGGCTGGCCATCGTCTGGCGTGGTGCGTAGGGGGTCTTGGTCTGGCGATCATCACGATCGGCGGCCTGCGCCAGGCTGGCGGCCAGCAGCAAGCCGGTCAGCCAGACACAGGCCCTTGCGGGCTGATTGGAGAACATGCCACCGATCATGTTGTTTCACCCTTTGCGGATCAAGAAAACCCTGGCACTCAGAAGTCTGCGCGCACGTTCAGGTTCAGGGTACGCGGCGCACCCACGTTCAGGTAAGTTTCCTGATAGTAGGTCCAGTACTTGCGATTGGCCAGGTTGGTGATGTTGGCGCTCCAGGTCGTCATGTGGCCACCGATGCGGGTGCGATAGTTCAGCCCCGCATCAAACAGGCTGTATGGCGACAGCATGTTGGCATTGGCCGAATCCAGCGCCATGGTGCCGACATACTGCGCGCCGGCATGCAATTGCAGCCCCGGCAAGGCTGCCACGCGGTAAGTCAATTGCGCACCGGCCTGCATATCGGCCGCACCGACGGCACGCTTGCCGTTGACCGCGGCCGCAGCGTGGGTGATCTCCGACCCCATGACCATGACGCTGCCATCCAGGCTCAAATCACGCGTGAGCTGCAGCGAGCCATTGGCTTCCACGCCGCGATACACGCTCTGGCCATCGGCCACGTAGACGTTGGCGCTGTTGATGTACTGCGAGCCGCGCTCGATGCGGAACAGTGCCAGGCTGCCGTTCCAGCCATCGTGCTCGGTCTTGACGCCCACTTCGGCCTGTTTGCTCTTGATCGGCGCGAAGGTCTGGTTGGCATTGACGGTAGTAGTCGGCGCGGAGGCACTCTGCTCCAGTGCTTCGGCATAGCTGACGTAGACCGTAGTATCGGCGCGCGGCTTGTACATCACGGCTGCCGTCGGGCTCAGCGGATTGGCGGTGAAGCGCGCGCTGGTGGTGTTGGCAGTGCTGTAGGCGGTATCGATGTAGTTGGTATAGCGCACACCGGCCAGTACCGACCAGCGGTCATCGAACTTCATCGTATCGCTGGCGAACAGCGCGGTCTGGGTGGTCTTTTCATCGCGATAAGTGCCGCCGCTGTAGTTGACGCTGTCGGCCGAGTAGATCGTCGGCGCATACAGGTTGCCGGTGCCGATGTAAGGCTTGGGCGTATTGACCGAGGAGGTCGAGAGCAGGTTCTGCGCCATCGCGCCGAACACCAGCTCATGCTGGAGGAATCCGGTGCGCACCTTGCCCTGCACCATGGCTTGCGCTTCGTTGAATTCATAGCCGTGGTATTCCGAGGTCACACGGTCACGGTAATTGCCGCTGTTGCTGGTGATGTAGTACTGGTCCTTCTTGTAGATGCGTACCGATTCGGAGTGACGCACGGCGACGCTGGCCTTCCAGTCATCCGAAAGACGGTAGTCGGCGCTCAGCGTCACCAGGCGGTAATCGACATCGGTGAAGGAGCCATTGCTGTAGAGCCGGGTCGTGCCATCCAGCGGCGAAGGAATCCTGAAGCCGCTGACGATGACATCGGTGCCGCCGGTGGCGATGCGGCGCTGGTAGATGGCATCCAGCCGCACGGTCAGGTCGCTGGTGAGGCGGGCATCGAAGGATGCGCCGATGGACTGGCGGTTGATGCTGCCGTGGTCGGCCTCGGTATCGCCGCTTTCGTTGACCAGGTTGACGCGGTAACCGAAGCGCTGGTCCTCGCCAAAGCGCCCACCGGCATCGACATGTTCCTTCCAGGTACCACCGCTGGCATAGCCGAGATCGGTGGCAAAAAAGGTGTCATCGGTCGGGCGCTTGGTGACGTAATTGATGATCCCGCCCGGCGAGCCGAAACCATACATGAAGCCGGACAAACCCTTGAGCACTTCCACTTGCTCGAACATCTCCAGCGGCATTTCAGTCCCGCGGTTGATGTTGGCCAGGCCATCGATCTTGTAGCCGTTCAGGTCATCCAGACGCAGGCCGCGCACCGAGATGGTGGCCGGGTGCGTACCATTGACCGGACTGTTGTTGCTGACGCTGGCGTCGTACTTCAGCACCTCGGCCAGCGAGGTGGCCTGGCGATCTTCGATCTCGTCGCTCTTGACCACACGCGTGGAGAACGGCGTCTCCAGTTCGGAACGATCTCCGAGGGCACCGCTGCTGACCTTCTCGGCCAGCTTCTTCTTGTCGGCGCTGTCGGTGACGGTGATCTGGGGCAGCACGCTGTCATCGGCCTGCGCCATCAGCGGGCCGGCGCTGCCCAGCAGGAGGCCGGCGCCGAGCAGGGCACGGCGCATGGTGGACGGACGGAAACGGGCAATGCGTGTGGAATTCATGTCGGACTCGCAGTGGATGTGGAGAGAGAGGGAGTTGATTTGGCTATGCAATGGACCGACCGGGCAATGCCGGCCAGTCTTCTTTTTTTTATCGGGTCGTTATCGGGTTCATGGCCGTGGATCAGTCACGAAACCGATCTTGGCCAGCCCGCCTGCCTGTGCCATGGCCATCACCTGTGCCACTTTTTCGTAGGGTGTGGTGCGAGCTGCTCGCAGATGCAGTTCCGGCGGCTGCGGTGCGGAGGCTGCCTTGCCGATGCGAGCCTGCAGTTGCGCCTGATCGACCGGTTCGTCGTTCCAGAAGGTCTTGCCGTCGGCATCGATGGCGAGGTTGATGCTGTCCGGCTTGAGCGTATCGGGTTGGGCGGTGGCGCGCGGCAGGTCGATCTTGACGGCATTGTTCATGACCGGGACCGTGATGATGAAGATGATCAACAGCACCAGCATCACGTCCACCAGCGGGGTGGTGTTGATCTCGGGATTGAAGTCATCGTCCGAATCGGAGAGGGAACCCATGCCCATCATGCAGCTCCCCGCGTGCGCAGGCGCATGGCCGGGGCCTGTTCCGACGCGGCCGAGGCGGCATCGGCGCGCGCCCCGGTGACGAACAGCGCATGCAGTTCGAAACCGAACTTGTTCAGTCGCGCGAGGATGCTCTTGTTGCCGCGCAGGAGCGCGTTGTAGCCAAAGGTGGCGGGAATGGCCACTGCCAGCCCGAGCGCCGTCATGATCAACGCTTCGCCGACCGGACCGGCGACCTTGTCGATGCTGGCCTGGCCGCTGCTGCCGATGGAGACCAGGGCGTGGTAGATGCCCCAGACCGTGCCGAACAAGCCCACGAAGGGGGCCGTCGAGCCGACCGAGGCCAGCACCGCCATGCCCGACTGCAGGCTGGCCGAGGCTTCATCGATGGCCTGGCGCAGCGACAGCGTGACCCACTCGCTGACCGGCAGGCGATCCTGCAACTGGCCCTGGTGCGTGGTGTGGTGATCGACTGCGCCCTGGCCGACGCTGGCAAGCGCGGCAAAGGGATTGTCACGGCCCAGCAGGGTGATGCCGGCGGCGACGTTGCCGGCCTCCCAGAACGCGTGGCCTGCGGCGTGCGCCGGCGTGCGGTAGCGCCACAATTGCAGGGCCTTGGTCACGATCACATACCACGAGGCCATCGACATCATCGTCAGCAGAAGCGCCACCGCCTTGGTGACGACATCGCCTTGCGACCACAGGGCCGTGAGGCCGTAGGGACTTGCATCCATTGCTGATTCCTTTCGTTCGGGGTTACTGCGTCAATTGAAATTTGATCGGTACGACGACATAGGCAGGCTGCGCCCTGCCCTGCTCCACGTAAGGCTGGAAGCGCGCGCGCTGGACGGCCTCGCGCGCAGCCTGGTCGAGGCTGGCGATGCCGGAAGAGCGTTCCAGTGCAATCTGCTCCACCCCGCCCTGGGCATTGATCAGCACGCGCAGCAGCACCTCGCCTTCATCGCCGCGACGGCGGGCCGCAGCGGGATAGACCGGCTGCGGTGCAGTGAGGTACTGAACGCCGCTGGTAATGACAGGCGGGCGGATCATTGGGGCGGCCGGCGTCACCGGGGCAGCGGCGACCTCGGGCGCAGACGCTGGAGCAGCTGGCGAGGAAGGAGCAGATGGCGCGGATGGCGCAGATGACGTATCGGCAGAAGTGACCATGGCCGGCGCGGGTGCCACGGCCTGACGGGGGTGCGGCATGGGTGTCGGCCGCAATGGCACAGTGCGCACGGGGGCTGCAGGATGCGGTGAAGTCGCAGGCAAGGGCGGCTGCGGTGCGGACTCGAGGAGTGCCAGCATCACGGTGGGCGGTACCGGTGGCGTGGAGATGGGCACGGGCAAGGCGTGCATCTGCGTGGCCAGCCACAGCAAGCCCAGATGCGCAGCCAGCACCAGCAGCGCCGGCTGCGCTCTGCGCAGCATGGCCGCACCGGGTACCGTGCGCTGTGGAGAAAGAGGAAGGGATGACAGCATGACTCTTGCCGCGTTGCGCGGCCTTGCTCTGAAAAAAGCAGGAGTCTAGGCAGTCATGATGACCTCGCCGTTACGCGTCGATGACAACGGCGTCAGGAAAGCCCGATGCGATGTAAAACTTTGTTAGCAGCGTCGCAGGCTGGGAACTCCGCCGCCCGTAGCGGGAGATCAATCCTTTCTGCGTCCAGCAGCGGTGGCGCGCCAGCAGAGAATCGATCCGGCACACACCAGCGCCGCGCCGACCCAGAACGACGGCGGCAGCGGCGCGCGCAGCAGCGCGGCCGACAGTGCCGAGGACAACACCGGGATGAAATACGATGCCCCCGCCAGCACTGTCACATTGCCATGCAGGATGCCCACATTCCAGGCTGCATAACCCAGCCCCATGGCGGCAGCCGCCAGCAGCAGATAGACCAGCGCGGGCACGCTGAAGGAAAGTTCAGCGGCATGACCGCCCAGCAGGACCTTCACCCACAAGGCCAAGGCCACCAGCATGAAGAAAGGCGTCACACCGTTCCTGCCCTCGGCGATGCGGGTGGTCACGGTGCAGTAGGCTGCCCAGATCAGGGCACCGATGAAGGCCAGGCCATAGCTCAGGGGATTGTCCTGGATGTTGGCCAGCATGACCGGCAGGTCCAGGCCCTGATTGCCGCCCAGCACCCAGCAGATGCCCAGCATGGACAGGATGAAGCCCGGCACCACCAGCAGCGTCGCGCGCTGCCCGCCGAAGAGAATCGCCGCCACCAGCGTGAAGGTCGGCCACAGGTAGTTGACCATGCCCACTTCGATGGCCTGGCGGCCGGTATGGGCGTAGCCGATCGAGAGCGACAGGCACAGTTCATACGCCACGAACAGCACGCTGCCCCACACCAGATACCTGCGCGGGAAGCTGGACAGGCGCGGGAAACCGACCGACACCATCAGGATCAGCGAGGCCACCGTATAGATGGCTGCCGCGCCGCCGGTGGCACCGAGATGTTCGCTCACGCCTCGGATCAGGCCAACGATGGCGCTCCACAAGAGCACGGCGCTCAAACCGATCAGGGTTGCCTTCTTGCTGTTCATTGCACCTGCCCAAAAGCGCAAGAGTGTACCTCAAGGGCCGGGACCGGGCCTTGTGATAAAATCCTGCCCCTTCTGTCCAGTCTTCGGCGGCCATTGCCCGCGCGGCGACCGGACGTGTGCCATGGGTTCCCTCGCCCCCATTCATCAAAAAGGTTCATATGACGACTCTCGACCTGCGCCGCCATGCCGCGCTGCTGACCTGGCTTTCCCTGTTCCACCTGCTGGTGATCACTTCCAGCAACTACCTGGTGCAATTGCCCGTTTCGATCTTCGGGCTGCATACCACCTGGGGCGCCTTCAGCTTTCCCTTCATCTTCCTGGCGACCGATCTGACGGTGCGCTTTTTCGGTGCGCCACTGGCCCGCCGCATCATCTTCGCGGTGATGCTGCCGGCCCTGTTCATCTCCTACGGCATCTCCGCCCTGTTCTACATGGGGCAATGGCAGGGCTTCGGCGCGCTGACGCATTTCAATGTCTTCGTGGCGCGCATCGCGGCGGCCAGCTTCATGGCCTATGTGCTGGGGCAGGTGCTGGACGTGCAGGTGTTCAATCGCCTGCGGGCTTCGCGCCACTGGTGGCTGGCACCGTCGGTGTCGATGATCTTCGGCAATGCCAGCGACACCATCGCCTTCTTCTCCATCGCCTTCTGGCGCAGCAGCGATCCCTTCATGGCCGAGCACTGGGTGGAGATCGCGCTGGTCGATTACGGCTTCAAGATCGCCATCAGCCTGCTGTTCTTCCTGCCGGCGTATGGCGCGCTGATGTCCTTCCTGAAGAGCTGGTTTGGCCGCCCCTTGGCAGCCGATCCGGCTTGAGTCCTGCAGCGATTTCCATCCAACGGTAAACTTGCGGCTTTGCGCGGTCTGCCCTGGCCGCGCCCTCCTCCTCTCCACCCTCCACCTGGACTGCGCATGAACTGGCCCCTGTTTGCCCTCGCCGTTGCCGCCTTCGGTATCGGCACCACTGAATTCGTCATCATGGGCCTGCTGCCCGACGTTGCGCTTGATCTGGGTGTCACGGCCCCGGCCGCCGGCATGCTGGTCTCGGGCTATGCCCTGGGCGTGGCCGCCGGTGCGCCCATCCTCGCCATCCTTACCGCCAAGTGGCCGCGCAAGCAGGCGCTGGTAGGGCTGATGTGCCTGTTCATCCTCGGCAATGTGCTGTGCGCGCTGGCCCCCAATTACCCGTTCCTGATGGTGGCGCGGGTGGTCACCGCCTTCTGCCATGCGGCCTTCTTCGGCATCGGCTCGGTGGTGGCAGCAGAACTGGTGACGCCGCAGAAGCGCGCACAGGCAGTGGCGCTGATGTTCACCGGCCTGACCGTGGCCAACATCCTGGGCGTGCCGCTGGGCACCGCCTTCGGCCATGCGGCGGGCTGGCGGTCCACCTTCGGCGTGGTGACCGGCATCGGCGTGCTGGCCGCCGTCATGCTGTGGACCATGCTGCCCAAGAAGATCCCCATGCAGGCCGGCAATATCTTCCAGGAGTTCCGCTCCATCATCGATACCCGCGTGCAGCTCTCGCTGCTGACCTCGACGCTGGCCTCGATCAGCATGTTCAGCGTGATCACCTACATCGCCTACATCCTGCTGGACGTGACGGGCTTCAGCGCCCGTGAAGAAAGCTGGGTGCTGCTGCTCTTCGGTGCGGGCATCACCGTGGGTGGCCTGGTCGGCGGCAAGCTGGCGGACTGGAAACTGATGCCGGTGATGTGTGGCGTGTTCCTGTGCATTGCCATCGTGCTGGGACTGTTCTCCTTCACCAGCCATTACAAGTGGCCGACGCTGGCAACGATGTTCGCCTGGGGGGCCTTCGCCTTTGCGGTGGTGCCCGGTGCGCAGATCCGCGTGCTCGACACCGCACGCGGCGCGCCCAACCTCGCATCGACCCTCAACCAGGGGGCCTTCAACCTCGGCAATGCCACTGGCGCCTGGGTCGGTGGACTGGCGATCTCGGCTGGCCTGCCGCTGACCGCCCTGCCCCTGATCGGCTCGGTCTTCGCCCTGCTGGGCCTGGTGACGGTGGCCGTCTCGGCCTCGCTGGACAAGCGCGTTCGCGCTCCGGCCTGACTCTTCCCGCTCCAGCAAAAAGGCGCTTGCCCCCCACGGGCAAGCGCCTTTGTTCATCCTGGCCAAGACAACTGAGCGGTCAACCCGCCTTCAGATGCGCCGAAGCGACGAAGTTGTCGAAGAAACTTTCACATCGGGCCAATTGCTCCAGTGTCACGAACTCGTTGGGCTTGTGCGCATGGATGATGTCGCCCGGCCCGCAGATCACCGCCGGCATGCCGGCCTGACCGAACAGCCCGCCTTCGGTACCGAAGCCGACCTTGCGCGCGCGTTCACTACCCAGGATGTGCAGTGCCGAACTCACCAGCGGATCATCGGGCGACGTGCTCATGCCCGGATAGGCCGTCAGCGTTTCGAATTCGATGCGTCCTTGCGCACCTTCGATCTGCATCTGCGGCAGCACTTCCTGTTCTGCATAACGCTTCACTTCGTCGAACACCCCGGCCGGATCGATACCGGGCAGGAAGCGGTGTTCGAAGACGAACTCGGCCTTGTCCGGAATGATGTTGGGCGCGTTGCCGCCATTGGAGAGCGTGGTGACGATGGAGGAATACGGCACGTCGAAGTCGTAATCCTGCGCTTCCGAATGGCGCACGCGCAACGCGATCTCGCGGATCTTCAGCTGCATCATGGCCGCATAGTCGATGCTGTTGATGCCCAGGTGCGGACAGGACGAGTGCGCCGCATGGCCATGCACCGAGCAGCGATAGGAGCGCTTGCCCTTGTGTGCGATCACGGGCTGCATCATGGTGGGCTCGCCGATGATGACGCCGGTGGGCTTGATGTCGTTCTGCTGCAGGTCCGCCAGCAGTTCGCGCACACCCAGACAGCCCACTTCTTCATCGTAAGAGAACGAAAAGTGCAGCGGTGTGTGCAGGCGATCCTGCGCGATGGCCGGCAGGCGGGCCAGACAGACCGCGATGAAACCTTTCATGTCGCAAGCGCCGCGGCCGAACAATTTGCCATCGGCCACATGCGCCACGAAGGGGTCGGTATCCCAGTTCTGTCCCTTGACCGGCACCACATCGGTATGTCCGGAGAAGACGGTACCGAAGCGGCCGGGACCGGCATCGCCCAGCGTGGCAAAGAGATTGGCCTTGCGCCGTTCGGCGTCGTAGGTCAGGCGGGTGGTGGCACCGTGGCGTTCGAGAAGATCGCGGACCCATTCGATGAGGCCCAGGTTGGATTCGCGGCTGATGGTGTTGAAACCGATGAGGGTCTTGAGGATGTCCAGCGTCGCCTCGGTCGGTTGCGCGGCGGCTGATGTCAGTGGTGCATTCATGATGATGGTGTGCCTGTTCAAATCCGGAACGGCGGGCCAGCGGTCAACAGGACAGCAGGCTGCATGTTCCCTCAGAAGTGCAGCAAGCGGCGTGCCACGGCGGACGCATGCTGGCATAGCGGCCGGTCAAGGCAAACGGTGCCCGCGCTGATCAATTCCCCGATTTTCACAATCTGACCTGGCGGGAACTGCATGATGCAACCGGGTTCGCTGGCGTGCAAATGAAGGTTTAGCTTACACCGCAATGCAGATAGGGGTTGGGGAGATGAAGGATCTTGACGGCAGAGGCCTGGATGCCCGCTGGCAAGGATTTGCCTTCAGAGCCAATTGAAACCCGCACGACCGTCTTATAGACAGTGACAACAGCGCTTATCAGGAAATTCCTGCTAGGAGCTTTTTCGCATTTTTGTCAGACTGCAGATGAAGTTTTGTGCCCGGAGCAGCGCCCGCAGAGGTCAGCATGGATTCCCGTGGCACAGGAATGGTGATCAGGGTCACTACAAGAGAAGGACAAGACCATGAAACCGCCGATCATACTGATGATTGAGTCGAACGGCGAAGCAGTAGAGCTGGTGCGCTTTGCGCTCTGGCGCAACAATTTTCACTGTGTATTGCAGTGGGTTGACGAAGCAGACGCGGCCATCGAGGGACTGTTGCAGCGCCGTGCGGATGGCGAGATGCAGCTGCCGGGCATGATCTTTCTGGACCCAGGCATGATGGAAAACAACGGCCTGGACTTCATCCAGGCCATGAAGGCGGGCCGCGACACGCGTGCGGTGCCGATCGTGGTATTTCCGGACAGTGACTATCCGCCGGAGATGCCTGCCTTGCTGGAAGCGGGAGCCGTGGAATACCTGCTCAAACCCGAGACGGCCCAGCAGTTCATGGAGGTGGTGGTGGACCGTGCGCGGCGCTGGAGCAAGCGGCGGCGCAGGCGTTCGGCTTCAGCTTCGACTTCCAATGCAAGTGCAGGCAGAGGGGAGGCGGACGGAGAAGCTGGAACATCCTGAGCGGAAGAAAAACGCCGTGTGCTTCAGTGCTCACGGCGTTGTTCTTGTGCCCGCGCGATGGGCGGGCGAGGTGATGCTTATTTCTTCACGCGCGTACTGATGTGGCCATCGAATTCGCGCTGTGCGGCTTCGAGCTTCTTGAGGGCTTCCTGCCAGGGCTGGTAATCCGCCTGGGTGAGCCAGGAGCCGCCGGGATTCTGCTTCCACTGTTCGAGCTTGGCGGTCATCTTTTCATATTCTTCCAGCTGGGCGACCAGCAGGGATTCCATTTGCGTCTTCAACTCTTCGGCACGGACGATCCAGGGGTCTTGTTCCAGTTCTGACATGGGCGGCTTTCCTTGGTGTGAATAATGTGTCGGATGCTATCACGAAGAGGGCTGCTTGCAGCCGGGGGGCGATTCAGGTGCACCAGGGCGCTTCTCTTTGACGGCGGCGGCGGAAGCGACTCGGGGTTTAAAACCGAGGCGGAGAAACGACTTGACCTGCTCCCCAATTTAGTACGAGAACGACTTGGAGTCTGCGGTTAAAAAAGTCTCTGCAAACTGTTGCGGCGTCAGATAGCCAAGGGAACTATGCGG
>JGI1221J13441_10000080_pt1 | contig 50274 bp, 45 predicted proteins | sample LakVidmifraction_4_FD_13441 | JGI IMG/M metagenome (IMG submission 13441) | reverse complement strand
CCAGCACCTGCTCCACCTGGCCCAGCCGCTCCGCGGGTGNCGGGCCGCCGGCGGCCGCAGGAGCGGCGGCTGCGTGGGCCTGAGCGCCCGCTGCGCCAGTCCCCAGGGCATCGGCCATGACCTGCCCCATCGAGACGCCCGTGGCCAATCCAGCCCCCAGTCCTGCCAGGCCACCTTCATTGCCGGCCGCAATCGGAATTGCCTCGGCCGCCTGGACGCGCGCATAACCGGCGGCCTTGGCGGCATCCAGGCCGCCCTTCATGCCGGCCGCGATGCGCTGGTCCAGCGCCACTTGCAGGTCATCCGGCAGATTGAAGCTGGCGATGTTGAACTGGTCCAGCGTCAGGCCGTATTGCGCAAAACTCAGGGCCATGGCATCGCGCACGGTGTTGGCCATGAGGGTCTGGTTGGCCGCCAGATCAAGGAAGGCGCTCTGCGCATTGCCCAGGGAATTGGCCAGCGTGGAGAGCAGGATGCCCTGCAGCTGGTCTTCAAAGTCCTCCCGGGTGTACACCTCGCGGGTGCCACTGATGCGCGAGAAGAACACGCGCGGATCCGACAGTGCATACGAGTACATGCCAAAGGCACGCACGCGGATCATGTCGAAATCCTTGTCGCGGATCGTGATCGGCTGCGGCGTGCCCCACTTGCGACCGGTCTGCAGGCGGGTACTGAAGAAATAGACATCCGATTTGAAGGGAGACTCGAACAGCTTGTCCCAATTCTTCAGGTTGGTCAGCACCGGCAGGGTGCGGGTGGTGAGCGTGTAATTGCCGGGGGTGAAGATATCGGCCACCTGGCCCTCGTTGACGAAGACCGCCAGCTGCGATTCGCGCACCGTCAGGGTGGCACCATTCTGGATTTCAAAATCCTGCATCGGATAGCGCCAGGCCAGCACGCCTTCCTGGTCCTCATTCCATTGCAGGACATCGATGAATTGCTTCTTGATGAATGATCCGAGATTCATGCGGTACTCCAGGGGGATGAAGGATGAACAATGAAGAGGTCAGGAAATGCAGGCCGCATTGATGGCCCCGATGCACAGCGAGATCGTGCCCATCAGGCCACCGAAGGCGACATTGTCGGTTTCGATATGTTCGCGTGAAATGCGCAGTCCGCGCGTGGTCACCAGATAAGCCAGCAGTTGTACCACCAACGCACCGGCTGCCCAGGCAAAGAATTGCTGGTAATCGTTGGTATGCAGGATGGAGGAGGCGATGGTAAGCGAGAAGCCGCCCATGGCGCCTCCCAGCGACATCGCCGCAGCGCGGTTGCCTTGTCGGATCAACAAGACTTCATCATAAGGAGTGACCCAGGTATATACCTTGAAAAAGACCGCCAATAGAATAGCGGCCAGCAAGAGATGAAGCGCGTAGTTGAGGATGGCAGGCAAAACGATTCTCGCGTGGTGGCATCAAGACCTGCATATTAAGCCATAAAAAAATTCATGATCAACAGAATACTGGTGTTGTCGATTTTCGTGGTCGCCTCGTGCGGCCTCGCCTACGAACTGATTGCAGGCGCACTGTCGAGCTACCTGCTGGGGGACTCGGTGCTGCAGTTCTCCACCATCATCGGCTGCTATCTGTTTGCCATGGGGGTGGGCGCGCATGTCTCCAAATACGTCAAGGATGAAGACGTGCTGGCGCGCTTCGTGGACATCGAGATCATGGTGGGACTGATCGGCGGCCTCTCGGCGGCGCTGCTGTTTCTCTCCTTCTCGTGGTCGGCAGCGCCTTTTCGCATCCTGCTCTACAGCGTGGTGTTCCTGATCGGCGCACTGGTGGGCATGGAAGTGCCGCTGGTCATGCGCGCCCTCAATGCCCGCCAGACCGCCTTCCGCGAGCTGGTGAGCACGGTGCTGACCTTCGACTATCTGGGTGCACTGGCCGTCTCGTTGCTGTTTCCGCTGGTACTGGCGCCGCATCTGGGCCTCACGCGCACCGGCTTCCTGTTCGGGATGAGCAACGTGGCCGTGGGCTTGTGGACCATCTACGTCTTCCGCGCCGAACTGCAGCAGGCACAGCGGCAGTTGCTGCGGGCCTGCCTGGTGCTGTTCCTGCTGGGGACCGGCTTTGCCGCCTCGGACCGGCTGGTGCAATGGGGCGAGCACGGCATGTACGGCGATGAAGTCATCTATTCCACCAGCACCCCCTACCAGCGCCTGGTGATCACCCGCTGGAAGGATGATCTGCGGCTCTACATCAATGGCAATCTGCAGTTTTCCTCACGTGACGAATACCGCTATCACGAAGCCCTGGTGCATCCGGCCCTGGCCACCCTGCCCTGGGCGCGATCGGTGCTGGTGCTGGGCGGAGGCGACGGACTGGCCCTGCGCGAGATCCTGCGCCAACCCGGTATCCGGGAGGTGACGCTGGTGGATCTCGATCCGGCGATGACGCAAGCCTTCCGGCAACGTCCGGAACTGGTGGCGCTGAACAAGGGCGCGTTGTCCGATCCGCGCGTGAAGGTCATCAATGCCGATGCCGCCGTGTGGTTGCAGAACAGTACGCAGACCTTCGACCTGGCCATCGTCGACTTCCCCGATCCTTCCAGTTTTGCGCTGGGCAAACTGTTCTCGGTGCCGTTCTACGGCGTGCTCAAGAAGCACATCTCGGCCAATGGCCTGATCGTGGTGCAGGCGACTTCGCCCTATTTCGCCCCGCATGCCTACTGGTCCATCGACGCCACGCTGCGCGAGGCGCAATGGAAGACCTATCCCTATCACCTCTACGTACCGTCCTTCGGTGAATGGGGCTTCATCCTGGCTTCGCCGCAGCGTGACTACGTTGCGCCCACCACCTATGCGCAGCCGATGCGCTATCTCAACGGGGCCACCACGGCCGAGATGTTCCGCTTCCCGCCCGACATGCCGCGTGTGGAGGTCGAGCCCAACCGGCTCAACAACCAGTCGCTGGTGCGCTACTTCGAGCAGGACTGGCATCAGGTGGTGCGCTGATGCAGCGGCGCAGCTTCGTCCTGGGCGCAGCCGTGGCGGCGGGCGCGGCCACGCTGGGCGCGGGCGGCGTCCTGCAGAAATGGCGGGAAGTCGATCCCGGCATCCGCGCACCGGGCCGCGCGGAAGGCCACTTCCTGCGCGATCTGGCCAGGCATCCCGGCCGGCTGCCGGCCCCTTCGGAGATCATCGAGACCGACATCGCCATCCTCGGCTCGGGAGTGGCCGGCCTGACCGCAGCCTGGAAGCTGGAACGCTCGGGCCATCAGGATTTCCTCCTGATCGACGGGCCGGAAGCCGACGGCAATGCCGCCGGGGCCCGCTACGGCCAGGCCGGTGAATACGCCTGCCCGACCGGTGCCCACTATCTGCCGCTACCCTCGCAAGAATGCCTGCACGTGCGCGAAATTCTCGCCGACCTGGGCGTGATCCTGCGCGACGCCCAGGCCGAGCGCCCCTATTACGACGAACGCTATCTGCTGCACGCGCCGGATGAACGGCTGCTGGTCGACGGGCACTGGTACGAAGGCCTGCTGCCGCCCTTGCAGCCGGGCGAACAGGAAGAGCTGGATCGTTTCAACCACAGCATGGACAGCCTGCGCGCCAGCCGCGATGCCCGGGGCCGGCGCGCGTTCATGCTGCCGTCCGCGCAGGCCTCGGACGACCCGCGCTGGCAGGCGCTGGACCGCATCACCATGCGGCAATGGCTGGAGCAGGAAGGCTATCGCTCCCCTGCCCTGCACTGGCTGGCCAACTACGGTTGCCGTGACGACTACGGCGCACGCTACGACCAGGTCTCAGCCTGGGCCGGCCTGCATTATTTCTGCAGCCGCAGCGGCCAGGCGGCCAATGCCGCCGACGGCGCCTGGCTGACCTGGCCGGGTGGCTTGCAGCCGCTGGCCGAGGGACTGGCGCGCCGCATCGGCCCGCGCCGCCGCCCCGGCACGGTGTTGCAGCTGCAAGAAACTTCACGTGGAATCGAAGCGCTTTGCATGGTCCTGCGCGATGGCCAGGCCACCAGCTTCCTGCTGCGCGCGCGCAAGGCCATCTGCGCCATGCCGCTGTTCGTCGCGGCGCGCATCACACCGGCCATGGCCACGCTGGGCTTCGATCCCGCGCAACACCTGCCGGCCCGCGCGCCGTGGCTGGTGGCCAACTTCCTGCTCAAGCGCTTCCCCAAGGAAAAACCCGAGGCACCGCTGTCCTGGGATAACGTGGTCCAGCGTGAACCGGGCCTGGGCTACGTCGTCTCGACCCATCAGGATATCCGCGTCCATCCGCCGCAACAGACGGTGTTCACCTCCTATGTGGCACTGTCGCATCTGACCCCGGATCAGGCCCGGCGCTGGATGGACCAGGCCACGCCGGCCCAGTTGCTGGCACTGGCCATGGAAGACTTGCAGCAGGCATATGGCTGGCAATTCGGTGCTGCGGTGGAGCGCGTGGATATCACGCTGCGGGCACATGCGATGGCGATCCCCACGCCCGGTTTCCGCAGCAATGCGGGACTGAGAAAATTGCAGCAGGCAGACGGCAAGATCCTCTTCGCGCATGCCGACCTGTCCGGTTTTTCGCTGTTTGAAGAAGCCAGCTGGTGGGGCTATCAGGCCGCGCTCAAAGCGCTGAAGACCTGACGCTGCAGCCGTCGCTGGAATGACAAACGGCCCGCGAGGGGCCGTTTGTCATGGGTCCGCAGCCACTCAGTGCGGCAGCGTCGGGCCGGCCGGCGTGACGTCGATCTCGCGCCGCACCAGCGTCTCGCCCTCATTGATCCGGAACACGCTGACCATCTGCGCCAGCCGTCCCGCCTGGTTCTGCATCGAAGCCGCTGCGGCCGCAGCCTGCTCGACCAGCGCTGCATTCTGCTGGGTTACCTGGTCCATCTGCGTGATGGCCAGGTTGATCTGCTCGATGCCACTGGTCTGCTCGGCGCTGGCGGCGCTGATCTCGGCCACGATGTCGGTCACGTGGCGTACGCTGCTGACCACTTCCTGCATGGTGACGCCGGCCTGCTCGACCAGGCGGCTGCCGTCGCCGACCTTCTCCACCGAATCGTTGATCAGTTCCTTGATCTCCTTGGCCGCCGAGGCCGAACGCTGGGCCAGCGAGCGCACTTCGGAAGCCACCACCGCAAAGCCGCGTCCCTGTTCCCCGGCGCGCGCCGCTTCCACGGCAGCGTTGAGTGCCAGGATATTGGTCTGGAAGGCGATGCCGTCGATCACGCTGATGATGTCCACGATCTTGCGCGAGGAGGCATTGATGGCCCCCATGGTATCGACCACCTGGCTGACCACGCCGCCGCCCTGCTCGGCCACGCTGGAGGCCGATTGCGCCAGCTGGCTGGCCTGGCGCGCATTGTCGGCGTTCTGGCGCACGGTGGAGATCAGTTCTTCCATCGCCGAGGCAGTTTCTTCCAGTGAACTGGCCTGCTGTTCGGTGCGCCCGGACAGGTCGAGGTTGCCGGCCGCGATCTCGGCCGAGGCCGTGCTGATGGTATCGGTGCCGGTGCGCACATTGGCGACGATGCCGCGCAGGCTGTCATTCATGTCCTTGAGCGATTGCAGCAGCTGGCCGGTCTCGTCGCGCGAGGTCACCTGCACCTGGGTCGCAAGGTCGCCCTCGGCCACCTTGCGCGACACCACCACCGCCGTCTGCAGCGGCTTGGTGATGCCCAGCGTCAGGGTGCGCGCCAGCACGATGCCCAGCAACAGGATCAGGCCCTCCAGCACCACAATCAGGATGCGGCTCTGGGCCGCGATATTGTCGATTTCCTTGGCGGTGTCGTCGATATCCTTGCGCTGGATGTCGACCATTTCGCGCATCAACTTCTGGTAAGTCGCGGCCGTGGGCACGAAGGTGGTCTCCAGCAGGCGCATGGCCTCTTCCACGTTGCCGGCCGCCTTCAGTTTGACGATCTGGTCACGCGACGACAGGTACACCTTGCGCTGCTCACCGATCTTCTGGAACAGCGCCTTTTCTTCGGGGGTGACCAGCAAGCCCTCGACTTGCTTCTGGTACTCCGAGGAACTCTTGGTGGAGGCCGCCGCTTCCTCCGCGAAATACGCTGCCAGCGACGGATCACTGCTCTTGGCGATGGCCAGGGTGCGGCGAATGCCGGCGGTCAGGTTGGTGTACCAGTCGCCCATGAGGCGTTCGGTCTTGAGCGGATCGTTCATCATCTCGCGCGTGGCCGTCGACACCTGCTCCAGTCGCCACAGGCTGATACCCGCCACGATGGCGGAAAACGCGAGGATCACGGCAAAGCCCAAGGTCAGGCGCTTGCCGATATTCATGTTGCCAAGGATATTCATGTCTTTTCCGTCCCTAGCGAAGCCTCCGGGCGAGGACTCCGCAATGTCATCTTGATTATTGTTGTCACCACGGCAGTCCCCGACTGCCGTCGTCCAGCACTATGGCACGCGAGGGCAAGTGGAACAAGACAAATAAGCCCGGAACAGATGGGCAATGGCGGTTCTCTTCGTACCTGCACGGAAACCCCGCTTCCATTACCTCAACATGCGGGAATTCAGGCCTGCTGATCCAGCAAAGCTGCCATGGCGGCGGCAAATCGCGGGTCCGACAGCTGTCCCACATTGAAGCGGGACCACGGCACGCTGTGTTCCGGGTCGACGTGGAAGATGCTGCCAGGAGCCAGCACCACGTGATGCGCCATCAAGGCCTGCGCCAGTGGCCGGGCATCCGTAAAGGCGGGAAATCTGGCCCACAGGTACATGGATTGCTGTGGCGCGCAGAACAACTCTGCCCCCATTTGCTGCAGCTGGTGGCAGGCGGCCTCGGTGGCGTGCGCCAGACGCTCGCGCAGGCGCGCCGTGTGGCGGCTGAAGTGGCCGTCGGACAAGATCACGTCCAGCGTGCGCTCGCAGTATTCGGAACTGCTCATGTGGACCAGCATCTTGATGTCGGCCAGGTCACTGGCCAGATCACGATGGCAAGCAATGAAGCCCACGCGCAGCGCGGCGGACACCGACTTGGAAAAGCTGCCGATGTAGAGCGTGCGGCGCAACTGGTCCAGCGTGGCGATACGCGGCGCGGTAGCAGGCTTGAAGTCGGCGAAGGCATCGTTCTCCACGATCAGGGCATCGTGGCGATCGGCCAGTTGCAGGATCTTGTGCGCCTTGTGCGGAGAGGTGTCCGAGGCCGTGGGATTGTGCGCCAGCGACTGGGTGAAGAACAGCGGCGGCTTGCCGGGCAGCTTCAGTTCGCGTTCCAGGGCCTCGATATCCGGCCCGTCCGCATGGCGCGGGATGCCGACGATGCGCGCGCCGGACAGCTTGAGTTTGCCGTACAACATGTAGTAGCCCGGTTCATCGACCAGCACGCGATCGCCGGGGCGGATGAAATTGCGAATCACGATATCGAGCGCCTGGTTGGCCCCGTGGGTCAGCACGATCTGGCTGGTGGCGGCCTCGATGCCATGCTGTGCCAGCTTCTGCACCAGGTGCTGGCGCAGCGGCAGGTAACCGAAGCGGCTGCCGTAGCCGAACAGCGCACCCATGCCGGTGCGCACCACCTTCTGGTGGAATTTGTCCAGCCGCACATCGTGCAGCCATTCCACCGGCGGGAAGCCATCGCCCAGACGCAGATGGCCGGGGTCGTGCTTCAACTGCTCGCGCATGAGCCAGACCACGTCCATGGCGCGGCTCAGGCTGCCCTCCTCTTCTTCCTTCGGGCGCGGCGGCGTGGCGCAGACGAAGAAGCCGGAGCCGCGCCGGGGCTCGACCACGCCTTGCGCCGTCAATTCCTCGAACACGTTGACGATGGTGTTCTTGGCACAGCCATGCCGGGCGGCCAGCTCGCGGATCGACGGCAACCGGCTGCCGGGAGCATGAGCACCCTCGGCGATCTGGCGGCGGATCAGCTGCACCAGGGTGTGGGTGAGTGTCTGGGGGATGGTCACGGATAAGACTCTCCAAAAAGCAGGCAGGTACTCGCTCGCCCGGCCCGCGTCGTCGGGACTTGCTGCAATGCAAAGGGATTGTCCTGGGTACAGTTGCCCTGCTGTTGGCAGCAACTGTACCCATGCGCAATGGTACACCCTTGCTATTCTGCCAGCGCTGGACGGGGGCGCGCAGCCTGCCGCCCATTCCAGAACTTCATATAACGACGAAAAGAGAGACCAGCGCATGCACAGTGACAAGCACTCCGCGACCGATTCGCGCCTGCCCGGATTCCGCAGCCTGACCCCGCCGCAACGCCTGGCTGAGGTTGCGCGCCTGGCCGGGCTGGGCGAGTCCGAGCAGGTCCTGCTGGGCCAGCCCGGCGGCCTGCCGCTGGCCACGGCCGACGGCATGATTGAAAACGTGGTCGGCACTCTCCAGCTGCCGCTGGGTGTGGCCGGGTATTTTCAGCTCAATGGCCGCGATGTCCTGGTACCGATGGCGGTCGAAGAGCCCTCGGTGGTGGCGGCAGCGTCCTTCATGGCCAAGCTGGTGCGCGCCTGCGGCGGCTTCCAGACTTCCAGCAGCACGCCGCTCATGCGCGCCCAGATCCAGCTGCTCGGGGTGACCGATCCGCACGGCGCACGGCTGGCCATCCTCAAGGACCGCCAGGCCATCATCGACATCGCCAACAGCCGCGATCAGTTGCTCAACGAGCTGGGCGGCGGCTGCCGCGACATCGAAGTGCATGTCTTCCCGGACACCCGGCGCGGTGCCATGGTGGTCACGCACCTGATCGTCGACGTGCGTGATGCGATGGGCGCCAATACCGTCAACACCATGGCCGAAGCGGTGGCCGGACATATCGAGGAAATCACCGGCGGCAAGGTGCGGCTGCGCATCCTCTCCAATCTGGCCGATCTGCGGCTGGCGCGGGCCAGGGTGAAGGTTTCTGCCAAGGTGCTGGCCACCAGCGCTTACAGTGGCGAGGAAGTCATCGATGGCATCGTCGATGCGTATGAATTTGCCGCCGTCGATCCCTACCGCGCCGCCACCCACAACAAGGGCATCATGAACGGCATCGATCCGGTCATCGTCGCCACCGGCAATGACTGGCGCGCGGTGGAGGCCGGGGCTCACGCCTACGCCTGCCGCCATGGCCGCTACACTTCGCTGACACACTGGGAAATTGCCGCCGATGGCGACCTGGTCGGTACGCTGGAAATCCCCATGCCGGTGGGCCTGGTGGGTGGTGCCACCAAGACCCATCCGGCGGCGCGGGCGGCCTTGAAGATCCTGGGCGTGCAATCGGCACAGGAGCTGGCCGAGGTCGCCGTGGCGGTGGGGCTGGCGCAGAACATGGCCGCCCTGCGCGCGCTGGCGACTGAAGGCATACAACGCGGCCACATGGCCCTGCACGCGCGCAACATCGCATTGGCCGCCGGGGCCGAACCGCATGAGATGGACTGGCTGGTGCAGCAGATGGTGGCTCGCCACGACGTCCGGGTGGACTACGCCAGATCGCTGCTGGCCGAACGCCGCCGCTGAAGCACGGAAAACAGAACGACCCGAGCCGCCCAGCGGCCGATCACAACGAGGAGACAAGCACATGATCCCATCGACCACGCTGCGCAGGCTGGCAGCCGCCTGTGCCATTGCAGGCATTTTTGCAGGGCCGGCCTTGGCCCAGGTATCCAATGACGCGGTACGCATCGGCTTCATCACCGACATGTCCGGCCCCTATGCCGATACGGATGGACTGGGCGGACTGGAAGCCATCCGCATGGCGGTCGCCGACTATGGCGGCAAGGTGCTGGGCAAACCCGTCGAGATACTCTCGGCGGACCACCAGAACAAGGCCGACATCGCCGCCACCCGCGCCCGTGAATGGGCTGACGAACGCGGGCTGGACATGTTGATCGGCGGCGTCAATTCGGCCACGGCCTTGTCGATGAACAAGGTGATGGCGGAGAAAAAGCGCGTCTACATCAACATCGGCGCCGGGACCGCCCGCCTGACCAACGAGGAATGCACGCCCTACACCGTGCACTATGAGTACGACACCGTGGCGCTGGCCAAGGGCACGGCCAGTGCGGTGATCAAGCAGGGCGGCAAATCCTGGTTCTTCCTGGTGGCGGACTATGCGTTCGGCCATTCGCTGGCCAATGACACCAGTGCCGTGGTCAAGGCCAATGGCGGCACGGTCATCGGGTCGATCAAACATCCGCCGCAATCCTCGGACCTGTCGTCCTTCCTGCTGCAGGCGCAGGCGTCCAAGGCGCAGATCCTGGGATTGGCCAACGCGGGCGAAGATACCGTCAATTCGATCAAGGCCGCCAAGGAATTCGGGGTGACCAAGACCATGAAACTGGTAGGTCTGCTGATGGTGATCAACGACATCCATGCGCTGGGACTAGCCAATGCCGAGGGCCTGATGATGACCGACAGCTGGTACTGGGACAAGGACGAGCCCTCGCGCAAGTTTGCCGAGCGATTCTTCCAGAAGATGAAGAAAATGCCCAGCACGCACCAGGCGGCCGCCTACTCGGCCACCATGACCTACCTGAAGGCGGTGGAGGCCATCGGCACCGATGATGCCACCAAGGTGATGGCGCAACTGAAGAAGACGCGCATCGATGACTTCTACAACAAGGGTTACATCCGCGCCGACGGGCGCAACATCCATGACATGTATCTGTACCAGGTCAAGTCGCCGGCCGAGTCGAAGAAGCCTTGGGATTACCTGAAGCTGCTGGAAACCATCCCAGGTGAACAAGCCTTCACCAGTGTGGCGGATTCCCGGTGCAGCCTGCTCAAGCAGTAAGAGACAGGTGAAGTTTCTGGCCTGAAGTTCAGAGCAACCCCTGCAGGCCCTTGTCGGCCAGCAGATTGAGGGCGGGGCCGGCGCAGCGGGTCTCGCCCTTCTTCATTGAGGTGCCGCCAGGAAAGCTGAACACAACCTCCTGACCCTTTGTGCGGTCTTTACATCAGCGGCTTGCCTTGGCCGAATCTTGCGCCTACTCTTGCAACCCAGCCCAGCCAGCCTGCTGCATTGGTCCGATCGTCCGCCCGCCTGCGAATGGCACAATATCGCGGCCGCTCATTCGTCAGCGACGACACGGCCGCCTGCCATCGGTAGCGAGGCGCGACGCAGCAGCCGGTACGCCGGCCAAGATTTCAACAAGCCAACACGCCAATCCGCCAAGGAGTCCCTTTGAGTCAGCATCCTCCCCGCCAGCCTGCCAGTCCGCCCGCCCCGGCGGGATTCACCCGCTACCAGAAGACCGTCGTCGGCCTGCTGGCCTTCCTGCAATTTGCGGTCATTCTCGATTTCATGCTGATGTCGCCGCTGGGTGCCGTGATCATGCCCGCCATGCAGATCACGCCGCAGCAGTTCGGGCTGGTGGTATCGGCGTATGCCTTCAGCGCCGGGGCCTCGGGCTTGCTCACGGCCGGTTTTGCCGACCGCTTCGACCGCAAGCGGCTCTTGCTGTTCTTCTATTCCGGCTTCGTGCTGGGGACCGTGTGGTGCGGTCTGGCGCAGAGTTTTGAAAGTCTGCTGATCGCGCGTATCGTCACGGGCCTGTTCGGGGGCGTGATCGGTTCCATCACGCTGGCCATCGCCACCGATCTGTTCGCGCCGCAGCTGCGGGGACGCGTCATGGGCATCATCCAAACGGCCTTCGCGGCCAGCCAGGTGCTGGGCATTCCGATCGGGCTTTATCTCTCCAATACCTGGAACTGGCATGTCCCTTTCCTGGCCATGGCCGCGCTGGGCGCAGTGGGCGGGATCGTGGTCAGCTTCAAGATGCAGCCGGTGGACGGCCACCTCAAGCTAAAGCAGGAACACACCGCGTGGATGCACCTCTACCACACGATTACGGAGCCGCGCTACCTGACCGCGTTTGCCACCACGGCCCTGCTGATGACGGGCGGCTTCATGCTCATGCCGTTCAGCAGCGCCTATCTGGTCGGCAACCTGGGCATCGACCTGCATCACCTGCCGACGGTCTATCTGGTCACCGGCCTGTGCACCATCGCCTTCGGTCCGCTGATCGGACGCGCGGCCGACAAGGTGGGCAAGTTCCGGGTCTTTGTCTTCGGCGCCGTACTGTCCATCATCATGGTACTGATCTACACGCACCTGGGACCGGTGACGGTACCGATGATCGTGCTGGTCAATGCCGTCCTGTTCCTGGGCATCTTCTCGCGCATGATTCCATTCCAGGCCCTGGTCTCTTCGGTCCCGGCGACTACCCAGCGCGGTTCCTTCAATGCCATCAGCGCCTCCATCCAGCAGCTCTCGGGGGGTGTGGCCTCAATCGTGGCCGGACATATCGTCACGCTGGGGGCCGATGGCCGGTTGCAGCATTTCGACGTCGTCGGCTATGTCATCGTCGGTACCACGCTGCTGGCCTCGGTACTGGTCTGGCGGCTCAACCGCGACGTGCAGGCGCGCGCCGCCATCCTCGCGGCCGCAGCACAGGCGTCGCCGGCCAACGCAGCGGGACGCTGACGACACCCTCCGAGCGGGGTATCTGCGCAGCGGCCATGGAGATCGCTCAGGCTGCAGTGCGGCCGGCGTAACTGGCCAGTGTGCGGATGATCTCGCGGCCTTGCACGTCCGTACGGCAGTAATGGTCAACCAGTAGCCTGACGTCCGAATCGCTTTCCTGTGGCAGGACGTCCGGCTCGCTGCCGGTCAGCAGCCAGTTGAGATCGACCGCAAATTCGCGGTAGAGCTGCAACAGCAGCTCCCCGCCCGGCATGGCCTTGCCGGCTTCCAGCCAGCTGATGTGGCCGGTCGATGTATTGAGGCGCTGACCCAGCTCGCGCTGGCTCAGGCCGTGGGCGAGGCGGATCTCCTTGATCCTCCCCCCGATTTCTTCACTGAACATGTCTTCTCCTCTGAACGGACGCACCCGCGTGAGCCGCCCGTATCCCCGTCCCCACGACTGCGCCGGGGCGATCAGCCCCGTGCCGAACCAGTGACACCCCCGCCGGACGGCAGCAGCGGGGGCGTAACCGGCGACCGCTCTCAGCCGCGCCGGCTTACCAGGAAGCTGGCGACCGCCATGACCAGCGACTTGCCGCGCTCCGATGCGCGGACGTAGTCACCAATGAGCACCTTGATGTGAAAACCATGGCGCGGCGGCAGTTCTTGTTCCAGGCCGGTCAGGAGCCAATTGATGTTGACGTCGAACTCGCGGTGCAGCGAACGCAGGAAGCGTCCGCCGGGCATGCTGTGCCCCAGCTCGACGCAACTGATATAGGCACCCGAGGTGCCCAGCCGGCTGGCAAAGTCGCGCTGGTTCAGGCCACTCAGCTGGCGCGTCGCCTTGAGGCGTTCGCCGATGGCTTGCTTGGCCGCGAGTGCAGCCTGGCTCGGCGCGTTGTCGATGGGCGCGTCCATGCTCATGGAATCGACGTAACCGGGCCAGAAATTTTGTTCATCGGAATCTGCGGATGGGGCTGCCATTTGTTATCTCCTTCGACTGGTTTGAAAACTGGGTTGAAAAACATCGGACGCGGTCCTTGCCGACCGCTCCGCCTGCATGGTTCTCCGGCATCGGTCCGCGCGCTGGCGGACCGATACGTTTCGCTGCTTCGGGATCCCGGGTGCCTTGCTTCATCTCACACGCCGAAGATCGTGTGGGTATTGCCGGGGTTGTAGGCAAGGTTCTGCAGATACAGGGTGTAGACCGTATTGCCCGCTCCTGCGCCATCCAGATCGACCATCAGCTTGGTGGAACTGGTGTTGTAGGAGGAAGCCTGGACATAGGTACCGAGATTGTCCTTGGTGACGTTCTGAGCGAAGACCGCCACCTTGTCCTGCCCCAGGGTGAAGTCCGAGACCGTTGCCACCAGCCTGCTCGAATCGCTGGTGCCGAAACCGCCCAACACCAACGTATCCTTGCCGATGCCAGTCTGCACCACGGTATTGGCACCGCCGGCCGTCACCGACAGCTGGATCTGGTCGTCCCCGGCTCCGCCCTTGAGGGATTCCAGCTTCTGCGGTACCCAGTACCAGCCCAGGGTCTGATTCTGGACAACGGTGGTCTGGCCGTTGTTGACACCGGCGCTGGTGTTGGTGGCAGTGATGGTCAGGTCGTGGTACATGCCGGGTGCCAGCACGTTGGCCGGCGTGGTGAGCGAGAAGTCGCCGGCCTTGACCTCGCCGAACACGATCACCTTGCCGCCCATGCTCACCGAAATCAGGTAAGTATCGTTGGTGCCCGCCCCGCCGACCGTGCCGGAGAAGGTCAGGTTCTGATCCAGGCCGGTCAAGGTGGCGGCGCTGGTCGGGGTCTCGGCGATCATCGCGTACTTGGTGCTCGACGCGTTGATGGGCTGGGTATCCGGCGTTTCGCCGTTGACCCGCAGGTTGCCCAGCATCGGTGCCACCGCGCCAGCTGCCAGCGTGACATGCACATCGTTGCCCACCACCAAGTTGCCTGCCGTGTCGCTGAATCTGGTCTGGATGACATGCTCGCCGGCGCTCAGGCTGCCGGTAGTGGTCACATCCAGCGTCATGCCGGCTGACCGTGCCGTCATTGGTCAGCTTGTCGGTGGCAGAGCTGCCACTGTCAGTGGCCAGGGCAATGGCGGGCTGCTGCGGCGCGCCGCCATCGAGCGTGAAGCTGAAGACATCGCTGACCGGCCCCACATTGCCGGCCACGTCGATCTGCCGGGCCACCACGTTCTTGTTGCCATCGCCGCCCAGCAGGAAGCTGGTACCGCAGCGGCGCGCTCATCTTCTGGAAGAACTGCGCCATCATGTCGCTGCCGCCTGAACCGGCCACGCCGAACAGACCGATCAGGGCTGCCACCTCCTTCAGGGTCACGATCAGGCCGAGGAAGGTGCCGAACAGGCCCAGGCCGATCAGGGTGTTGGCGATGTACTGGGTCAGCGTGGTACGGCGCTGGATTTCCAGCGCGAAGCTGTCGGCCTGGTGCTGCAGGCGCGCAGGATCATGGACCGGGGCCGTGCCATCCTTGCTTAGCAGATTCTGGAACAAGGTCCGCACTTCCAGGCCGGCGGGCACACCGGCCAGCGTATCGTTCAGGTTGGCCAGCTTGACACGCCGGTCCTGGGTCTCGGAGGACTTGAAACGGCGGACCAGCAAACCGAGGTACTTGCCTTCACCCAGCAGACGCCAGGTTTGCCACAGGGTGAGCAGCTGGCCGATGATGGTCACGACCACCAGCAAGATGACGAAGTAGGGATTGGCCACGTGCTCCATCAGCTCTTTCACGCGTCCGTAAAGCAGGCCGTTGACCAGCATGTACATGGCAAATACGGCCAGCGTACCGATCATCGGCAGAAGATAAGCCGGATCGGGAGCAGATTGCTTGGGTAGTGAGACAGGTTTCATGGAATTTTCCTTGTAGTGGTAGTAGTGGGCAATCGATGGTGCTTACCGCTCCCCCATCGATTCCTGAAGAGTCTTGGCGATAGGCTTGACCAAGAAGGACAGGACGGTACGGGTATTGGCCTTGATCTCTACGGTGGCGGTCATGCCGGGCTTGACATGGATGGCATTGGCCTTCTGGCCCTTGAAGACGGCCTCCTCCAGTGCGATGTGGACGCGGTAATAGGGCACGGCTCCCTGGCGCGTTTCGTCCAGCAAGGTATCGGGACTGACGTAGACGACCTGGCCCTTGAGGGTGCCGTAGATGGAATAGTCATAGGCATCAAGCTTGACGTTGGCCTCCTGGCCGGCTTTGACGTAGGCGGAGTCGGTGGTCGATACCTTCACCTCGACAATCAGGTTGTCCACCGGCAGGATTTCCATCACCACGTCACCCGGGCGCACCACGCCGCCAATGGTGGTGAGCTTGATGTTCTTGACCACGCCGTCAGCCGGTGCCCGCAACTCGGTGTGTTCCAGCACCTGGCTGCGGTCTTCCAGCTGTTCACGCTGGGTGTTGAGGTCTTCCTGCACCTTGGTCATGTCGACCAGGGCCTCCTGGAAATACTTGTTGCGCTTGTTGTTGATCTGGGCGCGGATGTCGGCCACGTTACGCTGCAGCCGCAGGACGTCGGCACGGCCGACGTCGCCGGTCTGCTCCAGGTTGCGGTTCATCTGCAGTTCCTGCGAGGCCAGGCCGAGCATGTCATGCAGGGCCTGCAGATCCTGGTCGATCAGGGCCTTGCGCTTGATGTAGAGGTCCTTCTGATTGGCGATGTATTCCTTGTACTCCAGCAAGTCCGGTTCGAACACCAGCGACTGGCCGTACACCTCGGCACGCAGGCGCGCCAGGCTGATGCGCAGCGCTGCGACCTTGGCTCGGCTGTCGTTGAGGGAGGTCTGGATACGGTCCTGCTCCAGCACCATCAGCAGTTGCCCCTGCTTGACGGCCTCACCCTCCTTCACCAGGATCTGCTTGACGGGTCCGCCATCAGGGGCCTGCACCGACTGCGTACGGGAGACCGCAATCACCTGCCCTTGCGCGCGGGTGACCTGATCGATGTGGCTCAGGCCGGCCCAGACCAGCAGCAGCACGACACTGAGCATGGACAGGCGCAACATCCAGCGCGCCGAGACCAGGGAGTGATGGGGATCGGGTTTATTCATTTTCAAGCTCATGGTCATGGCGAACCTCAGGCGACGACGGCATTCCCCGCACTGGCGGTATCACCGCGCAGTCGGGCCAGGACGGCATCGCGCGGGCCGTCGAGCACGATCCGGTTGCCCACCACCACGATCACGCGTTCGACCATGGGCAGGAAGGCAGGCTTGTGGGTAACCACCACCAGAGTGCGGCCACCGCTGATTTCTTCATTGAGCACGCCCAGGCAGTGACGCTCCAGGTCTTCATCCATGGAGGCCGTGGGTTCATCGAGCAGGAAGATGTCAGGCCGGCACAGCAGCAGCCGGGTGAAGGCCACCAGCTGGCGCTGGCCACCGGACAGGCCGCGCCCGCCCTCCTGGATCGGCAGGTCCAGCCCTTTGGGATGGGCTGAGACCAGGCGCAACAGGCCGGTGCGCTCCATCACCTGGCGCAGCACTTCGTCGCCGGGATCGGGCAGGCCGATCAGCAGGTTCTCGCGCAGGGTGCCGACGAAGAGACGGTGGTCTTGCTGGAGATAGCCGATGTGCTGGTTCAGCGTCAGGCGGTTGATGTTGGCCATGTCCAGGCCATCGATCAGGATGCGGCCTTGCTGCGGCCGGTACAGACCGGAGAGCAGGCGCAGGATGGTGGACTTGCCGGCACCGATCGGTCCGAGGATGGCGACGCGCTCCCCTGCCCTGATGCCCAGCTGGTCAATGCTCATGGCATTGAGCATGCTGCCTGCATAGGTGAATTTCACTTCTTCCACGCGGAACTCGCCGCGCAGGGTGTCCGGGGTCAGCTGGCGCTCGTTGCCCTGATCAGTCTGCAGGGCATAGATCTTTTCCAGTCCGGCCAGGGTGGCCTTGGTATGCGCACGCTGCACCATCAGGCCGGGAATCATGGCCACCGGGGCCAGGATGCGGCCACCCAGGATGGAGCAGGCGATCAACGCACCCATGGTGATCTGGCCGTTGATGACCAGGAACGAGCCGACGATGACGGTGGTCGAGTAGCTTAGTTGCTGCAGCATGGCAGCGATATAGCCGGCATGGTCGCCGATGGCGCGCATGGCCATGTCGCTGCGGATGGACTCGGCGCTGACGTCGATCCAGCGCGAGAGGAATTTCCAGCCGCCGGAACCGGACTTGATGGTCTCCACCCCCTCCACCGTCTCCACCAGCAGGCCGGTCTTGAGGTTGGAGGCCGCCGCGCTCTTGTCGGCCAGCCGTACCACCTTGCGATTGGAGAGGTAGCCGATGCCGATGGCCGCCAGCCCGAACACGGTCGGCACCAGCGCCATCCAGGGACTGGCGATGAAGGCGATCACCAGTACGAACAACAGGCCCAGCGGCAGGTCGACCAGGGTGAACAGCGTCTGCGAGGTATAGAAGGAGCGAATTTGTTCATATCCGCGCAGTTGCCCGGCCAGGCTGCCGACGGAACCTGGCAACTGGTCCACCCGGACCGACAGCAAGCGTTCGAAGAGCGCCTGCGAGAGCTTGGCATCGAGGCCGGAGACCACGCTGTCCATGATGTGAGAACGCGCGAACTTCATGCCCAGCTCGAAGACGATGGCCAGCGAGACGCCGATGGCCAGCACGATCAGCGTAGCCACGCCGTGCGTAGGAATGACCCGGTCATAGACCTGCATCGAGAAGACCGAGGCCCCCAGCGCAATGACGCTCATCACCACCGAGGCAATCACCACTTCCAGGATGATGGGGCGGTATTCGCCAAGCGCTTCCTTGAATACGCGTTCAAAACCGTGCTGGTCCGGCTTGTTGCCGAGCGGGGCGAAATCGAGCTTGTAGGCGCCTTCGCTCAGATCACTGTCGCTGACCAAAGCATGGCCTTCTTCACTGATGAAAATCCAGCGACCATCGGGACGCTGGTCGGCGATGACACCCCAGCCCCGCTCGCGCACCACGCCCAGCATGGGAAGCTGTGCGCGGTCCGGCTTGGCCAGATGCTGCGACTTGGGCAGGCTCAGGGCAGCGCAGAGGCTGTTGATGTCGATGGCCGCTGCGCCGCTTTTCACCATCGATTGGGTGATGGCGGCATTGAGCCGGACGCTGTCGATCACCACACCGTGGCGTCGCGCCGCCGTCATCACGGCCCATGACAAGGAAGACGCCAGTTCACTCATGACAGGCCTCCCGGGAAACCAGCAAGGCAGCTGGATACAGGCCCGTGCAGCCTGCGCCGGACATCTTGCTGGCCGCAGCGCGGCGCACCGCACCGGCAACGGCGGGCGAACTGGGACAGGAATGAATATTCTTTCTCATGGCGATTCGTTTGGTTTGATATCAGTCGCGACGATCGGCCTTCCTTCAGGGGAAGGACTGTCGACGGCGCCTATTCGGACGATGCGGACGATGCGGACGTACTCGGCTTGATCGACAGTGAGAGCGAAAAACGGGAGAGAACCCCTCGGACGATGTGTCGCGCGATGCCAGAAATGAGCGGGATGCGTCATCGTTGCTGCTTTGCCATCTCAGCAACAGCGGGCAAAACCGAGGGAGATCTCGTCCGGAATCAGGCGCTGCGGCAGATCGTCAATGGGGCTAATGATCTGTGAAAATATATAAAGATTTAATTGTCCTTTAGTTCATTTCAGACATATTTGTAGTCTCGAAAAAACTAAGTAAATGACGATTTCAGTCGATCAGAGAACAAACCTCACTCTGGAACGATGGACGCCCTTCCTGTCGACGAGTGAAGGGAAAATCCAGGACCACTTTCGCGACGATCAAAGAAATACGGAAGATCTTGGAAAGCCTCTTCATATCTGGATAAACAAAAGAGAACTCCCCTCGAATCATGTTGAACCCGAGGGGAGCTTGGTGCCATTCGCCACCTGATCACCGACAATCAGTCAGCACTGGTGACAGCGTCTCCGCCAGACCATTAACATCGACGCCGCACTAACTTTATCTAACATTTTGCGCTTAGCAAATTGTCTGATGGTGCAGACGAAATGAACTATCGAAGGCAACGTCGAGTGGACGACATCGACAGCAACGGAGAGGAAGGACCAGACAGGAAAGGACGCCTGTGCGCACAGCCCGCGCAAGCTCAGTGCGAGGACTGAAGATCCGGCGCCACCATGGCCTCTGCGGAGCCGCCAGCCGCGAGAGAAGACAACGGCAATTCCGGGGCGTGCAACGACAACGACGACAGTGGCGAACCCGCCGGGCTCGCTGCCCGATCGCAATAGCGCGCAAATTCAGCGGCCAGCATCGGCCGTGCGTAATGCCAGCCCTGGGCATAGTCGACGCAGGCCTGCTCCAGATAGCGGGCCTGCACCGGCGTTTCCACGCCTTCCGCGACGATCTTCAGCTTGAGCTTGCGGGCCAGGTCGATGATGCAGGCCAGTACCGGATGCTCGTGATCCGTGCCGATGCCGATGACGAAGGAACGATCCAGTTTGAGCACATCACATGGAAGTTCGTGCAGATAGCGCAGGCAGGAATAGCCGGTCCCGAAATCATCCAGCGCAATGCGATGCCCCCGCTCCCGCGCCCGGGACAGCGTCTCGCGGCTCGGCAGGGTTTCCATGCTGCTGCTCTCGGTGATTTCCAGCCAGAGTTGGGCCGGCACGATACCGGTGCCGTCCAGCGCGGCGTCCAGCACCTCCAGGATGCGGCCGCTGTTGACATCCTGGGCCGGAATATTGACGGCCGCATGCAAGCAGCGATGAGCGCGCAGCGTGGGGGCCAGGTCGCTGACGGTCTGTTGCAGTACCCGGTCGGTGATGGCATTGAGGTAGCCGTGCCGCTGCGCCGCGGCCAGGAAACGGTCCGGCGGCAGCAGTGCACCGTCCTCGCGCTGCCAGCGCACCAGGACTTCCGCGCCCGCACAGCGGCCGTCGGCCAGTACCACGATGGGCTGATAGACGACTCTGAATTCCTCGCGCTCGATGGCGCGCTTGAACTGCGCTTTGGTGATCATGCTCCCCCCTGCCGCAGTTCCCCTTGCGGTCGCCGTGCGCACCGCAGCGGATGCGCACGGGATTGATGGTCAGCGTACCTGGTCCAGGCCATACGCCCACAATTGCAGCTTGCGGCCATCCGCGATGATCATGGCCGTGACGTCGGCCTTCTGCAGATCGGTCTGCACCACTTCGCGGGCGGCATTCATCACGTCCAGCCAGGAGCGCCGGCCCGACAGATATTGGCGGGTATAGGAAGCCAGCACCTCCTCGGACGATACGGCGACGTCTTCCAGATTGCGTGCACGCGCCTCGGCTTGCTGATACTCGGTGTAGGTGGCAGCTATCTGCGAGATCAGTTCCAGCCGTGCCGCATCCACGGCCAGCAGCGCTGACTGATAGCGGCCCTGCGCGGCGGCCACTTCCGAACCCAGCGACAGGCCGGCCCCCAGCTGCATCTGCATGCCGATGAAAGCACGGTTGGCATTGGGGGTGTGAGGCACGCTGAAGTTGCCGCGCTGGTGCTCCAGGCGGGCATAGACTTCCGGCCAGTAGGAGGCACTGCGGATCTGGATGGCCGACTCCTGGACCTTGGCATCAGCGCGCAGGCGCTTGAGCAGCGGGCTGCTCTCCAGCATGCTCTCGGTCAGTGCGGGCAGATCCTCGCTGACGGACATCTTCGCCACATCGGCACGCAGCTCTTCATCGCTCAGCGGCAGACCGACCAGTTGTTCCAGTTGCAGCCGCGCCGACTGGCGGCTGGCCTTGGCTCCCAGCAGGTCGGTCAGCGCCTGGTCGCGGCGGCCGCGCACCAGCGTCACGTCGACGCGCGCAGCGGCTCCTTCCTTCTCGCGGCGCTGGCTTTGTGCGAGGAAATCTTCCAGCGCTTTCAGATTCTTCTGATTGGCCTCGGTGGCCAGATCCGAACGCACCCACAGGCTGTATTGCGAAATGACCTGCTCGGCCAGGCGGAAGCGCTGTTCACGCAGGGCTTCGCCAGCAGATTCATGATTGTGCCCGGCCTGTTCCAGCTGGGCCGTCAGGCGGCCGCCGGACCACAGGGTCTGCTGCAGGCGCAGGGTCACCACGGTATCGTCACCGTTGTACGAAATGTCGCGCGAACTGGTCACGCCGGCGCGTTCGACCGACATGGACGGTGTCGGAAAGAATTGCCACTTGGCCGACGAGATACCTTCGGCAGCGGCGTCGACGGCACGTTGCCGAGCGACCGCAGCGGGATTGTTGAAAGCGGCTTGCTTGACCAGATCACCCAGGCTGACAGCGCCCGCCGGCAGGCTCAACAAGCCCAGTGACATCGCCATCACGGCAGCCAGCCGGTTGGGCCAGCGCGGGCGCGGCAAGGTGGAGGAGGACTGCGGGCCGCAGGCGCCGCCAAGGGGGAGGATGTCGTTCATCTGCGCTCATTTCAGGTTGATCTCGTCCAGGGAGGAGGGTCTCGCGGCAGGCGGGAAGACGGCGCCGGGCGCTGTACTTCACGCACCTGCACACTGGCCGGGCAGCAGCCGCAAAGGCGGCAGGGCAGCCGGCCGGCTGCGATGACGGGTGACGAGAATTGGCTTGGATGATCGCGGAAAGGACGGGGGGGAACGAATTGTCCGATGGTGCAGAAATCTTCATACGGCCTCGAAATAATTCGAGAAACACTACAAAGATTAATGAAGAACAGCTGCAGGCCCTGCCAAGAACGTCTGCAGCCGGAAGCGCTGCACGGGTTCCGGCACGCTCAGGAAGAAAACGACGCTACCGCCAAGGCGGCACGCAAGGTGGTGATGACCTCATCCCAGTCGCCCGCACGCTGCTGGCGGAACAGCCGTGCCGTCGGATACCAGGGCGAGTCATGGCGTTGCAGGAACCAGCGCCAGTCCGGTGAATAGGGCAAGGCGATCCAGACCGGCAAGCCGAGCGCGCCGGCCAGGTGGGCGGCTGCCGTATCGACGCTGATGACCAGGTCCATGCAGGAAAGCGCGGCCGCCGTATCAGCGAAATCGCGAATGCCCTCCCCCACGGCATGCCACTGCGGCCCGGCCTGCTGCAGCCATTGCGCATCGGCGGTGCGCAGATCGGGCTGGATGATGAAGAAGGACACCCCGTCACGCGCCTTGGCCAGAGCCGCAAAGCGCTCCAGCGCGATGGACCGGCGCGCATCGTTGGCATTGCCGGGGTTGCCGGAGCAGATGATGCCTACGCGCACCTGCCCCGGCGCACGCGGTGCCAGCGCGTCGATCTGCTGCTCCCACTGCCGCTTGAGGTCGATATGAACGTTCAGGTAAGGCACCGGTGCCGGGATGTTGTCCGTCGCCGTATTGCACACCAGCGGCAGGCTCATCAGCGGCAACTGATAATCGATCGCGGGCAAGGCGCCTGCGGTCGGCACCAGCTGAATGCGCGAGGCCACCGGCAAGCCCTGCATCAAGGTGAACAAACTTTCCGGAACCTCGAACACCACCTCGGCCCCGGCCTCGACGATCTGCTGCACGTAGCGGCTGAACTGGATGGTATCGCCCTGCCCCTGCTCGGCCCACAGCAGGATGCGCTTGCCGGCCAGCGAGCTGCCGCCGTTCCAGGGCGGGATGGCGGCGTGGCGATAAGGATCGGCACCGCGTCCTTCCCAACGCCATTCGTAGAGCGGCAAAGCCTCTTCCAGCCGGCCGAGCACCAGCAGCGACAAGGCCAGGTTGACATGGGCATCGGCGTCCTTGCCATCCATGCGCAGGGCGCGGCGGAAGCTGTCGATGGCTTCCTCGTGGTCACGCAGGCGCGCCAGCGTGGTGCCACGACTGACGTGGGCATCCACCAGGTCGGGGTCGAGGATGAGGGCGCGGTCGTAATAACGCAGCGCTTCCTCGTAGTCACCCAAGGCATGTTCGATCAGGCCTGCATCCAGCCAGTATTGCGCGCGATCATCGAAGCGCAGCAGCACCTGGCGCAGGCATTCGCGTGCGGCTTCCCACTGGCCGGCGCGCTCATGCAGCCGCGCCTTGCGGTGCCAGGTATCGGGAACATCGGGATTGCGCCGCAGTGCCTCTTCCAGCAAGGCCAGCGCCTGGCCATCGTTCTTGCCGAAGGGCGACATGCCCTGCAAGGCGGCAGAGGCGGCGACGAAGAACTCGGGCCGTTCATGCCCCGCCTCGATCAGGTCGCGATAGAGCAGGAAGCTGTCTTCATATCTCCCCTGCTCGTAGAAGGCGCGCCCCAGGCGATAGCGCAGGGCCAGCGCTTCCTCGCTGTCGGGGTCGACCAGCGGCAAGGCCTGCTGCCAGGCCAGAGCTGCTTCTTCGAAACGTCCTTGCGCGGCCACCACGCTGCCCAGCAGCTGCAGCGCATCCTTGTGCCGGGGATGGGTCTCCAGCAAGCCGAACAGCACTTGTTCGGCGGCGGCGTAGTCATCCTGGTGGAAATGGTCAAGGGCGAGGCGGATGGTATCAGTGGCGTTCATGGCAGGCGGGATGAGACAAACCCGCGTATTGTCTCATCCCTGCCGGGGTACTGCGTCAGCGCTTGAACACCAGCACCGGATCGGCGCGATAGATGGCCGGATACATCTTCTGCAGGTTGCTGATCTTGGGCAGGTCGTTGTAGGCGATGTAGGGCTGGTTCGGATGCAGCGTGGCGTAATCCTGATGGTAATCCTCGGCCCGGTAGAAACCTTGCAGCGGCGTCACCTGGGTCACGATGGGAGCGCTGAAGACCTTGGCGGCATTGATCTGGGCGATGTAGGCCTGGGTGGCCCGGGCCTGTTCGTCGCTGGCGGTGAAGATGGCTGAACGGTATTGCGTGCCATGGTCCGGGCCCTGGCGGTTGAGCTGGGTCGGGTCATGCGCCACCGAAAAATAGATCTGCAGGATCTGGCCATAGGAAATCTTGCGCGGATCGTAGGTCACCTGTACCGCTTCGGCGTGCCCGGTGGTCCCGGAACTGACCATGGAATAAGTGGCCGAATCGGCCTTGCCGCCGGCATAACCGGACACCGCCTGCAACACGCCCTGGGTATGCTGGAATACCCCCTGCACACCCCAGAAGCAGCCACCCGCGAGGACCACGGTGGCCGTGTTGGCGGTGGAAGCCAGCACCGCCTTGCCACTGGGAGCGGGCACCGCCACCGCCGCTTCGGCAGCAAAAGTGGAAGCACAGGCCAGCGCCAGGCAAAGGCTGGCCGCAGAGGCCAGGACGGCAGGTTTGAACAGGGACATGGCAGGCTCCGACAGGGCAGGGAAAAATCAGAAAATCGGCTAGGACGATCAGGTCAAACGCACAAGATATGAAGCATTCAGCGCCGCACGGGCTTTCCCGGCGTGCCCGATGCGCCGCTGCGCCGCCACAGCAGGCGCAAAGCGAGCATCACCCCGACCAGTACCGCGAACAACAGCGGCTGGGCGATCAGGTTCTTGCCGGCCTTGTCCCACCAGTAGTGCAGCACGCCCAGCGGCACGATCACATAGACCAGCCGGTGCAGGGCCTGCCAGCGCTTGCCGCCCAGGCGACGCACCATGCCGTTGGTACTGGTGATGGCCAGCGGGATCGACAGCAGCAGCGCCAGCACGCCCACGGTGATGAAGGGCCGCTTGACGATGTCCTTCCAGATCTCGCCCAGGTCAAAGAAGTGATCGAACCAGACGAAGGTCGTGAAGTGCAGGCACAGATACAGAAACGCCATCAGCCCCAGCATGCGGCGCATGCGCACCAGCCAGTTCAGCCCGGTGATCTTGCGCAGGGGCGTCACTGCCAGGGTGATGCAGAACAGGTACAAGGTCCAGTCGCCGGTGCTGTGGGTGATGAATTCCAGCGGGTTGGCCCCCAGGCCGCCGGTGAAACCCAGCACCACCAGCCGCCCCAGCGGAACGAAGGCCAGGGCCAGGAACAGCCACCACAGCCCCGTCACGGCGCGTGGCTTGAGATTGCGCAAGGCGGCGGGAGCGAGCTGCATGCCGGATCCGATCCTCAGAAGAACTTGCGCAGGTCCATGCCGGTGTACAGGCTGGCCACGTCGTTGTATCCGTTGAACATCAGCGTCTTGCGCTTGGGCGCAAAGAAGCCGTCCTCGCCGATGCGGCGCTCGGTGGCCTGCGACCAGCGCGGGTGGTCCACGTTGGGGTTGACGTTGGAGTAGAAGCCGTATTCCTGCGGGGCGTACAGATTCCAGGCAGTCTTGGGTTCGTCCTTGACGAAGCGGATCTTGACGATGGACTTGGCCGACTTGAAGCCATACTTCCACGGCACGATGATGCGCACCGGCGCGCCGTTCTGGTTGGGCAGCACTTCGCCGTACATGCCGAGGGTCAGCAAAGTGAGCGGGTGATTGGCTTCATCCAGGCGCAAACCTTCACGATACGGCCAGTTCAGGATGGGGGTGGACAGGCCCGGCATCTGCCTCTTGTCGGCCAGGGTGACGAATTCGACATACTTGGCATTGCCAGTGGGTTCGGCCTTCTTGATGAGCGCCGAGAGCGAATAGCCGATCCAGGGGATCACCATCGACCAGCCTTCCACACAGCGCATGCGGTAGATGCGCTCTTCCAGCGGAGCCAGCTTGGTCAGGGCATCGAGGTCCAGGGTCATGGGCTTCTTGACCTCGCCTTCGATGTCGATGGTCCACGGGCTGGTTTTCAGGCTGCCGGCATTCTTGGCCGGATCGGCCTTGTCGGTACCGAACTCGTAGTAGTTGTTGTAGCTGGTGGCATCCTTGTAGGCGGTCTGCTTGTCCATGACCGCGAAGGCGTTATTGAGCTGGGCCGGCAGCTTCCTGCCCTGCTGGGCGAAGGCCTGCGGCAGCGCGCCCATGCCGCCGGCCAGGGCGGTACCGGCCGCCACGCGCGCCATGAAGCTGCGGCGCGACAGGTAGAGATCACGCGGGGTGATCTCGGAGGCGGTCGGGATGTCAATCTGGTCGGGACGAATCTTGATCAGCATGGTGCGCTCCGGCAAAAAAGGAAGTGAATGCAAAGCGGAGGCAAGGCCTGGACCTCGCCGATGAGATGCCATGGTAAAAGCGGCGCGGTGACGCGCGGGTGGCATTTTGATGACAATTTTGTCATGAAGAAAAATCCCTCCATTGCTAGAATCGAGTGCATTTTCCGGTTCATTCTCTCCGATCCGGGCCGCCTTTGCAGCGGCACTTCCCGTCCATTCCACTTCACACGGTTTCCCACAGCATGGCCATCCTGGTAATCGAAGACGACCCCAAGACCGGTGACTACCTGCGCAAAGGCTTGCGCGAATCCGGCTATGCCGTCGACCTCGCCCGCACCGGCAGTGACGGCCTGCACATGGCACTGGAACAGGACTACGACCTGGTGGTGCTGGACGTGATGCTGCCCGGCCTGGACGGCTGGCAGGTCATGAGCGCACTGCGCAGCAAGCGCGACCTGCCGGTGCTGTTCCTGACCGCCAAGGACCAGGTGGAAGACCGCATCCGCGGCCTGCAGCTGGGGGCCGACGACTACCTGGTGAAACCCTTTTCCTTCACTGAACTGGTGCTGCGCATCCGCACCCTGCTGCGCCGGGGCGTCACGCGCGAAGCCGAGGTCTATGAGATCGCCGACCTGCAACTGGACCACGTGCGCCACAAGGTCACGCGTCAAGGCGTCAATATCGCCCTGACCAACAAGGAATTCATGCTGCTGCACCTGCTCATCAAACGCCAGGGCGAAGCACTGTCGCGCACCGTGATCGCCTCGCAGATCTGGGATATGAACTTTGACAGCGACACCAATGTGGTCGACGTCGCCATCAAGCGCCTGCGCGCCAAGATCGACGCGCCCTTCGAGAAGAAACTGATCCACACCGTGCGCAGCGTCGGCTACATGTTTTCGGAAAACCCATGAACGCCGCTGCCACATCCGTGCGCGGCTGGACCCTCACTTCCCGCGTCACCGCCCTGTTCGCGCTGATGACTGCGCTGGTAGTCACCGGCCTGGGCTTTTACCTGGATCGCGCGGCCGGCGTAGCCCTGTCGCAACGGGCCGACCAGGCCCTGATCGGGCGCGTGGAACACTTCCGCAACCTGATGCACGACCTCTACAACGTCGAGCAGATGGAGCAGCGCCCGGCCCTCTTCGAAAGCATGATGGGCAATGAGCAGGATGTGCGCATCTTCCGCCGTCAGGGTGAAGCGCCCTTCATCCAGAGCAATCCCGATCACCTGCAGCCGCCTGAGATGACCCCGCTTCCGGTGGGCCGCCCGGTCAGTTCGGCCAGCCTGCAGACCAGCTTCCGCCCCGATGGCGTGAAGGTACGCTGGGTCTCGGCGCTGGCCGATGTGGGCAAGGGTGGCGCAGGCGGCGACCGCGTGGAGATCGTGGCCGCCTATGTGATGGTGCAGGAAAGCCGCATGATGCACAGCTACCGCTGGCGCATTGCCGGTGCGGCCGGCGCTGCCATCTTGCTGACCTCGCTCTTGGGATTCCTGCTGCTGCGGCGCGGGCTGCAGCCGCTGGAAGCGATGAGCCAGCGCGCCGCCCAGATCACGCCGGACCGCCTTTCCACCCGCCTGGAGCAGGACGGCATGCCGTCCGAACTGCGGCGCGTGGCGCTCTCCTTCAATGCCATGCTGGACCGGCTGGAGGCTGGCTACGACCACCTGGCGCAATTCTCCGGCGACCTGGCCCACGAGATCCGCACGCCCATCAACGTGCTCATGGGCCAGAGCCAGGTTGCATTGGGGCAACGGCGCAGCCTGGAAGAATATGAACAATTGCTCGAATCGAATGTGGAGGAATTGCAGCGGCTCTCGCGCATCGTCGAGAACATCCTGTTCCTGGCGCAAGCCGACCATGCGACGCTGGCCGTGGAATGCAGCGCGCTGGACCTGCATGAAGAATTGGGCAAGGTGACCGATTACTTCGAGGGCATCGCCGACGAACGCGGCCTGCGCTTCGAGCTGCAGGCCCAGGGCACCTGCCACGCCAACCGCGACATGTGGCGGCGGGCAGTGAACAACCTGGTCATCAATGCGGTGCGCTACGGTGAGGCCGACAGCGTCATCCGCATCCAGGCCGAGAACGACGCCAGCGGCAGCCGCATCCTGGTGGACAACCGCTGCGAAGGCGTCACGCCCCATGCGATGGCGCGCATGTTCGACCGTTTCTATCGCGGCGACCGTTCGCGCAGCGCCTTTACCGAATCCAACGGCCTGGGGTTGGCCATCGTCAAGGCCATCATGGCCTTGCATCGCGGCACGGCTGCGGTCGAATGTCCGCAGCCGGGCTGGATTCGCTTCAGCTTGTTCTTCCCGTCGGCGGCAACGCAGGCGGCGCAGTTGCAGGTTCCGCCACCTCTGCCGACCTGAGCGCCTCCTGTGCGGCCTGGGCCGCCAGTTCAGCCTCGCGGGCTTCGGCCGCACGTCTTGCCTTCTGGGCCGCCGACGCACGCGTGAAGATGATCTTCAAGGCCGCCATCACCGGCACCGACAGGAAGATGCCCGCCACCCCGCCCAGCTGGTCACCGGCCAGCAGGCCCAGGATCACCATCAGCGGGCTCACCTCCACGCCCTCGCTCATCAGGTAGGGATTGAGTACGTAATCCTGGAACACCCGATAGGCGACGATGAAACCTACCAGCCACAGCAGGTGGTCATAGCCGCTGAAACCGGCCACCACCAGGGCGGCCGCGCTGGCGGCGAGCGGACCGGCAAAGGGAATGAATTCCAGCACTGCCGCCAGGCCCGCCAGCAGCATCGCGTAGGGCACGCCCATGAGCGAGAAGGCGATGCTGTAGGCGACCAAGGTAGCAATGGAGAGGAACAGCAGCGCGCGCACATAGCGCGAGAGCAGCACGTCGAGATCCTTGATGATGCCTTCCCACAGCTTGCGGTTGGAACGGTTCATCCAGGACAGGATTTCATCGCGCATGGCCGGCGCTTCCTTGATGAGCAGGAAACTGATCACCGGCACCAACACAAGATAAATCAGGTTGCTGGCCGCATGCATCACGCCCATCCCGAACTGTTTGGCCAGCGGCATGGCCTGGTCGGTGCCGTTGGCGAGCTGGTCGCGGATGAAGCCCAGGATGCGTGCGCGCAGCGGTTCGGCAAAGCCCGGCAGCGGAATCTTGGAAACCGCATCGTTGGAGCGCAGCAGCGCCGGCAGCTGTTCGGACAGGCGCAAGGCTTCCTCCTGGATGCGCGCGCCGAAGATGGTCGCCACCGCTGCCACGATGCCGATGGCCAGCACGAACACCACCGCAATGGAGACCGCACGCGGCACCTTGGCCGGGCGCACGCGCTCGACCTGCTCCACCAGCGGATAGACCAGATAACTGAAGAAGACGGCAAACACCAGCACCAGCACGGTGGCTGAAATGGTATAGGTGACATAGAGCAGCAATGCCACCAGGAAGACGGTCCAGACGATCCTGGCCACGCGGAAATCGAAACCCAGCATAAATATTCATCCTTGGAAAAAGAGGACGCAGCATGCGTGCGCCACGGGCAACCCCAGCCCGCCAGCCTCTCTCCACCGAGGTGAAGAAACCCGGTGGACGCTTGCACTCAGTTGCACTCAGTACTTCACCTGTGGCGTGGCCGAGATGTCGTTTCCCGACCGCGTGCCACGCTACGGCTGAGCTGCAATTGCACCTTATTTGATCCGCATCAGGTTTCCTATCAGCCAAATCCTTCTGGCTTTGTAGGAAAGCGTGAAAATACGTTCATGCAGCGCAACATGATGCTGAACAGGGCTGCGTCCTTGTGAAACCGGGAAGTTCACAAGACGCGATGTCGTCATGAAGAGACGTTAATAAGCGCCTTCGCCCCTGCCAGCCCCTGAGCCTGCCGACGGCCCCCGCCCGCGCCTCCGCGCCGGGCGCGCGTCATTCTCATCCGTGATAACTGTTATCAGCAAATACACAGGTGCATGACATTGCGATGGGTCAAGCAATTGCTTTAAATTTCAGTAATTACTGAAATTTCGAAAGACTTCGACATGGAAAACAACGTACTCAGCCCGCTCATGCAGCGTTTCATCGGCCATTTCGGCGAGATGGGCAGCCGCTGGGGTATCAATCGCACCGTAGGCCAGATCTATGCCCTGCTCTATATCTGCGGGCGTGCGCTCAATGCCGACGAGATCGCCGAGTACCTCAGTTTTTCGCGCTCCAACGTGAGCATGGGATTGAAGGAATTGCAGTCCTGGCGGCTGGTGAAGCTGCTGCACAAACCCGGTGACCGCCGTGAATATTTCGAACCGCCCGGCGACATCTGGGACATCTTCAAGGTGCTGCTGGAAGAACGCCGCCGCCGCGAAATCGAGCCGACCCTCTCCATGCTGCGCGACGCCCTGCTGGAAGCGCCCGGCAGCAAGGACGACAAGGAAGTGCAAAAGCGCATGCGCGAGATGTATGAACTGATCGAACTTTCCAGTTCCTGGTTCGACGATGTGCAGCGCCTCTCGCCGGAGACGCTGGTGTCCTTGATGAAGATGGGTTCCAAGGTCAAGAAACTGCTGGACGTGCGCGACAAGTTCCGCGTCGGCGGCAGCAGCAACGAAAAGGAGTAATCCGCATGCAACTCACCACATCCTTGCGCAAACGCCCGTGGCGCTGGCCACGCCTGACCCAGCTGCCGCTGGGGGTGGAGATCACCCTGCTGCTGCTGGTCAAGATTGCCCTCATTACGGTGCTGGCCAAGACCTTCTTCGCCCATCCCGAAGCCAAGCACATGCAGATGCCGGTGCAGCGCGTGGAGCAGCGCATGCTGTCTTTCACCACGCCGCAGCCAGCCACCGCACAACAGCAGTACCAACACCAAGACCTGTCCGCCAAACAACAAACGGAGTAACACAACATGGTTCCCATCGATGAAGTCGTCTCGCTGTCACGGCTGCAGTTTGCCGTTACGGCGCTCTATCACTTCCTGTTCGTCCCCCTCACCCTGGGCTTGTCCTGGATCCTGGTCATCATGGAGTCGGTCTATGTCATGACCGGCAACCAGATCTACAAGGACATGACCCGCTTCTGGGGCAAGCTCTTCGGCATCAACTTCGCCATGGGCGTGGCCACCGGCATCACCCTGGAATTCCAGTTCGGCACCAACTGGTCCTATTATTCGCACTACGTGGGCGACATCTTCGGCACCCCGCTGGCCATCGAAGGCCTGATGGCCTTCTTCATGGAGTCGACCTTCGTCGGCCTGTTCTTCTTCGGCTGGGACAAGCTCTCGCGCAAGCAGCACCTGATCGTCACCGTGCTGGTGGCGCTGGGCTCCAACCTGTCGGCGCTGTGGATCCTGATCGCCAATGGCTGGATGAACAATCCGGTCGGCGCGGAATTCAACTTCGAGACCATGCGCATGGAGCTGGTCAGCATGACCGACGTGATCTTCAATCCGGTGGCGCAGGTGAAGTTCGTGCACACCGTGGCCGCTGGCTACGTCACGGCCTCCATGTTCGTGCTGGGCGTGTCGGCCTGGTATCTGCTCAAGGCCCGCGATACCGCCTTCGCGCTGCGCTCCTTCGCGGTGGCGGCCGGTTTCGGCCTGGCCGCGACCTTGTCGGTGATCGTGCTGGGCGACGAATCGGGCTATACCGCCGGTGAAGTCAACAAGGTCAAGCTGGCCGCCATCGAAGCCGAGTGGGATACCCACCCTGCCCCCGCCGGCCTGACCCTGTTCGGCCTGCCCAATGACAAAGAAGAACGCACCGATTACGCCGTCAAGATCCCCTATGCGCTGGGCCTGATCGCCACCCGTTCGGCCGATACGCAGGTGCTGGGCATCAAGGATCTGAAGAAGGAACACGAAGCGCGCATCCGCAACGGCATGCTGGCCTATGCGGCGCTGGCCAAGCTGAAGGCGGGCGACAAGTCCCCCGAAGCCCGCGCCGAGTTCGACAAGCTCAAGAAGGACCTGGGCTATGGCCTGCTGCTGAAGAAGTACACCAACAACGTGGTCGATGCCACGCCCGAGCAGATCAGCCTGGCCGTCAATGACACCATCCCCAAGGTCGCCCCCCTGTTCTGGTCCTTCCGAGGCATGGTGGCGCTGGGCTTCCTGTTCCTGTTCATCTTCTCGGCATCCTTCTGGTTCCTGGCCAAGAAGCAGCTGGCCCCGCAGCGCTGGCTGCTGCGCCTGGCCGTGATCTCGATCCCGCTGCCGTGGATCGCTGCTGAACTCGGCTGGATCGTGGCCGAATATGGCCGCCAGCCCTGGACCATTGCCGGCATCCTGCCGACCCACCTGTCGGCCTCCTCGCTGCAGCCGGGCAGCCTCTACTTCAGCCTGGCCGGCTTCATCCTGTTCTATACCTTCCTGCTGGTGGTGGAGATGATCCTGATGGTCAAGTACGCACGGCTGGGTCCGAGCAGCCTGCATACCGGCCAATACCACTGGGAAACCAAGGGTCATGAAAAGAGCCCCGGCGATGTCCTGCCGCCGCCCCTGAATCCGTCGGCCAATGCCGGCAGCCACTAAGCCACCAGAAGAAATGAGGAAAGCAGAATGATCTTCGATTACGAAACACTCAAGCTGATCTGGTGGGCCTTCGTGGGCGTACTCATCATCGGCTTCGCCCTGACCGACGGTTTCGACTTCGGCGTGGGCATGATGCTGCCCTTCGCCGGCAAGAACGACACCGAGCGCCGCATCCTGATCAATTCCATCGGCCCCACCTGGGAAGGCAACCAGACCTGGTTCATCACCGCCGGCGGCGCCACCTTCGCGGCCTGGCCGCTGGTGTATGCGACGGCGTTCTCGGGCTTCTACATCGCCCTGATGATCTTGCTGTTTTCGCTGTTCTTCCGTCCGGTGGGCTTCGACTACCGCAGCAAGGTGGCCGATCCGCGCTGGCGCAATGCCTGGGACTGGGGCCTGTTCATCGGTGGTTTCGTGCCGCCCCTGATCTGCGGCGTGGCCTTCGGCAACCTGCTGCTGGGCGTGCCCTTCCACTATGACGACACCATGCGGGTCGAATACACCGGCAGCTTCTTCGCCCTGTTGAACCCCTTCGGCCTGCTGGCTGGCCTGCTGTCGGTGGCCATGCTGCTGATGCACGGTGCGGCCTTCGCCTTCGTCAAGACTGAGGCCGCCGTGGGCGAACGTTCGCGCAAGACCGTCATCGGTGCGGCGCTGGTGACGGTGCTGCTGTTCGTGGCTGGCGGCTTCTGGGTAGCCCAGATGCCGGGCTACCGCATCACCTCCATGCCGGACGCCAACAGCGCCTTCACTCCCCTGGCCAAGACGGTGGAAGTGGTCGCCGGTGCCTGGTTCGACAACTACGCCAAGTGGCCAGTGACCAAGCTGTTCCCGGCGCTGGGCGTGGCCGGGGCGGTACTGGCGGCCTTGCTGGCGCTGGTGCGCAGTGCGCGCCTGGCCTTCATCGCCAGCGGGCTGTCGGTGACCGGCATCATCCTCACCGCCGGCATGTCGCTGTTCCCCTTCGTCATGCCCTCTTCGCTGGACGCCAAGAGCAGCCTGACCCTGTGGGATTCGGTCTCCAGCCACAAGACCCTGGGCCTGATGTTCTGGATGGTGCTGATCTTCCTGCCGCTCATCATCGTCTATACCGGCTGGGTCTATCGCGTGGTCAAGGGCAAGGTCACCGCCCGCGACATCCACGAGAACGAACACACGGCGTATTGATTACGCGCAATCGCAAACTGCAACGAGGAGAACATCATGTGGTATTTCGCCTGGATACTCGGTATCGGCCTGGCACTGGCCTTCGGCATCATCAATGTCATGTGGCTGGAAGCCAACTATGCCTTCGGCCGCCGCAAGGCCGAGGAAACCCACGAGCGCTTCGCCAGTGCCCGTGCGGCGGAAAAGCAGCGGCGCAACGGCAGGTAGGCTCGGGGGATCACATCCTCACGTGATCACGTGATCGAGTGATCGCAGGAGCAAGGCCGGCAGCGTCGCTGCCGGCCTTTTTTTCAACTTGCCTGGAGACCATCATGCCTGCCTCCCCTGCCTCGCACACCGAAGAAGTCGCGCCCGCGCCTCGCCACTGGGCCTTGCTGCCGGGTGCCGGTTTTGCCGACAGTTACCGCATCCGCCTCACGCCGCAACTGGCCAAATTGAATACGACCGAGATCACGGCCCGCATGATGGCGTCCCAGCCCGCCTGGATCAGCGCATTGATCCGTTTGCGCGATCGCCTGATGGCACCGCTGGGCCTCAAGCAGGCCGGCGACCACGGCGGCGGGCCGGCCGGTTTTCCCCTGCTGCTGGCGGAACCGGCCAGGGTCGTGATGGGACTGGACGACCGCCACCTGGATTTCCGGCTGTGCGTCGAAAAGTCGCCGGCCGCGACCGGCCAGGCGGCAGATGAAGACCAGTGGCTCACCGTGACCACCGTGGTCCGAACCAAACGCCTGCTGGGCAAGGCCTACCTGGCAGCGATCATGCCCTTCCATCGCTGCATCGCGCGCAGTTTGCTGCTGGGGGTGCTGCGGGAGCAACGCCCGGCGCTCTGATCCGCGTTCCACGAAAGAAAACGCCGCTGCGACCGGATGGACGCAGCGGCGTTTTCCTTCATGCTGACCGGGACAGGCAGGAAGCACATCGGCTCCCGCCCGGCCTGCAGGCATTACACCAGGTTCAGGGTGACGTTGATGTTGTCACGGGTGGCGTTGGAGTACGGGCACACCTGGTGGGCCTTGTTCACCAGATCTTGCGCGACGGCCTGGTCGATGCCCGGCAGCGAGATGTTCAGCTCGGCTTCGATGCCGAAACCGCCCGGGATCTGGCCAATGCCGACCTTGCCGGTGATGCTGGCATCCGCAGGCAGGGCCACCTTGGCCTGGCCGGCGACGAACTTCAGCGCGCCCAGGAAGCAAGCCGAGTAACCGGCCGCGAACAGCTGTTCCGGGTTGGTGCCGTTACCACCGGCGCCGCCCAGTTCCTTGGGGGTCGACAGCTTGACGTCCAGCACGCCGTCGGAGGACTTGGCCGAACCTTCACGGCCGCCAGTGGCGGTAGCGGTGGCGGTGTACAGGGCTTTTTCAATCTTGTTCGAAGGCATGGTATTTCCTTTCAAAGTTCAGGTTGTCGTCACCCTTGACGGGTTTCGTTCGAGGGATGTGATGCCTAAAGATTCACTTTTGGTCATCACTGGCTTGCCAATCTCTTGCTGCTTCACTTGCGGTCTTGCCGATGTTTCTGGTGCTGCTGATGTTGCGATGTTCAGTTCGGCTGCATCAACGATATAAATAATTACCTATATTATTGCGCACAATATAAAACACAAAGCTTGTTACATTTTCATTCATCTTCGGCATCGATCAGGCCCTTGCGGACCTGCTTCAGCTCCACCACCAGCGCCTTGATCTGGTCCAGCGCCGGCAGCATGCAACTCATCTGCTGCGGTACGGCCTTGGCCTTCTCACGCAACGCGCGGCCGCCATCGCTCAGGCTCACGACCACCCGGCGCTCATCACCCGCATCCCGGTTGCGGTGAAGCAAACCCATGCTTTCCATGCGCTTGAGCAACGGGGTCAGGGTACCAGAATCCAGGAACAGGCGCGTGCCCAGTTCCGAGACCGTGACGCCATCCTTTTCCCACAGCACCAGCATCACCAGGTATTGCGGATAGGTGATCTCCAGCGGGGCCAGGATCTTCTTGTAAGCCTTGGTCATGGCCAGCGACGCCGAATACATCGCAAAACACAGCTGGTTGTCGAGAAGCAGGGCTTCGTCGATCAGTGCGTCCGGGAGATTCGTGGTGTGCGTCTTGTCCATGTGCTGCATATTAAACTGCTCAAAATTGAATTGCAAGCTATTTAATTTGAAAAAATTTGTCGGTGTTGTTCATTTCGCTTCGTCGGTCCCTGCGCCAAGCCGGTATCATGCGGCCTGCATCCGCATTTTCCTGCATATCGATGAATTCCCACCCCAATCCCCTGCGCTCCCTGGACCTGTTCTGCAAGGTCGTCGACAACTATGGCGATATCGGCATCTGCTGGCGCCTGGCGCGGCAGCTGGCGCATGAGCACGGGCTCGCGGTGCGGCTGTGGGTGGATGACCTGGTGAGCTTCCGACGCATCTGGCCGACGGTGGACACGCTGGCCGGGACGCAAGAGGTCAGCGGCGTGACGGTGCAGCACTGGCGCGGCCAGGACGGCCTGTTCACGCCGGACGATGTGGCCGATATCGTCATTGAATTCTTCGGCTGCGAGATCCCGCCCGGCTACGTGGAAGCCATGGCGCAGCGCTCGCCCAAGCCCGTCTGGTTCAACCTGGAAGGCTTGTCCGCCGAAGCCTGGGTCGAGGGCTGCCACACCCTGCCCTCCCCGCATCGCTCGCTGAAACTGACCAAGTATTTCTTCTTCCCCGGCTTCAATGAACGAACCGGCGGGCTCAGCTTCGAAGCCGACCTGCAAGCCCGGCGACAGGCCTTCCTGGCCAACAATGAAGGCCCGGCTTTCCTAGGCGGATTGGGCGTGACTGCGGCCGAAGCGCAGGCCTGCAAGGTCTCGCTGTTCTGCTACGACTACGCCCCGATTGCCGAATTGTTTGCGGCCTGGCAAGCCTCGCCCGCCCAGGTTGCCTGCCTGGTGCCGGAAGGCGTGGGACGCGCAGCGATCGAGGCCTTCCTCGGCGCACCGGCGCACGCCGGAACGGTGGCCACGCAGGATGCTTTGACGGTACGCGTGCTGCCCTTCGTGGCGCAAACCGATTACGACCGCTTGCTGTGGAGCTGCGACCTCAATTTCGTGCGAGGCGAAGATTCCTTCGCACGCGCCCAATGGGCCGGCCGCCCCTTCGTCTGGAACATCTATCACCAGGACAAGAACCTGCACCACACCAAGCTCAATGCCTTCCTGAAGATTTATGACCCGGCCACGCCCGCCGTCATCGACCTCAACCGGGCCTGGAACGGCGCTTATCCGGGCGAGCTTGACTGGCAGGCAAGCTGGCAGGCCCTGCAGGCCGAACTGCCGGCATTGTCGGGCCAGGCTGAACAATGGGTCCAGAAGCTGTTGGCAAATGGCGACTGGATGGACAATTTGCTCGGCTTCGCCCGCCGGCTCGCCCTGGAAGAGTGGAAGAGCACGGAAAATGGGTTAAAATAGCGGGCTACCGTTTTAACGCAGTTTGGAATTCAATCGTACGTGGGCTTGCGGTGAAGTTTTAGAAGTTTTACCAGTGGGCTACTGACAGTTTGAAAAAACCTACTTTTCACGACACATCGCTATGAAATTTGCAAAAGAAATCCGCGTCGGCAACATCATTATGGTCGACAGCAAGCCCATGATCGTCCTGCGCTCGGACGTCAACGGTTCTTCCCGTACCGGCTTCACCTACAAGTGGAAGATGAAGAACCTGCTGACCAACAGCCCGCAGGAAAGCGTCTTCCGTGGCGACGACAAGTTCGACGTCGTGGTGCTGGACAAGAAGCCGGTGACCTATTCGTACTTCGCTGACCCGCTGTTCGTCTTCATGGACGAAGAGTACAACCAGTACGAAATCGAAGGCGAGAACATGGGCGACGCCATCGGCTACCTGAAGGACGGCATGCAGTGCGAAGCTGTCTTCTACGACGGCAAGGCCATCTCGGTCGAAATGCCGACCACCATCGTGCGCAAGGTTGCCTACTCGGAACCGGCCGTCAAGGGCAACACTTCGGGCAACGTCCTGAAGGAAGCCAAGATCGAAAACGCCATCGAAGCCAACCAGATCACCGTGATGGTGCCGCTGTTCGTGAGCCAGGATGACGACATCGAAATCGACACCCGCACCAACGAGTACAAGAAGGTCGTGCGCGGCTGATCGTTAGCCAACGCCAATAAAAAAACGCTGCCTGGTGCAGCGTTTTTTTATGCCTGTTTAATGTTTCACGGCCAGTGAACCCTTCGATACGACGCTGCGCGTCTACTCAGGGCGAACGGGTAGACAGTTTGCCCGCTGTCCCGCTCAACCTCCACTCCTCACCCGCGCCAGGTCCCGCGCCGCCGCCTGTCCTTCCGCGCTGGCCCAGAAGGCCTTGTCGGCCGCCTGCAGGCGCAGGGCCGACTGTTCCATATGGCGCAAGGCCGCTGCCCGCGCAGCCTCGGCATTGCCATCATTGATCGCTTGTGCCAGCGCCGCATGTTCGGCGCGCACCTGCTGCACGAACTCGTTGCTGCGCGCTTCGTTCATGCGCGACACGCGGATGGCGGCGTGCAGGAACTGGCTCAGGAACTGCACCAGCGAGGTGTAGAGCGGATTGTGCGAGGCATTGGAAATGGCAGCATGGAAGGCGAAATCCTCCTGCACGCCATCGCGCCCCGCCGCAGCCGCTGCATCGATGGCCTGCAAGGCCTGCTGGATCGCCAGGTTCTGCGCGCGTGTGCGGCGCTGCGCCGCCAGGGCGGCCATTTCTCCTTCCACCCCGCGCCGCAGTTCGATCACCCGCAGCACCGCCTGGATGGAGTCGCGGCCATCATCCATATTCAGGTCCAGCCGGAAGGGCGTGGCCTGCGTCACCGGCAGCACCACCGTGCCGCTGCCCCGGCGCGAACCGACCAGCCCCTCGGACTTCAAGCGCGAAATGGCTTCGCGGATCACCGTGCGGCTCACCGAAAAGCGTTCGGTCAACTCCATCTCCGAAGGCAAGCGTGCATCCGGGGCGAATTCCCCGCTGCGGATCTGCTGTGCCAGTACGCTGGTGACATGGTCGGCCAGCGTGGTCTTGCCGCGCGCAGCAGCGGCCATGGAGGCGAGCGCCGACGCCTGCGGCCTGGAGGAGGAGGAAGTCTTCATGGCGCGCATGATACCGCGCAGGCATGGGCTTTTGTGACTTCCGCTTCATATTCTCAAAGTTGTATTACAACTTCCGCTATAATGCGCTGCACGGGTTTCGCTCAAGCGTTCATATCCCCCTATTCCGACGACAGATCACGAGGAGAACACATGCATATCGTCATCACCGGCGGCGCCGGCTTCCTGGGCAGCCGACTGGCGCGCCAGCTGCTGCAGCGCGGCACCCTGACCGGCCGCGACGGCCAGCCGCAAGAGATCAAGCGCATCACCCTGCTGGACGTGGTTCCGGCCCAGGGTTTCACTGATCCGCGCATCGAAGCCGTCACCGGCGACATCGCCGACGCCGCCGTGATCGAGCGCGTCATCACGCCCGAGACGCAGTCCATCTTCCACCTGGCCGCCATCGTCAGCGGCCACGCCGAGGCCGATTTCGACCTGGGCATGAAGATCAACTTCGACGCCACCCGCGTCATCCTGGAACGCGCCCGTGCCCTGGGCACCAAGCCGCGCGTGGTTTTCACCAGTTCGGTGGCGGTGTTCGGCGGCGAACTGCCGGCCGTGGTCCCCGACAACACCCTGCTGATGCCGCAAAGCTCCTACGGTGCGCAAAAGGTCATGGGCGAACTGCTGGTGCAGGATTATTCGCGCAAGGGCTTCATCGACGGCCGTGCGCTGCGCATGCCGACCATTTCGGTGCGTCCGGGCGCGCCCAACAAGGCGGCCTCCAGCTTCGCCTCGGGAATCATCCGCGAGCCGCTCAATGGCCAGCCTTCGGTCTGCCCGGTCACGCCCGATACCCGCATGTGGCTGATGTCGCCGCGCCAGGCCATCGCCAACCTGATCCACGGCCATGAAATCAATGGCGCTGACCTGGGCCTGGCCCGCTTCCTCTCCATCGACGGCCTGTGCGTGACCGTCAAGGACATGGTCGAGGCCCTGGAACAGGTCGCCGGCAAGGAAGTGGTGCAACTGATCGAATGGAAGGAAGACGAAGCCATCAAACGCATCGTCAATTCCTGGCCCGGTGCCTTCGAAGCCAAGCGCGCCAAGGCGCTGGGCTTTACGGCCGATGCCAATTTCGCCGACATCATCCGCGCCCACATCGAGGATGAAGTGAAGAAATAAGCTGCACATCAGTACGCAGAAACACGAAGGGACAGCCCCGCAAGAGGCTGTCCCTTTTTGCTGCCTGGGTGATACGGATTTACTGCGCCTTGCCCAACATGTTGAAGATGCTGGAGAAGTCCAGCTTGCCTGCCCCGTTCATGCTGTGGATGTCGTACAGATTGCGTGCCGTCGAACCCAGCGGAATGGCGCAGTTGGTGGCCAGCGCATTCTCCACGGCCAGCCCCAGGTCCTTGAGCATCAGGTCCACGCCGAAACCACCGGCATAGCCCTTGGAGGCCGGCGCCGTTTCCATCACGCCGGGGCAAGGGTTGTAGACTTCCAGCGTCCAGTTGCGGCCCGAGCTCTTGGACATGATTTCCGACAGCACCTTGGGATCCATGCCATTGGCCATGCCCAGGCGGATCGCTTCCGACGTCCCGATCATGAGGATGCCCAGCAGCATGTTGTTGCAGACCTTGACGGTCTGGCCGCTGCCGCTTTCACCTGCGTGATAGATCGCTTTCCCCATCTTCTGCAGATAAGGCTGGGCGGCCTCGAAGGCCTCCTTGCTGCCGCCCACCATGAAGGTCAAGGTGCCCGCCGTCGCCCCGTTGGTGCCCCCGGAGACCGGCGCATCCAGCATCTCGAAGCCGCGCGCCTTGGCCGCTGCGGCCACCTTGCGCGCCGCTTCCGGAGCAATGGTGGAGCAGTCGATCAAGAGCGCGCCCGGCTTGGCCGAGGCCAGCACCCCGGCATCGCCCAGATAGAGCGACTCCACGTGACGGCTGGCCGGCAGCATGGTGATGACCACGTCGGCCTTGGCCACGGCCGCCATGGAATCGGCCTCGGTCTTGCCGCCGACTTCCACCAGCTTGTCCACGCTGGCCTTGACGAGGTCATGCCCGCTGACCGAAAAACCGGCCTTGACCAGGTTCTGCGCCATCGGCAAACCCATATTGCCCAGGCCGATGAAGACGATGTTGGCGCTCATGCTGCTCTCCTTACTTCAGGGTGATGGTGGTGTTGACCTGGCCGGCTTCTTCATCGGGCGCGTACCAGCGTGCGGTGACGGTCTTGGTCTGGGTCCAGAAAGTGACGGCCTGCTTGCCGTTGGGACCGAGGTCGCCCAGCTTGGACGCACGCGAACCGGTGAAGCTGAAGTAGGCCACTGGCACGGGGATGGGCACGTTGATGCCGACCTGGCCGACGTCGATCTCGTTCTGGAACTTGCGCGCCGCATAGCCCGAGCTGGTGAAGATGGAAGTCCCGTTGCCGTTGGGGTTGGCGTTGATGAAGGCAATGGCTTCATCGAGCGTGTCCAGTTCGACGATGCACATGGCCGGGCCAAAGATCTCCTGGGCGTAGATGTCCATCTCGGGCTTCACACCGGTGAAGACGGTCGGTCCCACGAAGTTGCCGTTCTCGCTGCCGGCCACCTTGCAGTTGCGGCCATCGAGCAGCAGCTTGGCGCCCTGCTCCACGCCGCTGGCGATGAGACGTTCGACACGTTCCTTGGCCGCCTTCGAGACCAGCGGGCCAACATCGGCCTTGCGGTCGGTGCCGGGGCCGACCTTCATGGCCTTGGAGCGTTCGACGATCTCGGGAATCCATTCGCGCGTCTGGCCCACCAGCACCACCACCGAATTGGCCATGCAGCGCTGGCCAGCCGCACCGAAAGCCGCACCCAGCAGGTTGTTGATGGCCTGGTCCTTGGGGGCATCGGGCAAGACGATGCAGTGGTTCTTGGCGCCCATCATGCACTGGGCGCGCTTGCCGGCTTCGCTGGCGCGGCGATAGATGTGGGTGCCGACATGGGTGGAACCGATGAAGGACACCGCCTTGATGTCGGGATGGTCGCAGATCATGTTGGCCACGTCCGGACCGCCATGCACCACGTTCAACACGCCCGGCGGCAGACCAGCCTGGTTGGCCAGCTCGACCAGGAACAGCGAGGATGTCGGGTCCTGCTCGGAGGGCTTCAGCACGAAGGTATTGCCGCAAGCCACGGCGATGGGGAACATGAAGCAAGGCAGCATCACCGGGAAGTTGAAGGCGGTGATGCCGGCCCCCACGCCCAGCGGCTGGTAGAGCGTGTAGACGTCCACGCCGCCGGCCACGTTCTCGGCCAGTTCGCCCAGTTGCAGCGAGGTGATGGAGCAGGCATGTTCCACCACTTCCAGGCCGCGCATGACTTCGCCTTCGGCATCCGGCAAGGTCTTGCCGTGTTCACGGGTGATCATTTCGGCCAGCGGAGCAATGTTCTCGCGCAGCAGTTGCTGGAACTTCAGCATGATGCGCATGCGCTGCGCCAGTGAAGTATTGCGCCAGGTCTTGAAGGTTTCCTTGGCGTTGGCTACGGCCCGGTCGACTTCTTCCTTGGTGGCGAAGGGCACGCGGGCCACCACTTCCTGGGTGGCCGGATTGAGCACGTCGCGCCACTCCTTGGAAGTGGACTGCACCTTTTCACCGTTGAGATACAGGGGAACGTTGGGGATGTTGGCTTGGCTCATTGCAATTTCCATTGTGAAGAGGTGAACAGGATGGGGAGAGCAAGGCCGGGAGCAGCTCCCGGCCACAGGCATTACTGCTTGACCAGCGGGCAGGCCGCGTCCATCGGACGGAAGGCCTGCTGGGCCGGGATCACCGACAGCAGCTTCAGGTAATCCCAAGGCGCCTTGGACTCGGCCGGGGTCTTGACCTGGTACAGGTACATGTCATGGATCACGCGGCCATCCGGACGGATGGAGGCGTTGCGCATGACGGCATCTGAAATCGGGATGTCACGCATCTTCTGCGCCACGACCTTCCAGTCCGAGGTCTTGGCGGCCGCGCGCGCCTTCAGGAACTGGTAGACGCTGGAATAGACACCGGCCTGCACCATGGTTGGTTTGATGTTCTTGAACTGCGCTTCGAAGCGCTTGGAGAAGGCGCGGGTCTGCTCGTCGTAATCCCAATAGAAGCCATCGGTATAGACCAGGCCTTGCGCAGCCTCCAGCCCGAGCGCATGCACGTCAGAGAGGAACACCAGCAGCGCCACCAGGCGCTGGTCCTTGCCGCCGACGGCAAAGGAACGGGCCTGCTTGATGGCGTTGACCACATCGGTGCCGCCGTTGGCCAGCCCAATCACCTGGGCCTTGGAGGCCTGCGCCTGCAGCAGGAAGGACGAGAAGTCAGAGGCATTGAGCGGATGGCGCACCGAACCCACCACCGTACCGCCATTGGCCTTGACCACATCGGAGGCATCCTTCTCCAGCGAATGGCCGAAGGCATAGTCCACCGTTACGAAGTACCAGGACTTGTTGCCCAGCTTGGTCAGCGCCGCTGCCGCACCGGCCGCTTGCGAATAGGTATCGAACATCCAGTGGAAGCCGTTGGTGGCGCATTCGGCCGTGGTCAGTGCGCCGGTGGCCGGGCCGCTGTACATGGCGATGCCGCCCTTTTCCTTGATCAGCTTCTGCACCGCCAGCGCCACCGAGGAATTGGTGAGATCGGCGATGGCCTCGACCTTGTCGCGGTCCAGCCATTCGCGGGCGCGGGTCACGCCGACGTCGGGCTTGTTCTGGTTGTCGGCCGAAAGGATCTCGATCTTCATGCCTTTGCACTCATTCTTGAGGCAGTCTTCCACCGCCATCTTGGCGGCCACCACCGAACCCTGGCCGCCCATGGCCGAGTAGGGGCCGGACATGTCGGTGAGCACCCCGATCTTGACCGTATTGGCATCCTGGGCGCGAGCGGGCAAGGCCGTCATGGCCGTGGTGGCCAGCGACACCGTGCAGGCCACGGCCGCAGCCGTGAGGGAACGGCTGAAAGCGTTCTTGGACATCTTGTCTCCTTGATCTTGTGATTGTTGTCGGACCTGCCCGCGTTCATGGACGCCGGGTCTTGCCGTTGTCTCCTGCCGTCTGTCGCCTCTGTCTTCCCGGGCGGCATCACGGCCCCGCTATTCTGCATGTGCGTATTTATCGATACAATAACCACAAAGACAAAACGCTTTTGCATTGATGCACATCGCTGGTGATGCACTCATGGAGGCCACATGCTGGACTGGGACAATCTCAGGATCTTTCTCGAACTCACCCGCAGCCAGGGCCTGGTGGATGCGGCCAAGAAACTGGGCATCGACCACTCGACCGTCTCGCGCCGCATGAAGCGCTTCGAGGAGCAGGTCGGCAGCCAGCTCTTCGATCGCAACAACCACGGCTACAAGCTCACCGCCGACGGCTACCGCCTGGTGGAATATGCCGAACAGGTAGAAAGCACCCTGTACGCCGCCACCGAAGAACTGGGCGGACACAACAGCAAGCTCTCCGGCCAGGTGCGGCTGGGCGCGACCGAAGGCTTCGGCACCTTCGTGCTGGCACCGCACATCGCGCATTTCTGCGCTCGCAATCCCCACATCACGGTGGACATGCTGCCGATGCCGCGTTTCGTGAATCTGTCCAAGCATGAGGCCGACATCAGCGTGTCGATCGAACGGCCGCTGTCGGGTAATTACGTGGTCACAAAACTGTCCGACTATGTCCTGAAGCTTTATGCTTCACGTGACTACCTGGCCAGGCACGCGCCGATTCACACCATGGATGACCTGGCGCAACATAACTTCATCGGCTACATCGATGACCTGGTCTTCAGTGAAGAATTGCGCTACAAGGATACGGTGGCACCCGATGCTTTCCGGGCCTTCCGCAGCACCAGCGTGGTGGCGCAATACACGGCGGCCTGCGCCGGCCGCGCGCTGGCGATCCTGCCCTGCTTCCTGGCGCAGCAGTCCGACGAGCTGGTGCCGGTACTGCCCGAACAGATCGCCATCACCCGCACCTTCTGGCTGGTGGCTTCCAGCGAGCAGCGCCATGTGGCGCGGGTATCGGCCCTGTGGAGCTACCTGCGCGACTGCGTGGAGCTCAACCGCGACTTCCTGATGGGACAGTCGCGCCGGATGCGCTGGCTGGAGTGAATCCTGCCCAAGCCAGCCCGCAACAAGATGTGTTTCAACCCGGCCGCCCGGTCCCTCCCCGCGCCGGCGGCCTTATCCCAAGGAGATGACGATGGCTGCAAAGAAAATCCTGCTCTTGACCGGTGATTTCGCCGAGGATTATGAAACCATGGTGCCCTTCCAGGCCCTGCAGATGGTCGGCCACACGGTGCACGCGGTCTGCCCCGGCAAGAAAGCCGGCGACAAGATCAAGACCGCCATCCACGACTTCGAAGGCGACCAGACCTATACCGAAAAGCCCGGCCACCAGTTCGCCCTCAACGCCAGCTTCGACGATGTCAGCGCGGCAGGCTATGACGCGCTGGTGGTGGCCGGTGGCCGCGCCCCGGAATACCTGCGCCTGAACCCCAAGGTGATCGAGCTGGTGCAAGCCTTCGCCAAGGCTGACAAGCCCATCGCCGCCGTTTGCCACGGTCCGCAGGTGCTGGCCGCCGCCGGCGTGCTGGAAGGCAAGAAGGTCTCGGCCTATCCGGCTTGCGCGCCGGAAGTGAAGCTGGCCGGCGGGCAATTCGCCGATATCGCCGTGGATGCCGCCATCACCGACGGCAAGCTGGTCACGGCTCCGGCCTGGCCGGCACATCCGGCGTGGCTGGCGCAGTTCCTGCAGGTGCTGGGCACGCGCATCGAACTGTAAGGGCTGGACCCTCAGGCGGGGAGCGGCTTCCAGGGCCATGGCTCCCCGCGCAAACGCGCTGGTTTTGCTTGTTTCTTCATTTCCCCTTCGCAGTTTCCCCTCTTTTTTTCCTCCCGATCCACAATATGCCCTGAGAACAACCGTCTTCAGGGCATGCAGCCCATTTCCACCCTCTCCCCGATGAGCGACCAGGACCGCGAGATCACCGCCACCGTCATGCGCGAACGCAGCCGGCTGGGCGGCTTCATTCGCCGCCGGGTAGCTGACGCCGGCGAGGCCGAAGACATCCTGCAGGAAGTGTTTTATGAGTTCGTCCAGGCCTACCGCCTGCCGGAGCCCATCGAGCAGGTCAGCGCCTGGTTGTTCCGCGTGGCGCGCAACCGCATCATCGACCGCTTCCGCAAGAAGAAGGAAGAGCCCTTGCCCGAGGCGCACGACATCGAGCAAGTCGAGGGTGCCGAAGACAGCTGGCGGCTGGACCTGGTGCTGCCGGCCAGCGATGGCGGTCCGGAAGCGGCCTATGCGCGTGCGGCGCTGATCGAGGCCTTGCAGGCGGCACTGGACGAATTGCCGCCAGCGCAGCGCGAGGTCTTCATTGCCCACGAACTCGATGGCCTCAGTTTCAAGGAAATGGCCGCTGCCAGTGGCACCAGCCTCAATACCCTGCTGGCGCGCAAGCGCTATGCAGTCCTGCATCTGCGCGAGCGCTTGCAGGCGGTTTATGACGAATTGGAGATGTAATGGATCAGAACGACATGCCTCAAAATCCCCCCACCCCGGCACGCCGCGATCGTGGCTTCCGTGGTGGGCGTGATCCGCGCCGCTGGGGCGTGAAACTCCTGCTGTGCCTGCTGTGCGTGCCGGTGCTGGGCGTGGTGGTGATGCTGCTGTGGAACTGGGTGATGCCGCCGATCTTCCCGGGCGTAGCCGAGATCGGCTTCTGGCGGGCGCTGGGATTGCTGGTGCTGTGCCGGGTGCTGTTCGGCGGTTTCCGCGGGCGGCATGGCGGCTGGCATGAGAAGCGCCGCTTCATGCAGGCACGCTGGGAAGCGATGACGCCCGAGGAACGCGAACGCTGCCAGCGCCGCGGCCGCATGTTCTGCCGCGAAGAGCGCAAGTGAAGGAAAACGTCTTCCCGGGCTGAACCCGGTCAGCCCAGGGCCGAGGGCTGGGGTGCGATATTCCAGTCGCGCTCCTGCAAGCCAATCGACGTGAAGGGATCGACCAAAGTGCCGGCCACCATCCGCGCCAACATTTGCGGTGCGGGCGGCACTACCGACAAGCGCGCCGCCAATTGGTCGCGCACCCACGGCAACCACACCGAATCGGACTGGTAGAACGGCGTGAACATCGCCGACATCGCCTGGAAGGTCCGCACGTGGCGGCGTCGCGAGGCGGCATAGCGCGGCAGCGCTTGTTGCAGCGTATCGGACTGCTGCAGGGCATGAATCAGCGCCCGTGCATCGAGCAAGGCCATGTTGGCCCCCTGCCCCAGCTGCGGGCTGGTGGAGTGGGCAGCGTCGCCGATGATGGCCAGCCGCTGGCCATAGGGCGAAGGCAGGGTGTGATGGCCGTAGCGCGCCAGCGTCATCTGTTCGAAGCCATCGATCTGGGCCAGATAGGGTTCACATTCCGGCCACAGCGCATGAATTCCCTCCTTCCATGCTTGCAGCCCTCGTTGCTTGAGCTGCTCCACCTGGTCCGGCTTGGTACTCCAGAAGAAGGCCACCATGGGATCATCCTGCAGCCTCGGGCGACCGATGGGCAGCACCCCGATCATGGTGCTGGCGCGGCGATAGCGCTGCACCAGCGAATTCACACCGAACGACAGGCCGGGCCGGGCGCGCAAGGAAACCCAGAAGGCACCATAAGGCAAGCGCTTCGGCTCGCAGGTATTGAGCGCGTGGCGGCGCAGCAGCGAACGGGCACCACTGGCATCGATGACCAGATCGAAGGGACCGATGCGGCGGCCATCCGCAGTGCTCAGGCTGGCACCTGCGCTGCCCTGTTCCAGGCCGTTGATCTCATGGCCGGTTTCAGCTTCGATCCCCTCCCGTTGCGCTGCTTCCTGCAGGACGCCGAACAGGGCCGCACGATGGACCGCAATGCCATAGCGTCCTCCGCGCACGGCGTCATACCGCACATCCAGCACCGTCTTGCCGCTGCGGGCGTCGGCCCCGTAGAGGCGGTCGATGCGCTGGCCCAGCGCGGCGATGCGCGAGAACAGGCCCAGGTCTTCCAGCACCGTCAGTCCGGTGGGCTGCAGGATCAGGCCGGAACCGACTGGCGCGGCCGTGACGAAGCGTTCCAGCAAGGTGACGCGATGGCCGGCGCGCTTGAGATAGAGCGCCATGGCCAATCCGGCCGGACCGGCACCGGCGATGGCTACGTGCATGGATTTCATGTTTATCCTGCTGAAGATGAAGCGCGTGTCCAAGCCGGGGCGTCTTTTTCGAGGAAGGCGCGCAGGCCTTCCCGCCCTTCCGGGGAGGCGCGCAGGTCGGCGATGACGCCGGCCGTATATTCCGCCAGTTCAGGCGTGACCTGCAGCGGATTGGCGACCTGTACCAGTTGCTTGGCGGCGCGCATCGCCTGTGGTCCGTTGGCCAGCAAGGTATCGATCACTTGCAGCACCTTGGCATCCAGTTCCTGGGCCAGCACCACTTCATGCACCAGGCCGATGGCGGCGGCGCGGACGGCAGAGAAACGCTCGCCCGAGACGAAGAAGCGGCGCGCCTGCGATACGCCCATCTTGGCGATCACGTACGGGCTGATGGCCGCTGGAGCAAGGCCCAGCTTGACTTCGGAAAGCGCAAAGAAGGCCGCCTCGGAAGCCACCACGATGTCGCAGCACGAGACCAGGCCGACACCGCCGCCCATCACCGCGCCCTGGACCTTGGCCACCGTCGGGGCCGGGAAGCTGTTGAGGGTTTCCATCAACAGTGCCAGCTTGCGGGCATCGCGCAGATTGTCATCGCGCGAGGCATCGGCCATGCGGCGCATCCAGGCCAGGTCGGCACCGGCGGAGAAGGACTTGCCGGTGGACGCCAGCAGCAGGACGCGAGTACGCTTGTTGTCACGCGCCTCGTTGATGAGGTCGATCAGGTGGGCGATCAGTTGATCGTCGAAAGCATTGTGGACATCAGGGCGATTGAGGGTCAGCGTGGCCAGGCCACGAGGGTCGATGTCGAGATGGGCGGCTGCGGTCATACTTTCTCCTGTCCTTATTTATTAGTCACCTTGCTGCCGAATCTTCACGTCGTGAATTTCTGCGCAACAATTTTATGACAATCTGAAAATGCCGTTGTACCGGGATCAATTCGCGCCAAAGTTTACTTGTCATTTGATGAAGTAGTGACTAAGTTGTAACTGTACGTAACAGAGAGTTGGGGCTGTTACGGACCTCGTAAATATGACAATTACACTGATCGGGGCATTCATATGAGCAAAAGACTTATAGAAATATCGATAGCTACTTTTTGCGCTGTCGCAATATCGGGATGTGCGGGAACGGCCCAGTACCTCAGGAGCCAACCATCCGCGTATTACAACGAGCCGGCAAGCGACATCACACTTGCCGACAAGGATCTCTCAGCTTTATTCCACGTTAAATGCATGAAAGCTGAATCTAAAGATTCCCTTGCTCCCGGAAATCAACAATCTCCGCAGTGTCTATATGTTTCGGTTGATGCAGCCAAAGTCTCGTCAGAGACAGTCGTTACGCGATCGATTCGAGATAAGGCCATCGCCTATTTGATAAGTGTCTCTGATGCCAATTGTTCAAACTTTCTAGACCGAGCTTTTGCCAATAAAGCAGGGCTTGATGTATCGAAGTCACTCTCTTCCGATTTAGCGACGGGCGTGAGCGCGGCTACTGCCTTCAACACTCCCGCAGTTTCCGCCGGCTTAGGCCTCGCTAACCTCGTAGTAGGAAAAACGGTAGACAACATCAATTCGGCATTCTATTTCGATAAAACCTTTCAGGCATTCGAGGCCGCAGTACTTACAGAACGGGCCCGGATCAAAAGCGAGATCATCGCGCGTCAAGCAACTCGTCCTCTGATTTCTACCAATTCCTCGGCGGTCCAATACGGGATCTTTGACGCATTGGCGGACATGAGAACCTACGATGACGCTTGCTCTATGCGTGCAGGACTCGCCAAGCTGATAGAAACGGCAAGTGCTCTCAAACAGGCTCAAACCTTACAATCGGCGCAGGCGGATACCAAAGCTGCAACTGATAGTCTGGCCGCAGCCAAGGTCACACACCCAGCAGTCGTGCCGCCATCACCCACTCCCAAATGACTTAGCACGCAGCACCGAGAGCCACCAAACAAAAAAGCCGCACTTCGGTGAACTGACCCCATAAAGTTGGACGGTCATTAGCCGGTTAAGGCCCAGAGGACCGAGTTCTGTATTGCACGGGACTCAGTCCTTTTAATTTGGTCTTGATGCGGTGATGGTTATAGTAATGGATGTACTTGCGGATCTCGGTCTGCAACTGGTCA
>JGI1221J13441_10000077_pt1 | contig 51452 bp, 52 predicted proteins | sample LakVidmifraction_4_FD_13441 | JGI IMG/M metagenome (IMG submission 13441) | reverse complement strand
GCGGCTTCCCCATGCTGCACAAGCCGGTGGCCCCGGCGCAATTGTGGGAGGCACTGCTGCGGCTGGCGGCGAAGGCTGGCGGCGTGCATCCGCAATGATGTGTTGATGCGCAATTACGGGCACCAACACATCAGCGCATTGACGCATCAATGGATCAGTCCACGCCGCGTGCGCGGTCTTCCTTGAATTTCTTGACGAAGTCCTGGAAGGTGCCGGCGTCAATGGCGTCGCGCATCTCCTGCATCAGTTGCAGGTAGTAGTGCAGGTTGTGCACGGTGTTCATGCGGGCACCCAGGATTTCACCGGCGCGATGCAGGTGGTGCAGGTAGGCGCGCGAGAAGTTCTTGCAGGCGTAGCAGTCGCAGCTCTCGTCGAAGGGACGGTCGTCGTTCTTGTACTTGGCGTTCTTGATCTTGACGTCGCCATAGCGCGTGAAGATCCAGCCATTGCGCGCATTGCGGGTCGGCATGACGCAGTCGAACATGTCCACGCCGTTGGAGACGCCTTCCACCAGGTCTTCCGGCGTACCCACGCCCATCAGGTAGTGCGGCTTGTCGGCCGGCAGGCGCGGGCCGACGTGTTCCAGCACGCGCATCATGTCTTCCTTGGGCTCGCCCACCGACAGGCCGCCGATGGCGAAACCATCGAAGCCCAGTTCTTCCAGGCCAGCCAGCGATTCATCGCGCAGGCCTTCGAACATGCCGCCCTGGACGATGCCGAAGAGCGCGTTCGGATTTTCGCCGCGATCGAATTCATCCTTGGAACGCTTGGCCCAGCGCAGCGACATGCGCATGGATTTGCCGGCTTCTTCGCGAGTGGCGGGACGGCCATCGATCTCATAAGGCGTGCATTCATCGAACTGCATGACGATGTCCGAATTGAGCACGCGCTGGATCTGCATCGAGATCTCCGGCGAGAGGAACAGGCGGTCACCGTTGATGGGTGAAGCAAAGTGCACGCCCTCTTCCGTGATCTTGCGCATCTCGCCCAGCGAAAACACCTGGAAGCCGCCGGAGTCGGTCAGGATGGGCTTGTCCCAGCCGATGAACTTGTGCAGGCCGCCGAACTTGCTGACCACTTCCAGTCCCGGGCGCAGCCACAGGTGAAAGGTATTGCCGAGGATGATCTGGGCGTTGATTTCCTTCAGTTCCAGCGGCGACATGGCCTTGACCGAACCATAGGTGCCCACCGGCATGAAGATGGGCGTCTCGACGGTGCCGTGGTTCAGTTTGACGCGGCCGCGGCGGGCCTTTCCGTCGGTTTTCAGCAGGGTAAATTCCAGCATGGTGCTCTCTGTTTTCTTTCCGGGTTTCTCAGGTACGGGTCAGCAGCATGGCATCGCCATAGCTGAAGAAACGGTATTGCTGCGCAATGGCGTGCGCATAGGCCGCACGGATGTGTTCATAGCCGGCGAAGGCGGACACCAGCATCAGCAGGGTCGACTTGGGCAGGTGGAAGTTGGTCACCAGCTGGTCGACGGTCTTGAAGGTGTAGCCGGGCGTGATGAAGAGCTGGGTGTCATCGCTGCCGGCCTGGAGCTGGCCGCTCTGCGAGCCGGACTCCAGGGCGCGCATGCTGGTGGTCCCCACCGCGATGACACGGCCTCCGGCGGCCTTGGTGGCACGCACGGCCTCTACCGTCTCGGGCGAGATGGTGTACCACTCGCTGTGCATCTTGTGCTGCGACAGGTCTTCCACCCGCACCGGCTGGAAGGTGCCGGCACCCACGTGCAGGGTCACGAAGGCCTGCTTGACGCCACGGGCGGCCAGTTGCTGCAGCAGGGCTTCATCGAAGTGCAGGCCGGCGGTCGGTGCAGCGACGGCACCGGGTTCCTTGGCGTAGACGGTCTGGTAGCGCGTCTCGTCATAGGCATCGGCCTCGTGGTCGATGTAGGGCGGCAGTGGCAGGCTGCCGTATTGCTCCAGCAACTCGAAGGCATCGGCGGGGAAATGCAGGGTGAAGAATTCGCCGAAACGTTCACCTACGGTGACATCAAAGGCATCGGCCAGGCGGATGCGGGTACCTGGTGGCGGCGACTTGGAGGCGCGTACCTGGGCGTGGACGGTGCGCGGATCGAGGATGCGCTCGACCAGGGCCTCGATCTTGCCGCCGGTTTCCTTCACACCGAACAGGCGCGCCTTGATGACGCGGGTATCGTTGAAGACCAGCAGGTCGCCGGGCTGCAGCAGCTCGACGATGTCGGAGAAGCGGCGGTCGGTCAGTTGCGCACCCTGCACCTGCAGCAGGCGCGAAGCGCTGCGCTCTGCCAGCGGGGTCTGGGCGATGAGCTCGGGGGGGAGCTCGAAATCGAAGTCGGAAAGAGAGTACATGCTTGCAAAATATGGGTGGAGGCGATGCGCACGGCAGCCAACATGGCCAAATGGCCCGGTGCCGGGGCACTTCCCGGGCAAGAAGTGTTGCCGGCGGGATTGATACTGTAAATATTCACAGTAAAATAGCGTAACCCGTTATTTTACGCTGTCTGCGCGTTTTTCCCATATGCGCGTGCGACTAGCCACAATGGCCCTCCGTCCATACAACGCCGACCGCATGCCCGCTACCGCGAAGAAAACCACCCCGCCGGCCTCGAAGAAAAAAGCGGCTCCCGCTGCCAAAGCCGCCGCAAAGCCTGCTGCCAAGCCCGAAAACAAGCTGGCCAAGCTGGGCCTGCACAATGACATGGACCTGGTGCTGCACCTGCCGCTGCGCTATGAGGATGAAACCACCCTCATGAGCATCGCCGAGGCCTCCATGCGGGGCCTGCAGACGGTGCAAGTCGAAGGCGTGGTCACTGCCTGCGACGTGCAGTTCCGCCCGCGCCGGCAGTTGATCGTGACAGTCGGCGACGACAGCGGGCAGTTGACCCTGCGCTTCATCAATTTCTACGGCAGCCAGACCAAGCAGCTGGCCGAAGGCACCCGGGTGCGGGTGCGCGGCGAATTGCGGCATGGTTTCTTCGGCGCCGAGATGGTCCATCCCTCTTACAAGGTGGTCAACGAAGGCGCTCCGCTGCCCGATGTCCTCACGCCCGTCTATCCGGCTGGCGAAGGCCTCTCCCAGGCCTATCTGCGCAAGGCCATCGCCAATGCCATGAGCCGACTGGACTGGAGCGATACGCTGCCGCCTTCGATGCTGGAGACCCTGAACCTGGCCGGCTTCGAACCGTCCGTGCGGCTGCTGCACAATCCGCCGCCGGACGTGGATGAGCATGCCCTGATCGAACGTTCCCATCCCGCCTGGATCCGCATGAAGTTCGATGAATTGCTGGCCCAGCAGCTCTCGCTCAAGCGCGCCCAGGCCGCGCGCCGCGCCAAGACCTCACGCGCCTTGCCGGTCACCGGGCGCATCACCGAGGAACTGACCAAGGTCCTGCCCTTCCAGCTGACCGGTGCCCAGCAGCGCGTTCTCGAAGAGATTCGCGCCGACCTGCGCCAGTCCTTCCCCATGCAGCGCCTGCTGCAGGGCGATGTGGGCAGCGGCAAGACGGTGGTGGCCGCGCTGGCCGCCGCCCAGGCCATCGACAGCGGTTGCCAGGCGGTGCTGATGGCACCGACCGAAATCCTGGCCGAACAGCATTTCCGCAAGATCGCGGCCTGGATGGAACCGCTCAATGTCGGCGTGGCCTGGCTCTCCGGCAGCCAGAAAAAAAAGGAAAAGACCGAGGCCCTGGCCCACATCGAATCCGGTGCGGCGCGCCTGGTCATCGGTACCCACGCGCTCATCCAGGACACGGTGCAATTCGAGAACCTGGGCCTGGTGATCGTCGATGAGCAACACCGCTTCGGCGTGGGCCAGCGTCTGGCCCTGCGCAACAAGAGCTTCAATCCGGCCGACCGCGAAGCGGCTGCCGTGCCGCACCAGCTGATGATGTCGGCCACCCCCATCCCGCGTACGCTGGCGATGACCTATTACGCCGATCTCGAAGTCTCGGTGATCGATGAACTGCCGCCAGGCCGCTCACCTATCGTCACCCGCGTGATCGACCAGAACCGCCGCGATGAAGTCATTGAACGGGTGCATGCGGCGGCGCTGGAAGGCAAGCAGATCTACTGGGTCTGCCCGCTGATCGAGGAATCCGAGGCCTTGCAGTTGCAGACTGCGACCGACACTCATGCAGCCCTCTCGGCCGCGCTGCCGGACCTGCAGATCGGCCTGGTGCACGGCCGCATGAAGCCGGTGGAAAAACAGATCGTCATGGAAGGCTTCAGCCGGGGGGCCATCCACCTGCTGGTGGCGACCACCGTCATCGAAGTCGGTGTGGACGTGCCCAATGCCTCGCTGATGGTGATCGAACATGCCGAGCGTTTTGGCCTGTCGCAGCTGCATCAGTTGCGCGGACGCGTCGGCCGGGGCTCGGCGGCCAGCGTATGTCTGCTGCTGTATCAAGGTCCCCTCGGCGGCACCGCCAAACAGCGCCTGGCGACCATGCGCGAGACTACCGACGGCTTCGAGATCGCACGGCGCGACCTCGATATTCGCGGGCCGGGTGAGTTCCTGGGCGCAAGACAATCGGGTGAGGCCATGCTGCGTTTTGCCGATCTGGCCACCGACCAGTGGCTGGTGGAAAAAGCGCGCGATACGGCGCAGGCACTGCTGCAGCATGCGCCCGATATCGTGGATCGCCATCTGGCACGCTGGCTTGGCGGACGGGAAGATTTCCTGAAGGTATGAAACACCCGCGAAGGCCGCCGCAGAGGCCGCCTCGCCGGGCTTCGGGCTTGGTCTTTTGCAAAGCTTTCCAGCATCTCTCACGCGGCGGGCCAATGCAAGGGCTGCAAACGCAAATCAGCAAAATGCCAACCAGATTTCCGCAAAAATCGAGAATTTCTTCGCTTTATGTCGATTGACGGAGAGCAGTACTGAGTCCAATCTACGGCCCACGGTGAACGGGTTCATGAAGGATCGCGCGGCGCACGCTGGTTCACCGGCTTCCCGTTGCGCCGGATGACCATCGCTAACTACAGAAGGCTGAACATTTTGGTTTCCAACCACGATCAACAATTGGCCCGCAGACTGCTCTGCCCCATCTGCCAACGCGCACTGACGGCTTGCATCTGCCACTGGACCTCTCCCATCGATCATGCCGTCGATGTGCTGATCCTTCAGCATCCGCTGGAAGTGAGCAATGCCAAGAACAGCGTGCGGCTGCTGCACCTGAGCCTGCCCTACAGCAAGCTGGTGGTCGGCTCGGTGTTTGATGCCGAGGAACTGCACGCAATGATGCACGCTCCGTCCCGCCTGCGCGGCGTCTCTTCGACCGAACCGGTGCATCCGGTGCTGTTGTACACGGACGATGTCTGCACGCCCGAGACCCGCTACTTCGATGCGCGCACCATGATGGTGGACAAGCAGGAGACGCTCAAGCGCGTGCGCCTGGTGATCATCGACGGTACCTGGCGCAAGAGCCGCAAGATGCTGTTCGAAAACCCGATCCTGCAAACCCTGCCACGCATGATGCTGATCGATACCCCGACCTCGCGCTACACCATCCGCAAGTCGCACAAGCCCGAACAGCTGGCCACGCTGGAAGCAACCGGCTACGCGCTCATGCAGCTGGAACGCAACAGCGAGAAATATCATCCGCTGCTGACGGCCTTCGACAACTTCGTCCTGCAACAGGGCTACATGCGCATGCACGGCCAGGCGACGCGGCGCAGCGAATAGGCGATCGGCCTGGCGCAGGGGAACCAAAGGCGCTGACCGCTGACCAAACCCATCCGGCCGCTCCGTGCGGCCGTTCTTGTTCAGGTGGCGTGGCAATGCGCTTATAATTGTGCGATTGAGACGTTGTGATCCTGAACATCTCTGACATACGTTGACGCCGGCCGGCGTCATCCCATCCCTGCGAACAAATCAACACATGAGTTCCGAATTCCTGCAACTGGCTGAAAAAGTCACTCAGCTCGCCAAGCTGGCACAAGGCCTGCGCGAAGAAAATGCCGAGCTGCGCCGGAAAGTCAAACTGCTCTCCGAAGACAACACCACCCTCGCCTCCCGCGTGGACCAGGCTTACCAGCGCGTCTCCGCCGTGCTGGCGCAACTGCCCGTGGCCGAAGTGGAAGAAGAAGCGGCTGCCGCCGGTGAGGAGGCCGCATGACCACCATCCAGATCAATGCCATGATCATGGGCCAGTCCTATACGCTGGCCTGCCAGGAAGGCGAACAGGCCGCGCTGCATCATGCCGTGGCCTATCTCGACCAGAAGATGCGCGCCATCCGCGACGCCGGCCGCATCAAGGGCACCGACCGCATCGCCGTGATGGCCGGACTGGGCATCGCTGCCGAGTTGCTGAGCATGCAACGTGCTGAAGGTCCCTTCGCCGGCCTGACCATTGCGCAATGGCAGCAGCAGATCGCCGCCATCACCGAGGTGGTGGACCAGGCGCTGGCACCGCAGGAAAAACTGTTTTGAGTGCGCTGTCAGCGCCATGCTGACACGCGGAAATTCTTTACGCGTGCTTGAGAAAATGGCTGCCTTGCGCAGCCATTTTGCTTTCCCGGAGCAAGCACTTCCCGTGAAGAAAATCCGGTTACAAAATCGTCGGCTTATTTTTGAGGAAGTTCTTGGAGGACGAAGATGAATCGGTTAGACTTCGTACTCCTGCCGTGTTCGCGATTGCCATATATTCCTTGAACCATTTACGAGCATAGGCTGTGGGATTGTTCGATGGGCGTGAGCGTCGCTAGTCCGATGAACCCGAAATTGAACTACCGCAGCCAACTTGAACCGTCAGGTTCAGGATGCCGGCACAGCGGCACAGGCGGGACTTGGATTGAAGAAAAACGGCTGCATTCGCAGCCGTTTTTTTATGCTTGTTTGATGCCTGTTTGATGCCTGTTTGATGCCTGTTTGTAATGCCTCTTTGTTATGCGTGTTTGCTGGCGTGATGGAGGAGCAAGCAGCCCCTCCTCTTCGCCCCACTCAGCTCTCGCGTTTCTTCGCGCCCTTGCGCTCCAGTCCCACTTCATCGATCACATCCTGGAATTCGGTCACATCCTCGAAGCTCTTGTAGACCGAGGCAAAGCGGATATAGGCGATCTTGTCCAGGCGCTTCAGTTCGCGCATCACCAACTCCCCCACCTGCCCCGACATCACTTCCCGCTCGCCGCTTTGCAGCAGCTTGTCCTGGATGCTCTGGATGGCCATATCGACCGCCTCGGCCGATACCGGGCGCTTGCGCAGTGCCAGCATCAGGCTGCCGCGCAGCTTGGCCGGATCGAAGTCAGTACGGCTGCCATTCTTCTTGACGATCACCGGCATGGTCAGCTCGATGCGCTCGTAAGTCGTGAAGCGCTTGTCGCAATTGCCGCAGCGGCGGCGGCGGCGAATGGAATGGCCGTCCTCGGACAGGCGCGTATCCAGCACCGGGGTATCTTCGTGATTGCAGAATGGGCACTTCATGGTGGCAGTGAGGCAGTAGTTGGATTGAGCTGGACAATGAGGGCCTGGGACCCCTACTTCGATGATGCGCCGGCCACGCTATAGCAAGCACCACAGTGTTGCATCCCGAGGCCGGCCCGGCCATCGTATGCGAGGGCAAACCGGCCGGTCCAAATAAGCGACGGCGCCCGCAGTAACGGGCGCCGTCCGGAACATCTTCTACGACAGGTGCAGTTTCCGCTTTTTGGCAGAAAACTTCACGCCGGCCCACAACGGGCCGGCGTTTCCGTCGTCAATCAGCCGTAGACCGGGAAGGCCTCGGTCAGCTTCTTCACTTCGGCCTTGACGCGCTCGATGGTGGCGGCATCGTGCGGGTTGTCCAGCACGTCGGCGATCAGGTTGCCGACCTTTTCAGCTTCGGCTTCCTTGAAACCACGGGTGGTCATGGCCGGGCTGCCCAGGCGGATGCCGGAGGTCACGAACGGCTTTTCCGGATCGTTGGGGATGCCGTTCTTGTTGCAGGTCATGTGGGCCGAACCCAGGATGGCTTCGGCTTCCTTGCCGGTCAGGCCCTTGGGACGCAGGTCCACCAGCATCACGTGCGACTCGGTGCCGCCGGAGACGATGCGCAGGCCGCGCTTGATCAGGGTCTTGGCCAGCACGTCGGCGTTCTTCACCACTTGCTGCTGATACGCCTTGAATTCCGGCGAAGCCGCTTCCTTGAAGGCCACGGCCTTGGCCGCGATGACGTGCATCAGCGGGCCGCCCTGGATACCGGGGAAGATGGCCGAGTTGATGGCCTTCTCATGCTCGGCCTTCATCAGGATCACGCCACCGCGCGGACCGCGCAGGGACTTGTGGGTGGTCGAGGTGACGAAGTCGGCGAAGGGCACCGGGTTCGGGTACACGCCTGCAGCGATCAGGCCGGCGTAGTGGGCCATGTCCACCATGAAGTAGGCACCGACTTCCTTGGCGATCTTGGCGAAGCGCTCGAAATCGATGCGCAGCGAGTAAGCCGAAGCGCCAGCGATGATCAGCTTGGGCTTCTTCTCACGGGCCAGGCGTTCCATGGCGTCGTAGTCGATTTCTTCCTTGTCGTTCAGGCCGTAGGAAACCACGTTGAACCACTTGCCCGACATGTTCAGTGCCATGCCGTGGGTCAGGTGGCCGCCTTCTGCCAGCGACATGCCCATGATGGTGTCGCCCGGCTTCAACATGGCGAAGAACACGCCCTGATTGGCCTGGGAACCGGAGTTGGGTTGCACGTTGGCGGCTTCGGCGCCGAACAGGGCCTTCAGGCGGTCGATGGCCAGCTGCTCGGCCACGTCCACGAATTCACAGCCACCGTAGTAGCGCTTGCCCGGATAGCCTTCGGCGTACTTGTTGGTCAGCTGCGAACCTTGCGCTTCCATCACGGCCGGCGAGGTGTAGTTTTCAGACGCGATCAGCTCGATGTGATCCTGCTGGCGGGTGTTTTCCTTCTGGATGGCAGACCACAGGTCGGGATCGACTTTCGCGAGAGTCTGGTTCTTGTCAAACATGGCTTTTCTCCAAATTGATGAGCTGGGGCCGAAGATCGCGTCACCGGCAGCATGCGGACATGCCGGGGGCTCGACTTCCGAAATCGAATGAGGGCCGGAAAAATGGAATGGGATTGCGGGCAGCCTCAGTCGTACTGTCCATTCGGCTGCCCAGGCGCACGGCTGTTGAAATCTCACGCTTCCCGATGGATCCCCATCTTGGCCGGTTTTACCCGGCGGTTCGCCAGTCACGTGAGACGAAATGGTGAGCGCATTGTAGTGAAACGGGGCGATTTGGGCAAGAACCATGGTGGCCGCGCAACAGCCCCGCTCCAGAGCCGATATGAAAGAAAAAGCTGGAAAAAACCCGAAAAAAGCGAGCCCATCCTCGTAAAAAGCGGCTTTGGGCTACAATTTCGCTTCTTTCGTTTTTACTTTCGGATCGCCGGTGTGAAGCTTTATCCAGTTTCGCTGCCCGGCGCCGGTCTCATCGCCACACAACAGGAGAATCAAGAGATGGTCGTGTTGATTACAGGAGCAACCGCAGGCTTCGGTGCCGCCATGGCGCGCAAATTTGCCGGCAACGGTCACAAGGTGATCGCGGCCGGTCGCCGCAAGGAGCGCCTGGATGACCTGGTCAAGGAACTGGGTGCCGACAAGGTGCTGCCCCTGGTGCTGGACGTGACCAGCAAGGAATCGATCAAGGCCGGCCTGGAGAGCCTGTCGGGCGAGTGGAAGCAGGTCGACGTGCTGGTCAACAACGCCGGCCTGGCGCTGGGCCTGGGCCCGGCCCACGAAGTGGCGCTGTCGGACTGGGAAACCATGATCGACACCAACGTCAAGGGCCTGGTCACCATCACCCACGCCCTGCTGCCGGAGATGGTCAAGCGCGGCAGCGGCACCATCATCAACCTGGGCTCGGTGGCCGGTGCTTATCCCTATCCGGGCGGCAACGTCTACGGTGCCACCAAGGCCTTCGTCGACCAGTTCACCCTGAACCTGCGCGCCGACCTGGTCGGTACCGGCGTGCGCGCCACCAACCTGGCGCCCGGCCTGTGCGGCGGCACCGAGTTCTCCAACGTGCGCTTCAAGGGCGACGATGGCGCGGCGGCGAAGGTCTATGAAGGAACCACCCCGCTGACGGCCGAAGACATCGCGGAAGCCGCCTTCTGGGTCGCCACCATGCCCGCCCATGTGAACATCAATTACATGGAACTGATGCCGACCTGCCAGGGCTTCAGCCCCTTCAACATCAAGCGCAAACAGTAAGGGATGGAGTAGAATGGCGTTTTTGCCGAAGGTGCCCTGGCACCGCAAGAACGCCATCCTCGCCCGACCTTGGCTGATGGACAAGTTCTGCAGGCAGCGAGCGGCCATCAATTCGTTCGCTTGCCTGACGGCATCATCGCGGACTGCGATGGATTTCCTGGTTCACTTTTCCTGATTTCCTGATTCTTTCTCCCCTGCCACAGCAGATTTCCCAATAACAAGAAGCATATGAGTGCCGCCAGTAGTCCATTCGACTGGAAGATCCGGGTCTATTACGAAGATACTGACACCGGAGGCGTGGTCTTCTACGCCAACTACCTGAAGTTCTTTGAGCGCGCCCGCACCGAATGGCTGCGCTCCTTCGGTTTCCAGCAACAGCACCTCGCCGAGACCACCGGTGCCATCTTCGTGGTCAAGAACACCAGCGTCGACTATCTCTCGCCCGCCCGGCTGGACGATGAACTCCGCCTGACCGTCGTGGTCGAAAAATTTCGAAATGCCTCCATGCAATTCATCCAGGAGGCCTGGCGCCTGCCGTCGGGGGACGGCTCAGGTAGCGCAGACCCCGATGGCACCGCGCCACGTCTGCTGGCACGAGGCAGCATCACCGTAGTCTGTGTGGACCAGGCCACTTTCCGGCCGCGTCCGATTCCTGACGAATTGCTGAATCGCATCAAGAAGGCCACATGATGTCAACGGAAAAGCTCATCCGGGCCTTTATGGTGCTGGGACTGTCGCCTTGTGGCGACACATTCCCGTCGTTTGGGACAATCTGCGCCGTGGAAAACTTCTCTGCACATTTGCCGTCTTTTGTTTCGTACCGTTTCATATAGCGTCACCGCCTCACTGAACGTTCACACAAAACAACAGATTTTTAACCTAGCCTCCTCACCCCAACGCCGCCTTCAAGCCGCCACACTTTCCCATGAACGTCACACAAGACCTGTCCTTCATTTCACTGATCGCCAACGCGTCCGTCCTGGTGCAACTCGTGATGTTGCTGCTGCTGTCGGCCTCGATCATCAGCTGGACCTACATCTTCCGCAAGATGTTCACCATCCGCTCGGCCCGTGTGCAGACCGAGGAATTCGAACGCGTCTTCTGGTCCGGCGGCAACCTGTCGGCGCTGTACCAGGATGCCCTGTCCAACCGCCGCAAGGCCGGTGCCGGTGGCGCGCTGGAGCGCATCTTCCAGGCCGGCATGGGTGAATTCACCAAGGCCAAGGCGTCGGTGGCCGCGCGTGGCGGTGCGGTCGAACCCGCCCTGCTGCTCGACGGTGCCCGCCGCGCCATGCGCGCCGCCTACCAGCGCGAGATGGATGCGCTGGAATCGCACCTGGCCTTCCTGGCCTCGGTCGGTTCGGTGTCCCCGTATGTGGGCCTGTTCGGTACCGTGTGGGGCATCATGAACGCCTTCCGTGGCCTGGCCAACGTGCAGCAAGCCACCCTGGCTGCGGTTGCACCCGGCATTGCCGAAGCCCTGATCGCCACCGCCATCGGCCTGTTCGCGGCGATTCCGGCAGTGGTGGCCTACAACCGCTATTCGCACGACATCGACCGTCTGGCGATCCGCTTCGAGAGCTTCATCGAAGAGTTTTCCAACATCTTGCAACGTCAGGCACGCTAATGGCTGGCTCATCGATGCGCGGGGGCCGTCCCCGCAAGTTCAAGTCCGAGATCAACGTCGTGCCCTACATCGACGTGATGCTGGTGCTGCTCATCATCTTCATGGTGGCCACGCCCATCACCAATCCCAGCGTGATCAACCTGCCCACGGCGGGCAAGTCCACGCAGCCGCCGTCGGATTACATCGAGATCGCTCTGAAGCCCAACGCCCAGGCCACCATTCGCATCAACGGCCCCAAGAGCGGCGGCAAGAAGGCCGAGACCGTGACCGGCAAGACCGACCTGTCGGAACGCCTGCGCAAGCTGCATGAGGACAATCCGGACCTGGCGGTGATGATTTCGGCCGACAAGGAAATCAAGTACGACGACGTGGTGCAAGTCATCTCGGAAGCCAAGAAACAGGGAATCGCGCGGGTCGGCCTGGCCACCAAGTAAGCGCACAGCCGAGTGATATGAGCGATAACGCACACTACACCATCCCCAAGCCACCCGGCCGCTGGCGCGCCATCACGCTGGCGCTGGTGATGCACGTGGCCTTGTTCCTGTTCTTCTGGATCGGCATCCGCTGGCAGAGCGAAACACCGCTGACGGTGGAAGCCGAGATCTGGGATCCGCAGTACAAGGAAGCCGCGCCCCTGCCCACGCCGCCACAGCCGCAGCCCGAACCTGATCCGGTGGTCGAGCCGCCCAAGCCGCAGCCCGTGATCGAGCCCAAGACCGTCGCCCCCAAGGTGATCGACGAGCCCAAGCTCGACAAGCCCGATATCGCCCTGCAAAAAGAGAAGGAAAAGAAGCGCAAGGAAGAGCAGGAGAAACAGGAAAAGGCCGACAAGCTCAAGGCAGAGAAGGAAAAAGCCGAGCGCGAGAAGAAGGAACAGGCAGAGAAGGACAAGGCTGAACGCGAGAAGAAGGAAAAGCTGGAAGCCGACAAGCAGAAGAAGCTGAAGGAAGACAAGCAGAAGGAAGAAGAAGCCAAGAAGAAGGCCGACGCCGAGAAGCAGGCTGCCGACAAGAAGAAGCAGCAGCAAGCCGCGGCCGACGCCAAGGCTGCTGAAGCGCGTCGTCAGGAAGACTTGAAGCGCATGATGGGCCAGGCGACCAGTGCCACCGGCGGTACCGGCACGGCCGAGAAGTCGCAAGGTCCGAAGGGCAGCCCGAACTACGCCAACAAGTTGCGCGCCAAGATCCGCAGCAACACGGTCTTCGACAATAGCGGCGTCAGCGGAAACCCTGCCGGGGAGTACACTGTCGAATTGTTCCCGGACGGGACGGTACGCAGCGTGCGTGTGAACAAGCCTTCAGGTGTCCCTGGCTTCGACGATGCCGTGCGGACTGCCGTCATGAAGTCCCAGCCCTTCCCGGCCGATACGGATGGCAAGGTGCCGTCCAGCTTCACATTCACCCATTATCCGAAAGATCAGTAAACGATGATTAAAGCCCGTTACCTGACCCTGTCCCTGACCCGCATGGCCACTGCCATGGTGGCCGTGGCCGGCCTGTCCTTCGCCCCGGCCTCGCAGGCGCAGATCCGCTTCGAGATCACCGGCGTGGGTGCCTCGCAGATCCCGGTGGCCATCGCCGCCTTCCCGGGTGAAGAATCCGCTCCGCAGCAGATCACCTCGGTGGTCAAGGCCGACCTGGCCCGCAGCGGCATCTTCAAGCTGATCGACAACAGCGATGCGCTCTCGGATTCCTCGGCCATCAACTATGCCGACTGGCAGAAGCGCGGGGCCAATGCGCTGGCCGTGGGCAGCGTCACGCGCCTGGCCGATGGCCGCTTCGACGTGCGTTATCGCCTGTTCGACACGGTGCAGTCGAGCCAGCTCTCGGCCCTGTCCATCGGTGCCCAGCCGCAGCTGCTGCGCCTGACCGCGCACAAGATCGCCGACGACATCTACCAGAAGCTGACCGGCATCCCGGGCATCTTCTCCACCCGCATCTCCTACGTGACCAAGTCCGGCAGCGAATACCGCCTGGAAGTGGCCGATGCCGATGGTGAAGGCACGCAGGTGGCATTGCGCTCCAATGAGCCGATCATTTCGCCCTCCTGGTCGCCGGACGGCACCAAGGTCGCCTACGTCTCCTTCGAGATGAAGAAGCCGGTGGTCTACATCCAGAACCTGGTGACGCGCCAGCGCTCCATCGTGGCCAACTTCAAGGGCAGCAATTCGGCCCCGGCCTGGTCGCCGGACGGCTCGCGCCTGGCCGTGGCCTTGACGCGCGACGGCCTGACCCAGGTGTACGTGATCAATGCCGACGGGTCGGGCCTGCGCCGCCTGACCAACAGTGCCGGCATCGATACCGAACCGCAGTTTTCGCCTGATGGCGGTAGCGTCTACTTCACCAGCGACCGCAGCGGCGGCCCGCAGGTGTACAAGGTAGGCCTGGATGGTGGCTCGCCCCAGCGCGTCACCTTCAATGGCAGCTACAACATCAGCCCGCGCATTTCGCCGGATGGCAAGACGCTGGCCTTCATCTCGCGTCGCGACGGTCTGTTCCAGCTGTATGCACTGGACCTGACCAATGGCCAGGAGATTCGCCTCTCCGATGGCAGCCGCGACCAGTCGCCCAGCTTTGCGCCCAATGGCAAATACATCATGTACGCGACGGAATCTGGTCGTCGCGGATCCCTGGCCGTCGTTTCCGTCGATGGCCGAATCAAACAGCGTCTGACGACGCAGGCCGGTGATATCAGGGAACCGACCTGGGGTCCGTTCATGAAATAAAGAAATCCAATATTGCTTTCATCACGACAAGGAGAAATCCAAAATGCGCACTATCAGTACCTTCGCCCTCATCGTCTCCAGCGCTGTTCTGCTGGCCGCCTGCTCGTCGACCAAGCTGGACGACAAGGCCAACGCTCCCGTGCAGAACGGTGCCAGCAACGGCGCCGCTGACACCCGTGCCGTCGGCACCGTCAACGCCGGCTCGGTTGATCCGCTGAACGACCCGCAAGGCGTGCTGGCCAAGCGTAGCGTGTACTTCGACTACGACAGCTACACGGTCAAGCCGGAATACCGTACCGTCATCGAAAACCACGCCAAGTACCTGGTGGCCCACAAGGACCGCAAGGTAATCATCCAGGGCAACACCGATGATCGCGGTGGCGCCGAGTACAACCTGGCCCTGGGTCAGAAGCGTGCAGAAGCCGTCCGCAAGGCACTGGTCCTGCTGGGCGTGTCGGATGCACAAGTGGAAGCGGTTTCCTTCGGCAAGGAAAAGCCCAAGGCACTGGGCCAGGATGAATCGTCCTACGCCGAGAACCGTCGCGCTGACATCGCTTACCAATAATCGACATGCATACCGCTTTCAAACTGAAATCGGTAACCGTGGCGGCCTTGCTGGCCGCCACGGCTTTCCTACCGCTTACCGCCCGTGCCGGCCTGTTTGATGATGACGAGGCGCGCAAGGCCATCCTGGACATCCGTTCCAAGATCGAAGCCCTGCAGCGTGATGTCGCCAACAAGGCTGACAAGAACAGTGTCCTGACGCTCTCGGACCGCAACGACAACCTGCAATCCCAGATTGCGGCGCTGCGCGGCCAGATCGAGGTGCTGACCAACGAGATTACCAACGCCCAGCAACGCCAGAAGGATTTCTACGTCGACCTGGATGCACGCCTGCGCAAGCTCGAGCCGCAGCAGGTGCAAGTCGATGGCCAGACCGTGGCTGTGGGCGTGTCCGAACAGCAGGCCTATGATGCGGCCCTGTCGCAATTCAAGGGTGGCGACTACAAGGGAGCGGCCAACGCCTTTGCCGACTTCATCAAGCGCTATCCGCAATCCGGCTACGCCGCCTCGGCGCAATACTGGCAAGGCAATGCCCTGTACGCCCAGCGCGACTACAAGGGTGCCATCGCTGCGCAGCAGGTGGTGGTGAAGAATTATCCGGACAACCCCAAGGCCGCTGACGCCCTGCTCAACATCGCCAGTTCGCAAGCTGAACTGAAGGACAAGGCAGCGGCCAAGAAGACCCTGGAACAGTTGATCGCCAAGTATCCGAACACCCCTGCCGCACAGACCGGCAAGGATAGGATGGCGTCGCTCAAGTAAGCGGGTTCATCGCGGTGGTGGTGTTTGATGAACGATCATGATCGTTTGTGAAGGCACAGTGTTGACACCGCCGATAGAGTTTGCCTATAATAGCGGTCTTTCGGGTCGTTAGCTCAGCTGGTAGAGCAGCGGACTTTTAATCCGTTGGTCGCAGGTTCGAATCCCGCACGGCCTACCAGAAATTCAGCAGTACAAGAGAAGGGCTCCAGTTCGCTGGAGCCCTTTTTGTTGGGCCAGCGGTCAGCACGTGTTGTGGCTGACCGACCACACAATCTATCACAGCACCACTTCCAGCCCTTTTCGGTCGATCAGGTTCAGCAATTTGAGCGACGGGCCGCTGGGCCGTTTGTCTCCCACCTCCCATTTCCGAACGGTCGACGTACTGGTATTGAGCGCAGCGGCAAAAACTGCCTGGCTCAATTGAAAGCGTGCCCGCAACGCGCGAATGGCACCAGCATCATATTCAGGCACAGGCTCCAGACAAAGCGCCTGGTATTTTTGCATCTTGCGCTTGTCGATGAAGCCCAGCCGACGGAGGTCGGAGGCGGTTTCATGTACCGCATCGAGGATCGGACTTTTGGCTGTCGTTGTCATTGCAAATCTCCTGCACGCTACCCTCGGTGATGGCGAGATCAAGTTGAGAGTCAGTTTGGGACAGTAAATCGGTGGCCAGCATTTGCAATGCCTCAAGCTCGGTATCACTGATATTCGAGCAGACGTTTTTCTCAAACCCGAACACGAAAAACCAACGATTGCGCCGATTGGTAGCAAGCAAAGTTCTCGCGCCAGCCCGCTTGCCTCGTCCCGGAAGAGCGACCCGCTTCTTGAACAGTCCGCCACCCAGATCAGCCTCAATCAGACCGGCTTCCATCTCCAGAACAGCTTTGCAAAGCGCAGCATCGAACATGCCGGTCTTGCGCATCCAGCGTTGAAAATAGCGCGTTTTGAATACTCGCCGAATCGGAATCATACCACTCCGTGGTACCTATTGAGGATAGCAATGTAAGATTGAATTTCCAGAAACACACAACCTTACCTTCAGCGATTTGCCACGCCAAACCAATCCGTCGACCCTTTTCTAGATCGAGACAGTAAATTGATGGCAATCTCATTGAGCGCCTCCCTCACGCCAATTTTGGCCTTCAAACACGCGCGTCAGATTCATTCACACCACTAAATCGGTGGCCGCCACCGGCGCTCCCCCCCTCTCATTTCTCCGTGAAGAAAACTCCCCGTCAGCCCCACGTCAGCCCTTTGTCAGAACGCCATGTGAAGATTCACACAATGAATCAAGGCCCTGCCGGATGAGAACTTCATACCGGCCAAAATGGGCCCACATCATCCACGACAACAAAGAACAACATGATGCTGACATCATCATTCAGGGGCGTTGCCGGCATCGTGCTGGCGGCGGCAATGCTGGCCGGCTGCGCCACCGCCTACGGGCCGCGCGGCCTGACCGGGGGCTATACCGATGCCAAACTGGCCGATGACCTGTACCGCGTCACCTTCTCCGGCAACGGCAAAACCAGCCGCGACATGGTCTGGCATTACTGGATCTATCGCTGCGCAGAACTGACGCAGCAACAGGGCTACTCCCACTTCATCATCCTCAAGCCCAGCGATCCTGTCCCCAAACCGGTCGCGCCGCCGATGACCAATACCTCCTGGCAAAGCGACCCGCAAGACGGCAACGATCCCCTGGCCCGGCTCACGCCCACCGCCACCCACGCTGCCCCGATCTACATCTACACACCCGGCACGCCCATCATCACCTACTCCGGCAATGCCGTGGTCAAGATGCTGCGCAAGCCCGCCGAGTATCCCGGCCAGGCCGTGCTGAGCGCTGAAGTGGTCCTGCGGCTCATCGGCCCCTACGTGAAAAGCGCAGGCCAGTCACCCGCTCCACCCGAACAGGACGTCATCAAGTCCGCCCTGGTCTTCACGCCCCTGCCGGCAGCGCAACAGCGGCGCAATGGCCAGGTCACCATCGACGACCTCAAGAACCTCCTGCCTACCCCCTGAGACGCACCTCCATGAGATCCCGCCTGACCAAGCTCCTCGGCCTGCTCGGCCCCCTGCTCGCTGCAGCGCCGCTGGCCCACGCACTGGATGCCGAAACCCTGTTCCAGCAGCTCTCGCCCAGTATCTGGGTGGTGCAGGCCATGGACGCGCAAGGACAGATCTTCAGTACCGGTTCGGCCGTCGTGATCGGGCCGGAACGGCTGGTCACCAATTGCCACGTGCTGGCGCGCGCCAGCAGCTTCAAGCTGCGGCGCGGCAATCTCACGCTGGGGGGCAAGCTGGAGTTTCCGGATCCGGAGCGCGATCTCTGCCAGGTCCGTGCCGAAGGCCTGAAGGCCCCCGCCGTCACCATCGCACCCGCACGCAGCCTGCGGGTCGGGCAGAAGGTCTTCACGCTGGGAGCACCGCGCGCGCTGGAAGAAACGATCAGCGATGGCCTGCTTTCTGCATTGCGGCTAGATAACGAGGGCAAGCTGCGTTTCCTGCAGACCTCGGCACCTATTTCTTCAGGCTCCAGCGGCGGCGGGCTGTTCAATGACAAGGGCGAACTGATTGGCATCACTACCGCCATGATTGCCGGGGCCACGGTTCAGAATCTCTCCTTCGCTGTACCGGCCGAATGGATACGCGATCTGGAGACCCGCGGCCGCGCTGTCCTCGCCAAGCGCAACGGCACGATCAGCACGCCAACCGCAGCCACCCCCGCACCACCGGCATTGACGCAGCCTCCGGCCGCGCTGCCTGCGCCGGCAGCGCCTCCCGTCGCGATGGCTCCGCCCGCCGCCCTGCCTGCCCAGCCGGTTCGTCCGCCAGGACAGTTGCCGCCCGCCGGGGCCGCTCCATCAGCGCCGGCCAATCCGAACAGCGTGCGCAGTGGCGAGCGCTGGTACGGCTTGATGACCTGCGGAGCGCGCGCCGACAACGGCGAGTTCTCGCAAGCCTATCAGGCGCATTTCGAGGCGGAAGTGGGCAAGGTCGCGATCTCCCTGCATCGCCGCGATGCCATACGGGCGGAAAACCTGACCGGCCAGTTCGGCAGCAACCGGCTCGATATCACCGGCTTCGGCTACCGCGTCAACGATCCCGACCGGATGTGGCAATTCAGGTTTACCGGCAGCATCACCGCCGGTGCACCGATCTATGCGCTCAAGGGTGACATGCTGCGCGGCCAGGAATCAGTTCGCAAGTGCGAGCTGGTGATTGCGAAGATGTGAAGGGATACCGGAAATGGGCCAGTGGACGCCCCCGTTCCCATGCTCATGGCACGGGGGCTGTCAGCCGATGGGATATGACCGCATCAATGCTCGCCAGGCATCGCCGCTAATGGCAGCAAGCCGATGCCCTCGCGCTTCAGAACGCCTTGCTCAAGGTCGCCCAGGCGCGCACCGAAGACTGGCTGGCCACCATCGAAGGCTTCGCCCCCACCCGTGATGCCACCGAGACCGACGCGCGCCATTGGTCAGGCCCGTTCCAGTTCAACCCGACACCTGCGCCCGAAAGGCTGCCGCTGTTTGCACCCGCACTCCACGGATGCTGATTGACTTTGATGTAGGCGCTGTCAAGGAAGGCAATCGCCTGCCATTGCCCTGACAAGCCATTGCCCAGCTCATGACGCCATTCGATGGTGCCAACGTAACCGCTGTCACCGCTCATGGCACCCACATCATAGCCGCGCACGGTATAAGGGCCGCCTGCCGTCATTTTCTCGGCGGAATCCAGGTTGCCATCACTCCACTGCGCCGCCAGGTTGAGATAGAGCGCATGGCCCGCAGAGATGCCCTGCAGGCGCGAGAAATTGGCGTTCCACTTGGCAAATCCTCCCCGGGTCTGCCCGGCCGCCGCATCGGCGGCGGCAGCAGCGGCATCGTCGAAGAACAACCGGCCGCTGGTCCAACCCAAGCTCCAGATGCTGATTCCCCCGGCCAGGAGGCTGTCGCGGATATCACCGTTGATGCTCATCACCCAGTTCAGCAGGTGGCGGTCCGTGCGCAAGGCGCTGGCATCCACGTGATCGCGCAAGCGCTTGCCGTCCACTTGCACTTGCGCATAGACGTTGGCCTGCCGGCTGCGCATCAGCGGATGCCTGCCCCACAGGCTGGCCACGCTGGCAGTGCCGTTGGCATCCAATGCCGAGAGCTCGCTGCCCAGCTTGTAGCGCAGCAGTGAGTAGGCCGCGCCGACATGCGTGCCCTGGCCATTGACCAGGATGTCATAGGACAACCGGCCGTAGTTCATTCCGCTGCCCGTGCTCAGGACGGTCGCACTGAGCAGATCGCCATGATGCAGCGGATTGACCACGTTCAGGTTGCCCGACACCCGCACCCGGTCGACATAGCGATTGCCGTAGTTGTCCACGGCAACGGTTCCCAGCGTGGCGGGATTGACGGTGGTGTTGACAGTGACATCGGAGCTGCCCACGGCCACTCCCGGTTCAAGCGTGGCCGCCACGCCGACTCCCGGAACGTCGGACAGCAGCAGCAAGCTGCGGTTGAGCGCCTCATCCTCGATCACCGCACCACTTTGCAAGCCATCGAGAGTGGCTTGCAGGAGGCTGTCCCTGACTGCACTCTGGTTGTTGAGCCGCACCTGTCCATAACGCGCCTCGACCACCTGGATCACCACCACGCCGTCGCGGATGGTCTGCACCGGAATGATTGCGCGTGCCAGCGGATAACCCCGTTGCTGGTAATAACGGGTGATACGCTCGGCCAGCGTATTGATCTGCACCAGGGTGAGCGATTTGCCTTCCTCCCCCGCGACCAGTTCATGCAGGGACTCGGTGGCAAATACGGTATTGCCCGTAATCTGGAAACGCTTGACCTCGAACGGCGCGGTCTGCGGCAAGGCGGGTTCATCGCGCGGTTCCAGCTTGAGCGAGGGAGCGCTGGTGGCAGGGGCTACCGGCAGCGCAGGCTGCAACTGCTGCAGGATGCTGCCGGCGTCGGGAGCCGTCTGGGCACTGGCCAGCGGGGCCAGGCCGGCCAGTACCAAGGCGGCTGCGATCGGGTGGAGCAGGAACGAACGGGGTGATAACTCAGACATGGGAATCATGATCGATTATTGAGGAGTGCTGATGGCGACGGGCGGCAACTGGATGCCACCGTTCTGGATGTTCAGGCTGGGCGGCGGCGTGCCAAAACCGGTAGTGGTATTGACCAGACTGCTGCCGCCCCTGCCACCGGCATTGCCGCTGCTACTCTCGTTACCCACAGCGGGAGCTGCATCATCCTGTTGCGAGCGCACCACCAGCGTGGACGACAGACTCAGCGACTGCGGTTGCGCGCTGGCTTGCGGGGGCAGGACGGTTGACTGCACCTGCGCGAGAACATTGCGCACGGTCACGGCCTGGACGCTGGCCGTGAGCGCTGCGGGAGTGGGCACGGCGGGCGCGCTTGTCCCCGCAGACGGCGTCTGGGCCGAACCCGCAGCGGTGATATCGGCCAAGGCAGTGCTCTGACCGATGAGCGTGTAATTGCCGCTGTCAGCCCCGGAGATGCTGTTGCTCAGGTTGACCGTCTTGCCACTTCCGATGGCCGCATCGCTGAATGCGCCGGACGAAGAGAACCGCACGTTGTCGCCGCCGATCAGACCGCCCAGCACAACATTGCCGGTATTGATGGTGGCGGCCGTGGTGCCGTCGAAGACCTTGTTGGCGGCGGTGATGCCCGACACGTTCAAGCTGGCCGGCGTGATGCTGGCCTGCGAGCTGGTCTGATCGATGTAGGTGTAGTTGCCGGCATCGGCCCCGCTGTAGACGCTATTGAGCGTCACCGCCTTGTTGCTGCCGACGTTCTTGTCGCTGAAGCTGCCCGTAGCGGCGACGTTGATGACATCCCCGGCCAGCTTGCCCGCCAGGCTTACGCCGCTGGTATTGCCGGTGGCCGCCACGGTACCGTCATAGGTCTTGTTGTTGGCCACGATACCGCTCACGGTGATCTGCAGCGGCGTGATGTTGGCGGTCAGGTTGGACGGCGCGACCAGGTTGTAATTGCCACCATCGGTGCCGCCCAGGGTATAACCAGAGATCACGATGGACTTGCCGGTGCCGACATTCTTGTTGGCAAAACTGGCCGCGCCGCTGCCGCTCAAGGTAACGACATCGCTGCCCAGGGCAGTGACCGAACCGGTGCCGGTGAGGGTGGCCGTGGTCGTGCCGTCATAGATCTTGTTGGCCACGCTCAGGCCCGCCACGGCCAAGTCGGCCTTGCTGATGGTGGCGTTGAGGCCACTGGGCTGTACCACGTTGTAGTTGCCGGCGTCGGCGCCGGTGAGCGTATAGCCGCTGACCAGGACGGCCTTGTTCGACCCGACATTCTTGTCGGCGAAAGAGGCCGAGACCGTACCGGCCACGGAGACCACATCCGAGCCGAAGGCGGAGACGGTTGCCGTGCCGCCCAGGGTGGCGGCAGTGGTGCCGTCGTAGGTGCGCGACTGCGCACTGACGCCTGCTACGGTCAGGTTGGCCTTGCTGATGTTGGCGCTCAGACCGCCTGGCGAGACGAGGTTGTAATTGCCGGCATCGGTACCGGTCAGCGTGTAGCCGCTCACGGTGACGCCCTTGCCCGTGCCCACGTTCTTGTCTGCGAAGCTGGCCGTGCCAGTCCCCGTTACGCTGACGGTGTCGCTGCCGAGTGCCGTCACGCTGGCCGTTCCGCTCAACGTCGCAGCGGTGGTGCCATCATAGGTCTTGTTGTTGGCCGTCAGCCCCGACATAGTGAGATTGGCCTTGCTGATGGTGGCACTCACCCCGGTGGGCTGGACCAGGTTGTAGTTGCCGGCATCGCTACCGCTCAAGGTATAGCCGCTGACATTGACAACTTTGTTCACCCCCGCGTTCTTGTCGATGAAGACACCAACACCGGTACCGCCCAAGGAGACGACGTCGCTGCCGATGGCCGTGACGCTGGCCGTCCCCGAGAGGGTGGCGCTGGTCAGCCCGTCATAGGTCTTGCCCTGTGCCGTGATGCCTCCCACGTTGAGGTTGGCCTTGCTGATGGAGGCGCTCAGGCCCGTTGGCTGGCTGATCAGGTAATTGCCCGCATCCGCACCGGAAAGCGTATAACCACTGACCGTCACGGCTTTGTTGGTACCGGCGTTCTTGTTGGCGAAGGTGCCGACACCACTGCCACCCAGGCTCACGGCATCACCACCGATGAGGCCGGAGAAACTCACGCCCGATGTGTTGAGCGTGGCCGTCGTCGAACCGTCATAGACCTTGTCGGAGGCAGTCACGCCGCTCATGGTCAGCGCCTTGGCGGTGACGCTGATGCTGCTGCCACTCGTACCCAAGGCGTTGTAGTTGCTCGCCAGCCCCCCGTTGCTGCTACTCCCCAGCGACAGACCCGTGACGCTGGCCAGGGCCGCGCCGCTCTGCACGTTCTTGCTGGCCAGGTTGCCGCTGCCGCCGCTGCCGGCCACGGTGAAGGTTTCACCATGCACGCCGGTGGCGGTCAGTTGCGTGCCGTCGATGGCGGTGCTGCCGTCATAGGTCTTGCTGCCCGACAGGCTCAGGTTGGCCTTGTTGATGGTTCCGCTCAGCGAGGGCTGGTTGAGCACATAGTTGGCGCTGCTGCTGCCACCCAGGGTATAGCTGCCCAGTGTGACGGCCTTGGTACCGGCATTGGCATCGGCAAAGCTGGCCGTGGCCGAGCTCAGGTTCAAGCTCAGGCTATCGCCACCGATCAGGCCACTGAAGCTGGCGGTGCCGCTGAGGGTAGCTGCGGTGGTGCCGTCATAGGTCTTGCTCACCACGCTCACGCCAGTCACGTCCACGCTCTTGGGGGTGATGGTGCCAAGCTGGGTACTGAGGCCGTTGAGATAGTAGTTATCGCCATTCACGTTGATGGTGTTACTGCCGTTGCTGAAGGTGACGCCACTGAGCAGTACATCCTTGTTGCTGCCCGCATTCTTGTCGGCAAAGCTGGCCGTCGCGCCACTGATCGACAGCGGCGACATACCGCCAGGCAGGGACGCGACCGTACTCAATGAACTGATGGTGGCGCCCAAGGTGCCGTCATAGGTCTTGCTGGCGATGTTGGCCGCGACATTCACGGCCATGTAGCTGGTCAGTTGCGTGAGCTGGTTGTAGCCGATCAGGTAGTTCGTAAAGTCTTGCGGTGCGCTGTAAGAAGTCGGGGTGTAATAGATCTTCGCGGTCGTGGCTGCATCGCCCAGGCCGATATAAGTCCAGCCGTTGGCATCATCGAAGAGGACGGTGCCTGATCCCTTGGCACTATTGTCCGCCTGCAGGACGACCTTGGTGCCATGACCCAAGGACATATCGACAGCACCACCGCTAGCCTGGCTGGTTCCCGCGCCGACCGAAACGTAGTTCGCGGTAAAAACGAAGCGCACGTTGTTGTAGGCACTCAGCGTGAGGGTATAGCTATTCGAATCCCAGTTGACGTAAGTGGCCGTGTGGTTGGCGTCGTAGGATGCGACTGCGACACCGATCGGGTCCAGCACGAGGATGTCGCCACTGCTGCCACTGCCACTGCCGCAGGTGACGCCGCAGGAGGGGCCGGCGCGGGAAGTCTTGATGGTCACGTTGCCATTGTTGAGTGCGGCAGTGAGCACGGCCGAATCGACGTCGATACCGTAGTTGCTGCCCCAGAAGGCGATGGAGCCGATCTTGATGTCGGAAGGATCGAGCAGCCAGTTGCCGGCACTGCCGCGTGGTGCCAGGGTATTGACCGAGGCGGTGGAGCCGATCTTCAGTTTCACACCCGAGGTTTCCACTGCCCCGCCATTACCGGACCAAGCCCCGCCACGCGCAGCGATGCTACCGTCGAAACGGGTCGTGCCATCCGACCAAAGGGCCACGCGGCCACCGTTGCCATTGCTGATGGCGCTGGCATCAATGCTGCTGCCGGTGGCCACCGTGGTCGAGGTAGCGTTCTGCTCGGGACCGGCACCGAGGAAGTTGCCGCCCACATAGGCCGTGCCGCCACCGGCATCGCCCGTTACATCAATCCTGCCGCCGCTGGTCTGGGCCACTGTGCCACCCAGCAGCTTGACCGTTCCGCCGGTTTCACCCGCACTCCTGCCGGAAGCGTCCAGGGTGCCGCTGTTGGTCGCCGTGCCATGGCTGCCGGCTTCCAAGACGATGGTGCCATTGACGTTCTGCACGCTGCGCGCCTGGATGATGCCGGTGTTGTTGACCGCGCTGGCCAGCACCGCATCGCGCGCACCTGCCGACAACAATACGGTACCGCCATCGGCCTGGATCAGACCGCCGTTGCCCGACAGGCTATCGAGCGTGCTCTGGTTCACGCGCAAGCTCACCAGGTTATTGCCGGCAAAGGAGAGCGTCACATCACTGCCTGCAGCCAGGGCGGTCGTGCCGGCGGTCGTGGCGATGCTGCCCTGATTGGAAACCTGCTTGCCGAGGAAGGCGACATAGCCGCCATTGGCGCTGTTGATGCTGCCCTGGTTGACGATGCTGCCGCTGCCCATGCCGCTGAAATTGCGCGTGCTGCTGCCCAGCGCGGCATCGTTGATGTCCAGGGTCGAGGCCACCAGTGAGCCGACGTTGACCTGGGCACCGGCACCAAAGAGGATGCCGTTGGGATTGATCAGGTAGACCTGTCCATTGGCATTCAACTGTCCCATGAACTGGGTGGCGTTGACGTCCTGGATGCGATTGACCGCAATTGCGCTGGCCGAGGGCTGGACGAAGTTGACCTTCTCCCCACTGCTGGTATTGAAGGATTGCCAGTTCACCGACAGGTTCTGGCTGCCTTGCGTGACAGTGGTGGTATTGCCGGACTGGCTGATGCTGCCGCTGCCGGCCGTGACCGCCCCTCCGCTGGGCCCGGCCATGGCCAGTGCGCTGGCTGCCGACAAGGCAGCCGCGGCAGCCAGCCGACGCGAGACTTTCTTGCCCTGCCCGCGCGTGCGTTCCGAGACGATGACCCAGGCCTGTTGCACATGGCTCCAGACCAAGCGATAAATTCTGTTCATGGACGCATGGCGCATGATGTGTTCCCCCCTGATGGCCGCGTTGCGCCGGATCGTCGAGTGGCGACCAAGCGCTGACAACGCGGTGACTACGGCCTATTGATATTGAATGTGGCGAGATGCTCGGCCACCCGGCGATCCAGTTCGGGACGCCAGGCCGGCGGCATCACCGCCAGCACCAGTTGCGCAATGCGCTCGATCAGGGCCTGCTGGTCCGCATCCTTGCTGGTGGCCTTGGCGGCGCTGTTCCACATGTAGATCCGGGCCAACTGGTCGGCGCTCAAGGCACCGGTGGCAGGATCAGGCGCAGCGTTGGCATACAGGACGGCCACCGGCAGATAAGCCGGCGCATAACCTTCGGAGGCCGCCCGTTCCAGCCAGGACAAGGCCAGGCGCAAATCCGCTGGCCCGCCCTCCCCCTGACTCAACATGAGGCCCAAATGAAACTGCGCCGCCAGGTTGTGGCGTTCGGCTGCTTGCTGATACCAGTAACGGGCGCGCTCCAGATCTTGTGGCAGTTGCCGGCCTTCGCGAAAATAATCGCCCAGCCGCAACATGGCCGGCGACGAGTCGGCTTGCGCCGCACGCACGCACAGCGCGAGGCCCTGCCCGAGGTTGCGCGGCAGCAGACGCCCGTCGATGTAGAGTTCGCCGGCTGAACACCAGGCGTAGGCGATGCCGGATTCGGCCGCCTTGACGTACCAGCGGACGGCCGCTGCGCCATCGGCTGCGCGACCAATGCCACCTGCGTAGCAGTCGCCCAGGAATTGCTGTGCGGCCGGAATATTGGCCTGTGCAGCCTGCTCGAACCAGCGGCAGGCTGCGACCGGGTCCGATGGACGCCCCCAGCCTTCGCGTTCGAACAAGCCCAGGGTGAACTGCGCCAGGGGATTATCCGCAGCAGCACGGCTATAGAGCGCATGGGCAGAAGCGTAGTCCTTGGCGGCCAAGGCCTGATCGGCACCGGCCAAAGCTTGGCCCAGATCACGCGTGGCGGCCCATGCGTGGCAAGAGCAACCCAGTGCGACAAGCCACGCAAGGGTGCGAAAGAAATACACGATGAATTTCCTCAATCGATGAGCAGTGGGTAGCCTGGGCGGCCCACTGCTCATACCAACAACACCAACAATGCCAACAAGAACTTGAAGCGTGAATTCAAGTTGATTCTTGATGACTCAATTGTCACGCGACGGATAAATTCCGTTTTTCGCAGCAATGTAATAAGTCATTGCCAGATAAGGCGGCAGCAAGTTAATGGGGACGCCGCCGCCCAGCGTATTGGTCACGCCCGGGGTCGTGGCACCGCTGCCACTAATGGTCGTATTGGCGTTGCCGGTCACAGCGACCGGTGCGGTGCTGCCGGCGGCTACCGTGAGCGTCATCGTGCCACCGAGGGCATTGTTGTTAAGGTTGCTGTCAGGCGTACCGTTGGCGTACAGGTTCGCTGTGGCGGCAGGAGGCTTGCCCAGATAGTTCCCCGATGGCGTGCCTTGGCCGCCGCTGCCGGAGACGGTCTTGATCACCAGCCCGGTGGGTGGACCGGAGACGGTGACGCCAGCCAGGTCGGCCGTACCCGACAAGCTGCTGAGGGTGGTAGTGGCCTTGATACCGGAAAGATTGACCGCAGCCGAGGGAATGAAGAACTGATGCTGTGGCAGTTGGTCCATCGTCAGCGTCACGCTGGCCTGCCCACCCTTTTTGCCGGCAGGAAAAGTGCCGTCGGTATTGGCCCCGATGATCACGCGACCACGCAGGTCAGGCAGCTTGAAATTGCTATTCGACTCACTACCGTAGGTAGCGCCGATGAGCGAATACAAGGCAGCGTACTGATTGACCGAAAGCAGCTGTCCCGTAGCAGGAACATAGGCATTGTTGAAGCTGCCGTAGGTGGCCGGCGTGGCCATGATGCACACGCTGGCCAGGACCGGCGTGTCAGAACATGCATGGCTGCTGCTACTCCAGAAGAATGCTGTTGTGGCTATCAGACCGACGGTCGACCACTTGCGATAAATGGATCTCACCCCTATACCCCCGTATAGTTATTAATGGAAAAGGAAGCAGACCTTTCATATTTTTCTTTGTGGATCTGAATTCCAAAATCAATTCTGAATGTAATTTCCGGTAAAGGCAAGAAATCTACTTTGCCGTTTGATTCAAATCATTCACGCGTGTCTTCTTGCTGCCTCAGCGCTCCGCCTCCGAGCTCTTCATTAAGAAAATCGCTTCATCTCGCCTCCGGTGAACAGGCTCAGACACGATGCCAGGACAGCAACGCGCTGCATGAAAGCGCTTCTGGCGGACGACCTTGATCTCCGCCTCGCAGGACTTCAGGACAGCTCTGCCGAAGGCTGCACCAGGCTATCGGGACGGATATCGGCAATGCGGCGCGCCCCCGTCAAGGTCATGGCCACCTGCATCTCCTTGGCAAACAGACTCAGCACATTCTCCACCCCGGCCTGCCCCTCTGCGGCCAGCGCATAGATGAAGGCACGCCCCAGCATCACCGTATCGGCACCCAATGCCAGCAGCCGCACCACATCCAGCCCCGAACGCACGCCCGAATCCACCAGCAGGGCGAGATCCCCTTTCACCGCACTGGCGATCTCCGGCAAGGCGCGCGCAGTCGAGAGCACGCCGTCCAGCTGGCGGCCACCATGGTTGGAGACCACGATGCCATCGGCACCGAATCGGACCGCCTCGCGTGCATCCTCGGGATCAAGGATGCCCTTCAACAGCATGCTGCCCTGCCAGGAATCGCGTATCCACTGCAGGTCATGCCAGCCGATGCCCGGATCGAAATTGGCCCCCAGCCAGCCTACGTAATCTTCCAGTCCGGTCTTCTTGTTGAGATAGGCCGAGACGTTGCCGAGATCGTGCGGACGTCCCAGCAAACCCACATCCCACGCCCAGCGCGGATGCGTGACGGCCTGCAGATAGCGGCGCAGCGCCGCATTGGGCCCGGACATGCCCGAATGGCGGTCGCGATAGCGTGCGCCCGGCACCGGCATGTCCACCGTGAACACCAGCGTGCGCACACCCGCCGCCCAGGCGCGGTCCAGCACGTTCTTCATGAAGCCGCGATCCTTGAGCACATACAGCTGGAACCAGATCGGCCGCGTCACCGCCTGCTGCACCTCTTCGATCGGGCACACCGACACCGTCGACAAGGTGAAGGGGATGCCCGCCTTCTCCGCCGCCCGGGCCGCCTGCACTTCCCCGCGCCGGGCGTACATCCCGGTCAGGCCGACCGGCGACAGCGCCAGCGGCATGGCCAGCGACTGGCCCAGCAGCGTGGTGGAGAGATCGACCTCGCCCACTTCCTTGAGTACCCGCTGACGCAAGGCCAGCTGGCGCAGGTCCAGCGAATTGCGCGCCAGCGTGTGTTCATCGTAGGCACCGCCGTCGATGTAGTCGAACAGGAAACGCGGCAAGCGACGCCGGGCGGCCTCGCGGTAATCGTGGGTGGAAGAGATGATCATGATGGTCCTGGTAACGTGAAGAAAATCAAACGGCAGCGGCACGCCGCGCACGGGCGGGGGCTTCTTCGATGTCCAGCAGGCGCTGCTGTACGAAGTCGAGATGCGCATTGGCATGCTGGCGCGCCTCCTCGGCGCGGCCGGCGAGGATGGCATCGAGGATCTGGCGATGCTGCTGATCCAGCTGGGCCACGATGTCCGGCAGGCGATACAGCTGGCGCAGGGTGTCGGCAATGCTGATCTCCAGCAGCCGCAACAGGCCCGACATCACCTGCCGCAACACCACGTTGCGCGAGGCCTGGGCGATGGCGAGATGGAAGGCCGCATCGGTGCGCGCCTGTGCGGCCAGATCGTCGAGCGGCGCGGTGGAGACGGCAAGATAAGCCTGCTGCAGGCGGCGCTTGTCCTCGTCGCTGGCGCGCAGGGCGGCGAAATAGGCCGCATCGCCTTCCAGCGAAAAGCGGATCTCGGCGACGTCCTTCCAGTAGCCGGCATCGCTGCGCGCCAGTGGCGCCAGCGGCTGCAAGGCCTCGGCAATCGGGTCGGTCAGCGCCGCCTGCTCGTCGTCCGCCATGAAGGTGCCGCCACCGTGACGCGCCACCAGCACACCCCGGCTAACCAGCACGCCAATGGCCTCGCGCAGGGACGAACGCGACACCCCGAACTCGGCCGCCAGCGTGCGTTCAGACGGCAGCTTCTGGCCCGGTGCCAGCGCTTGCCGGGCAATCAGGCTGGCCAGGCGATCAACCAGGGGAGAGGCAGTCATCGGCAACTCACTTTCTTGGTGGTCGGACCACTTTGCAGGATCCTTGGGGAGAAATTGCAGTCGATTGTAGTATTCGCTTCTCGGACGCCACAATGCCTTTGCATAGTGGTCCGACCACTTCCGTATTTCGCCATGCGACTCCTGCTCCGTTCATCTGCCCGTCCGCTCGCTGCCCATGCCCGCCGCATTGCCCGGCGGCTGGAACTGCGTTCCTTCCCGCTGTTGCAGGAGCAGTTCAATGCCGGGGAAGGCGTGCGCGCCGGCGTGGCCATTGCCTTGCCGCTGGCAGCTGCGATGCTGAGCGGCCAGCGCTGGCTGGCATGGGCCGTGTTCGCGGCCTTCTGGACCTGCCTGTGCGACGCGCCGGGGCCGCACGCACAACGCCGCAGGCTGCTGGGCGGCTTTGCCGTGGCAGGCACGGCGGTGGCCTTCTTCGGTGCCTGGAGCGCCTCCTGGGGCCCGCACGCGGCCCTGCTGAGCGCGCCGTTGATGGTGCTGGGCGTGGTGACGCTGACCGCTGCCATCGAGTCCGGCACCCTGCTGGGGACGCTGCTGGCGGTGGTCGCCGTGGTGGCGGCTGGTTTTCCGCACGGGGCGGCGATGGCCGCGCTGCAGGCCGCCTCGTTCTGCGCCGGTGCCGCCTGGGCCTGGCTGCTGATCAATCTGGCCTGGCGTCTCGACGACCAGGCTGCCCTGCGCCAGGCGGCCCGTGCAGCGCTGCTGCGCATGATGGACATGAGCCTGGCCCTGCTGGCCGCGCCGCCCGGACAGCACCGCGACCAGCACTGGCACCGTGAGCACGGCGAACACCGCCGCGCCACACGGCTGGCGCTGGAACGCCTGCGGACCATGCTGCAGCGGCATGCGGGCACACCCATGGCCGAGGCGGATGCATGGGAACGCCGGCTGGAAGCCTGCGAAATGCTCTTCCACACCCTGATCGCACTGGAGCATGCGGCCATCCAGCAACTGGCCAGTCCGGGCGAGCGCCGCCGGGCTGCGCGTGTGGCCATCGCCGTGCTGCTGCACGCCCACGCCGTTCTGGAGACATCCCCCGCGAAGGCCAACCGGCCGCGCAGCGCCCGACCGCACGCTGCCGCAGCCGATCCCCTGATCGCCGGCTGCCTGCGCGCGCTGGAGCAAGCCGACCGCCTGCTGCAGGCACGGCAAGCCGCGCACGCCGGCCCGTGCTCGTTGCCGTCCTCGCCAGCCCCGGCGGTCCCGCCCCGCAACCGCCTGCGCGCCGGCCTGCTGCGGGGCGTGCAACAGGGGGGACGCCAGGCTGCCGGCGTGGCCGCCGTGTTCTATGCGGCCGAGGCCTTTCATCTGGGCTATCCGTACTGGGCGACGATGGCGGTGGTCGTGGTGTTGCAGGGCGCGGCGCGCCAGACCTGGACACGCTGCCTGGAACGCATCCTGGGCAGCCTGCTGGGCGGCCTGCTGGCCTTGACGCTGCTGCAGCTGGTCCCGGCCCACGGGCTGCTGCTGCCGCTGGTGGCGGTCCTGCTGGCAGGGCTGGCAATTGCCCTGCGGCTGGTGAACTACACGGTGTTCGTGGTGTTTCTGACCATGCTCTTCATCTGCGTGACCGACATGCTGCAGCCCGGCACCGGGATCGCCTCGGCCCGCGCACTGGACAACCTGATCGGCAGCGCTGCCGCCCTGATGGCCGCGCTGGCGCTGTGGCCCGATCTCGGCGCTACGCCGCGCCAGCGCATCGCGGCCGGACTGGAAGCCAATCGCGCCTATCTGGACGCCGTCCTGTCGCAGCAGCCAGCTCCTGTGCTGCGACAGCTGCAACGCCAGGCCGGACTGGCCAGCATCGAGGCCGAAACCGCGCTGCACGAGCTCGGCGGTCTGCGCCGCCAGCGCGACGCCCTGAGCGCCGATGAAGTCGCTTCCCTGCGCAGCCTGCGTGAACTGGCCGGGCAAGCCTCGGTTCAGTGGCACCGGCAAAACGGCCGCGCCGAGGCTCCTTGAAAAACGGCGCTTCCCTTCATCTTTTTCCGGAGGGAAAGAGCGCAACATCAGCAGCGACGCGGATATCTGCCGAAACCTTCACTTCGTTCATCAAACCGGGGGACTTGTTGTCATTTTGTCATTTTCGTGTGATAGATTGCCCTTCATGATTGGCACTACCGGAACAACGGCGACGACTGCGGCATGCACCGCGAAGCGCCGGGCCGGTAACGCGCGCGGGGGCGCGCAGGCACACGCCAGACAACAACAACGACCGGCAGCAACGACCGGTCCTTATCGATGGGGGTACAGGCATGCCGCACAAACGCGCAGCCTTCGGGGAAAGTCATCTGATGCCGCAATCCACACTGCTGGCGCGCGCACGCCACTGGCTGGGCAGCCTGCCGGCAGCTTGCGTGGTGGCGCTGGTGTCGGTGAGCTATGCGGTCAGCTATGCCGTCATGATATTTGGCGGCGGCGGCGATGCCCTGCTGCAGGCCGGGCTGCCGCTGATGTTCGTCACCAGCGTGCTGTGCCTGCTGGTGATCTGCTTCACCAGTTCGCTGCCCTTCATGCTGGGCGGGGCGGACTCCAATTCGGTCGGCCTGCTCTCGCTGATGGTCGGCGGCATCAGCGCCACCATGCAGCGCGCCCAACTCTCTCCAGCCGAGATCCTGGCCACCGTCACCATCGCCATCACCCTCAGCAGCTTCCTGGTCGGATTGGCGCTCATGGCGCTGGGCGCACTGCGGCGCGGCAACCTGGTGCTGTTCGTGCCGTTCCCGGTGGTCGGCGGCTTCCTCGCCGGGACTGGCTATCTGCTCTGGAGCGGTGCCTTCACGGTGCTGACCGGACATCCCCTCGGGCTGGATGCTCTGCGCACCGGCATCGACCTGCACTGGCAGGAACTGCTGCCGGTGGCCATCGTGGTGATCGGCATGCTGGGCCTGCCGGGACGCAAGTTCGATCATCCGCTGGCGCTGCCGGTCTCGCTGGCGCTGGCCAGTGCGGCCTTCTATGGCGCGCTGGCGGCCAGCGGACTGTCGCTGGCGCAGGCCCGCGCGCTGGGCTGGATGTTCGCGCCGCTGAGCCTGGGCCATGTGCAGCTGCCGGTGCAGGTCTCCTGGTCGCTGGTGCACTGGGACATCCTGTGGCGTCACTATGGAGAATTGCTGGCCCTGATCGCCGTGACCACGCTCGCGATCCTGCTCAATGCCACCGGCGTGAGCCTGGCCACGCGGCGCGAAGTGGATTTCAACCGCGAACTGCGCAGTGCCGGCCTGGCCAACATGCTCAGCGGATGCTTCGGGGGCGTGGTCGGCTGCCATTCGCTCTCGCGCACCTTGCTCAATTACCGCTTCGGCTCGCGCGATCGCGTCGCCACCCTGCTGGCGGCGGTGCTGTGCCTGGTGTGCGCGCTGTTCTTCATTCCGCTGCTGGGCTATTTCCCCAAGCCGGTGCTGGCCGGACTGTTGATCGGCCTGGGTGGCGGACTGCTCAATGAATGGCTGGTCCGCAGCCGCCGTCTGGCGCGCGGGGATTATTTCCTGATCGTGCTGATCGTGGCGGTGGTGGCCTGCTATGGCTTCGTCACCGGCGTGGCGCTGGGCGTGGTGGTGGCCTGCGTGCTGTTCGTGCTGGACTATGGTCGGGTGTCCTGCGTGAAGATGGAATTCACCGGCGCCACCCTGCACTCCAAGCTCGAGCGCGGTGCCGCCGCCCATGCGGAACTCAAGCAGCTGGGCCAGCGCGTCTTCGGCATGCGCCTGCAGGGTTTCCTGTTCTTTGGCAGCGCCAACCAGATCGTGCATCGGGTGCGCGAGCAATTGCAGTCGCCGCGCCAGTTCATCATCATCGACTTCCGCCATGTGCAGGGACTGGATGCTTCCACCTCGCAAAGCTTCGTCAAGCTGGCGCAGGTGTGCGAGCAATACAAGGTGACCCTGATCCTGACCGGCATTGCCGATCCCATCCGCCGTCCGATTGCGCGTGCCGCTTTCAGCGGCACGGCACCGCGCGAGTTTGCCGATCTCGACCTGGCCCTCGAATGGGTGGAAGACCGCCTGCTGGAACAGGCCATGCGGAATGAATCGCGCGATGCCCTGCACAGCAGCCTGGCCGAGCATTTTGATGCGCGCGAAATGGCGTCGCTCATGGCGCGCATGGAGAAGGTGGAGCTGGCTGCCGGCACGCTGCTGTTCCGCAAGGGCGATGCGGGTGATTCGATGTATTTCATTGACGAGGGAATGGTCAGCATCTCGCTGCCGCTGGAGGGCGGTGGCCGCATGCGACTGCGTTCCTTCGGCAGTGCCACCATCGTCGGCGAGATGGCGCTCTATCGCGGCCAGCGGCGCACCGCCGACGTCGTCACCGACCGCCCCACACTGGCCTGGCAGCTGACGCTGGCCAGCCTGCGCCAGCTGGAACAGGACGATCCGGCCACGGCCTTGCGCCTGCATGCGTATGTGGTCAAGGTCATTGCCAGCCGGCTGGAATCGACCAATGAGGCGTATCGGCTGGCGTATTGAAACGGGGCACGGTACGGAGCATGCCGCAGGCGGTCAGCATCCTCCGCAGTGACGGGCGCGGCGATCCGATATACTGCTGCCTTCCCCGTAGCCACCACGGGCCGCGCGTGGCGCGGTCCTGCATTGACCATGTCCGAGCAAGCCCCCGAACCGATCTTCCCCGATGACGCCGTTGCCGGTGCCGACACTATCCCCGCACCGCGCGCATGGATCGTGCTGCAGAACGTGCAGGAGGTGGAGACCTGGATCGACACCTACAACCGCGAGCTGCAGGCCGTGGTGTTCCGTCACAAGATGAACACCGTCAACGCCGGCCAGGGCATCTGCTTCACGCTGGAGCTGGGCGGCGAGATCCATCTGCACACCACGCCCGAAGGCCAGATCCTGCTGGACGTGAGCGAGGAAGCCTCATGGGCGGCCCCGGTCATCAGCGCTGCCGCCAACGTGCCGGCCCCCGCAGGCAGCGTATGGGTGCTGCCGCCGGATACGCTGACACAACTGATCCTGGGATTGTCGGGGCTGATCGCCACGTCGCAGTTCGTGTTGCGGCATGAGTATCGGCTCGGCAAAGGCGTACGTCCGACTTATTGAATCAAAATGAAAATACGCATACTCGTCCTGTTACTTGGATTGCCGTCGTTTCCTGCGCTGGCAGCGCCCCTCCCCCAGAGCCTCTGCAAGCCGGGAGAGAAAATCATTTACAGCTGCCAGACCGCGCGCAAGAAAACGGCGTCACTGTGCGCCTCGGCGGACTATCCCGACAAGCGCAGTCGCTTGCAATACCGCTTCGGGACTGCAAGCAAGATCGAGATGCAATTTCCCGAGACGCCCCAGCCTGCGGAAGGACGATTCTTTCGCAGCTACACCATGTATTCGGGTGGTTACGAATCGCATGTCCGTTTCAGTACCGACAGCTACGATTATTTTTACTATGACCGGATGATTCGCACCGGTTTCAAGGGACAGAACCTCCCCAAGGATTCCTCCGGTCTGGTGGTGCGTGAACGCAGCAGCGGCAAGGAACAGCATCGCGCTTGTTATCCGGATGCCGTCGAGACGGCGGGCAAAGATGGCCTGCCGGAGACGGAACTGGAAACCCTGAATCTTCCCGACTGAAAGCAAGACCAATGAAAGAACGCACCCTGATCGCCGCTGGCGCGCTGAACATGTTCGTGGCCGTGGGCTGTGGCGCCTTCGGCGCGCACGGTTTGAAGAAAATGATTTCCGAAGAGATGCTGGCGATCTGGCATACCGCCGTGACCTACCAGGTCATGCACGCGCTGGGCATGATCGCCGTGGCGCTGCTGATGCCGCGCATGGCCGGTGCCGCGCTGCACTGGGCCGGCCGGCTGATGCTGGCGGGTATCGTCATCTTCAGCGGCAGCCTTTACCTGCTGGCCCTGACCGGCACCCGCATCCTCGGTGCCATCACGCCGTTTGGCGGTGCGGCCTTTCTCGCAGCGTGGCTGCTGGTGGCGTGGGCGGCGCTGAAGAGCCGATAAGCAGCATTAAGCAAAATTCAATGCTCTGGAAAAGAGCATTAAACGCAGATGAATGGTACCAGGAAGGCGCATTCAGGCCGCCGCGCCACTCAGCGCTTCCTTGACCAGTTCATCGATTTCACCGGTGATGTTGGAAAGCACACCAGCCACCACCGAGAATTCCCTGCCAGCCTGTCCTGATCGCGCCGCCACGATACGGGCATTGAAGGCCACCATCTTGGCTTCGCGTGCAATGGTTTCGATGTCGGTCATGATGCCGCGCAACTGCTCGCGCATGAGGCGCGCATGCTTCTTCGACTGCGCTTCGTAGACCGCCGTGATCTCGTTCAACACGGCCAGCAGCGGCGTGGTTTCCTGCACCAGCTGTTCCAGCAGGGCCGGACCGGTCTTGAGCTTGTCCTCGATGGCATTGAGCGCACGTTGCGCCAGTTCGGCAAAACTGGTGATGCGCGCATCGCCCCGGCTGCGTCCGAAATACACCTCTTCCAGCTCAGGGCAGAATACGCCGGGCAAGTCCCCGGAGCGCTTGAGCAAGGCCGCATGGGCGCTGCGGAACAGCCCCAACGCCTCGCGCGCAGTGGCACAAGCCCCTTGCTGGCCCTGTGCTGCGAGCACCGCGTACAACACCAAGCGCTGCGACGTGAAGCGGCGGCGGCCAGAGAGATTGATCAGGGCACCAAACACTTCGCCCGAGAGCGGAACGAGTGCGGACTCCTCAGCGCCCTCAACAGGGCCCTCCTCGATGACAGCCATGCTGCTCATGGACATCTCCTTCAATTGCATTGGACAGGTGGCCGGCAGAAGGGTCTGACGCGGGCTTACGCCGCTTCCCGCGCCGGATGCGCCTGCTTGCGATACAGGAACTCCAGCACCGCCGTGCGATAGGCACCATACTGCGCATCCTGCGCCAGCGAGACACGGTCGCGCGGACGTGGCAGCTTCACTTCCACGATCTCGCCAATGGTGGCAGCGGGACCATTGGTCATCATCACGATGCGGTCCGACAGCAGTACCGCCTCGTCCACATCGTGCGTCACCATCACCACCGTCGATTCAGTCTTGGCGACGATCTTCAACAACTCATCCTGCAGGTGCGCACGGGTCAGTGCATCGAGTGCGCCGAAGGGTTCATCCATCAGCAGGACCTTGGGCTCCATCGCCAGCGCGCGGGCAATGCCGACGCGCTGCTTCATGCCGCCGGAGATCTCATTGGGCCGCTTGCTCTCGGCCGCCGTCAGGCCGACCAAGGCCAGCGCGGCGCGCGTGCGGTCACGCAACTGGGTGCGATTCTCGCTGACACCGAAGACGCGCTCGACACCCAGATAGATGTTTTCGTAGCAGGTCAGCCAGGGCAGCAGCGAGTGGTTCTGGAACACCACTGCACGTTCCGGGGCCGGACCACCGATCTCGCGATTGGCACACAGCAGTACGCCATCACTGGGCTTGAGCAGGCCCGCAATCAGGTTCAGCAAGGTCGACTTGCCGCAGCCGGAGTGGCCGATCAAGGTGACGAACTCGCCCTTGGCCACCGTCAGGTTGATCTCGCGCAGTGCATGGAAGACGCCCTTCCTGGTGTGGAACACCATCTCCACACCGTGGATGTCGATGAACTTGCCGTTGATGTTGTCCATGATCCCGCCCTCCTCAGTTGTTGACCTGCTCGTAGGTGAACGCCTTGGCCAGCGCCACCAGCAATTGTTCCAGCACCAGCCCGACCACCCCGATGACGACGATGGCGATGATGATGTGCGGCACGTTCAGGTTGTTCCATTCATCCCAGACCCAGAAGCCGATGCCGACGCCGCCGGTCAGCATCTCGGCGGCCACGATCACCAGCCACGCAGTACCGATGGAAAGGCGCACGCCCGTCAGCATGTAAGGCAACACCGAAGGGAACAGGATCTTGGTCAGCACCTTCCATTCGGAGAGATTGAGTACGCGTGCCACATTCATGTAGTCCTGCGGGACACGCTGCACACCGACTGCCGTATTGATGATCATCGGCCAGATCGAGCAGATGAAAATCGACCAGATCGCCGCCGGATTGGCCGACTTGAACACCAGCAGGCCAATGGGCAGCCAGGCCAGCGGCGAGACCGGACGCAGCAGGCTGATGATGGGGCCGAACATGCGCGAGAGGAATTCCACGCGGCCAATCGCAAAGCCCAGCGGAATGCCCACCAGCGCCGCCAGTCCGAAGCCCATGCCGACCCGCTGCAGCGAAGCCAGCACGTTCCAGCCTATGCCCTGGTCATTGGGACTGTTGCGGTAGAAGGGATCGGAAAACATCACGCCCGCTTCCTTCAGGGTCACCCATGGCGTGGGGAAGCTGGCGGTCTTCAAGGCGATGATCTGCCAGACCAGCACCAGCAGCGCCACCCCCAGCAGGGGCGGCACCACGCGCATGAAGAGGCCGCCCGCAATGATCTTCTTGCGCAGGCTGCGCGCTTTCACGCTGCCGGCAGCGCTGGCGGCGGGTGCCACCTGCGCTTCGTTGGCGGCGGCTGCACGCACCGGCTCGCCGGCAGCAGACACGCCGGCGTGGCCGTTGCCAGCGGGCTTGGCGTTCTCACCCATGATGCTCTCTGCGACTGCACTCATCATCTTCCCCTTGCTCTAAGCACTTCACCTTGATGGACACGGCGCAGGCCGCACCCGCTTACACCTTGATCTTGAACGCCTGCGCGTAGGCCGCCGGATTCTTGCCGTCCCACACCGTGCCGTCCATCAGTTTGGAACTGCGCATGACGTCCTTGGGCAGCGGTGTCTTGGTCATCGCGGCAGCATCCTTGTAGAGATCGATCTGGTTGACCGACTTGGCTACGGCCAGGTAATCCGGATCACTCTTCAACAGGCCCCAGCGGCGGTGCTGGGTCATGAACCACATGCCGTCGGAGAGGAATGGGAAGTTGACCTGGCCTTCGTCGTAAAACTTCATGTAGTTGGGATCGTCCCAGGTCTTGCCCAGGCCGTTCTGGTAGCGCCCGAGGATGCGCTGGTCGATCACGTCCTTGCTGGTGTTCACATAGGATTTGTCGGCGATCACCTCGGCCATCTTGTTCTTGTTGGCCAGCGAGGCATCGATCCACTTGCTGGCCTCCAGGATGGCGGCCATCATGGCGCGACAGGTATTGGGGTACTTCTGCACGAACTCCAGCGAGGTGCCCAGCACCTTCTCGGGATGGTCCTTCCAGATGTCCTGGGTGGTGATGGCGGTGATGCCCACGCCATCGACGATGGCGCGATGGCCCCAGGGCTCGCCCACGCAGAAGCCATCCATGTTGCCCACCCGCATGTTGGCCACCATCTGCGGCGGCGGGACCGTAATGACCTTGGCATCCTTCATCGGATTGATGCCGTTGGCGGCCAGCCAGTAATACAGCCACATCGCGTGGGTGCCGGTCGGGAAGGTCTGTGCGAAGGTGTATTCGCGCTTGTCGGTCTGCATCAGCTTGTAGAGCGATGCGCCATCGACTGCCCCCTTGTCGGCCAGCTTTTTGGACAAGGTGATGGCCTGGCCGTTATGGTTCAGGCCCATCAGCACCGCCATGTCCTTCTTCTGGCCGCCGATGCCCAGTTGCACGCCATAGATCAGGCCATACAGCACGTGGGCCGCATCCAGTTCGCCGTTGGTGAGCTTGTCGCGCACGCCGGCCCAGGAGGCTTCCTTGCTGGGGACGATCTTGATGCCGTACTTCTTGTCGAAACCCAGCACCGAGGCCATCACCACCGAGGCGCAATCGGTCAGGGGGATGAAGCCGATCTTGACTTCCTCCTTTTCCGGCTTGTCCGAGCCGGCCGCCCACGCACCGCCCGGGAGCATGCCCAGCATGCCGCTGCCGGCAGCCAGTGCGCCGCCCTGCAGGAGCGTGCGGCGCTTGCCGTCCACCCTGTCCGCTGCCTTGAGCGCGCTGTCCTGTGCATCCTGCATGCCGCTGCCGAGCGCGCCTGTCTTGTCTGCCTGACCTTTGGATTCCATAGCACCATTCCCCTTGCGTTGCGATTTGAAGAAAGCCCAAACAAAAAAAGGCGTGTTCCGACATGGATGACCCATAGCGGAAGACGCCTTTGTCCTGGACGGCGCGACCGCCATTGGCCACACCTTCACGTTGCTTGCGCATTGCTGCGCTTGTGCATCAGCTTCAGCAAAGAGCGTGCCAGAACCGCGACGCACCTCGGAAAGCCGCATGGGAACTGCGTTGCGAGGGAACACGATGAGATCCGCAGCGGCAGCAGGAGGACCGCGCGGCGCGATCAAATCGGGCGGGATCCGCACTTCGGTTGTGCCTTGCACCAAGTTGGCAGCGATTTGTCAGGGTCGCAACGATGGCCTGCGCTGCCCAAGCTGGGGCGCGGCCACCTACTCACGCTTGCCGGATTTTCCTACAGCACATTGCGATGGGCGCTGATCGTGCGGCGGACCGGCTGACCCTAAGATGACCCCAGCTTTACGAATCACCCGGCGCTTGCACCCTGGCGGGCAAGAACGAACTCAATAACAAAGGAGAAATCCATGACCCTCGGCACCATCCTGCTCATCGTCCTGATCCTGATCCTGCTCGGCGTCATACCGGCCTGGCCGCACAGCCGCAGCTGGGGCTATGGTCCCAGCGGTATCGCTGGCACCATCGTCATCATCCTGCTGATCCTGCTGCTGCTCGGGAAGATATAAGGCGGGGCGGCAGCCGGCCTGTGCGGTCCGGCTGCCATGGCCCCAGCCTTCAGACGCTCCCTTCCCTCCCGCAAGCCTGATACCATCCGGTGGCGGACGGGAAAACGGCGCGGACGGTGCCTGTCACCGTCCGCGCCGTTTGCTTGTGGACGCCGCCTCGCCCTGCCGGGGCAAGCTCACGCGCACGGCTCTCCCTGCTCCCGTACCGTGATGAGGCTGACATCAGATGAACAATAAATTCCTCGCTTCTCCCCTGCCCGCTCTCCTGGCGGCCCTGAGCCTGCTTTGCGCGGCCGCCGCGCACGCTGCTGAAGAAGATGTCAGCAAGGCCGATCCCCAGCGCTGGTACCAGGAAGACAACAGCGCCAAAGGCCGGCTGCAAAACCTGAACAAGGAAACGGCGGCCGCCTATGCCGAGGCGCTGCAGGGCTGCCGCAGCCTACGCGGGAAGGATGCTGCAGCCTGCCGCAAGCAAGCCGCCGACGCCAGGTCGCAGGATGCTGCGCGAGCACAGCGCATCTTCAAGGACTACCAGGGCGGCGAACCCGCTGCGACACCCATCAAGGGTGAGCGCAAGCCGATGCACAAGCACGGCGCCAAGTCGGCGGCAAGATAAGCGGTCGCCATCCACCTCCTGAATGCAACAACGCCGCGCCAGGTCACCCTGTCGCGGCGTTGTGGTGGGCCGCTCCTCAGCGCGAGGAGCGGCGGCCGGGATCAGCCGGCCAACGAGTTACTTGCCGACCTGATTGCCGATGACGCCACCGACGGCGGCACCACCCACGGTCCCGATGGCGCTGCCACCGGTGAGGACGGCACCACCGACGGCACCGGCACCTGCGCCGATGGCGGTGTTCTTGTCTTGCTGGGTCATGCCGCTGCAGCCGGTCAGGGCGGCAAAGGCACAGATGGCTACCGAGGTCACTGCCAGTTTTTGCATGGTCTTCATGATGACTCCTTCCTCTTTGTCGAATAGGGGAATACGGCCGCCGATCAGGTCGACGGACGCATGATCACGCGCGGTGCCTTCAGCTGATGTGCGTGATCACGATAAACCGGTGCGCTGGGCGCAGCCTTGGCCGGTTCGCGTTGCGCTGCCGGATCCTTGCCTTCGGCACGTGCGCCAAACAGCAGCACGGCGTTCTGGAGGGACTTGGAGCGCTTGCTCTCGGCCATGTCCATGTAGCGGAATTTCTTCTGCCCCAGCTTGTGCAGACGCGCTGCATCCACCGGCATGTGACGGTCCATCGTGGAAGCCGACCAGCGCGATGCGCTGTCGACGGCTTGCGGAGTTTCTGCGAAAGCGTGAGAGGCGAAAGCCGAAGCGGCTGCCAGCATGCAAATACCGACTGTTTTTTTCATGGTCGTCCCTTTCAGGGGTCCCTTCTGGCGGTGAGCAAAATTTCATGCGGCAAACCGTGAACTCTTTTGCAATTCCCGGCTCTACCAGCACCATGACCACATGGTCGCGGAAATTGCTGCATCACAAAATCAGCCGTTTCCGATATTGGTGTAGGCGTTTTCCTACACGCGCTGTGCTGCCTGCTTCAGATGTCCTTCACACCCTGCCGGCCCGTGCCGCCGGTGCCTGATCAGGTCACCGGAACACGGACATCCAGGACTTAGTCCTTGGCGGCTTCCTTGGCATCGCCATAGGTCTTCTGGACGTTGCCTTCGACCTGCTTGGCAGCACCCTTGACCTGCTGGCTGGTATTGCCGGTCAGCTCACCGGTCTTCTCCTGCACCTTGCCTGCCACTTCCTTCAAGCTGCCTTTGATCTGGTCCTTGTTCATGATGGCTCCTTTGGGTTGTTTGCCTGATGGTTACCCGGTGCCGCACTGGGCTGGCTGCCGGCTCCGCCACCCTTGCCGGCCCGACGGGCGGTGAGTGACGATGAATCCATGGTACCGATGAGCCTGTCGGGCGAACATAAGAGAGTCGTCCTTTCACGCGTAGGAAAAAACGAAAAACGGTGCAGGAAAAACGCTCCTCAAACAAACCTCACCAAAACGCAAAAAGCCGCCCTGGGGGCGGCTTTCAGAGGGTGTGACGCAATCTTGAATAGCGTCGGGCGCCGGCCCGTCAAGTCTCGCTGGCAGCCAGTTCCGGACGGATCGGCAGGCTGATGCTGATGAGCGCGCCCTTGCCCGGCGTGGAGCGGATATCGACCTCACCACCAAAGAAGGTGGCACGCTCACGCAGGCCGCGCAGACCATAGGTCTTGTGGTTGTCGCGCCGCTCTTCGGGAATGCCCACGCCATCGTCACGCACGGTCAGCGCCACATGATCCTCATCGACATCGAGAATCACGTCGACCTTGCTGGCCTTGGCGTGCTTGGTCACGTTGTTGAGCATTTCCTGCAGCATGCGGTAGATGGCGATTTCCATCTCGTGGCCTACATCGACGTCTTCATCGGGCAGGCTGGCGTGGCAGGCGATGCCGGTGCGCTCGTGCAATTCATCGAGCTGTTCCGAGATCGCGGCCTTCAGTCCGAACAGGTCCAGGGTATTGGGACGCAGCTCGGTCTGGATGCGCCGGGTGGTGGCCACCAGCGACTTCATCAGACCTTGCATGCGAGTCTTGCGATCGGCCCATTTTTCATCCGGCGGCAGTATCTGGTAAACCCCTTCCAGGTGCATCGACAGGGCCGTCAGCGACGCCCCCATGTTGTCATGCAACTCGCGGGCGATGGCGCGCTTTTCTTCCTCGCGTACCGTTTCCAGGTGGTTGGTCAGTTCGCGCAGCAGCGCCGTACGTTCGATGACGGTCTTTTCCAGCCGGCTCTCGCGCTCGCGCAATTCATCCTCGGCCTGCTTGCGTTCGGTGATGTCGGTGCTGATGCCGATCACCCCCTGCACGCTGCCATCCTTGCCAAACCACGGCACCTTGGCAGTCTGGAAGGTCACCACGCCTTCGGGCAGGTGGAGCGTCTGCTCCAGCTTCTCGGGCTTGCCCGAGGCCATGACGCGGCGATCATCGCGGTCGACGGTGTCGGCCTCTTCCTCGACCAGGAACAGTTCACGGCTCGAGCGGTACATGGTCTCTTCCCAAGTCTTGCCCAGCTTGTGCAGCGTGGCCGGGTTGGCGAAGATCATCAGGCCCTGGCGGTTCTTGACGAAGATCGGGTCGCTGGTACTTTCACTGACGGCATTGAGCAATGCACTGGTTTCGGCCAGCTTCTGGGCGTTGCGCGTGCGTTCGCCGTATTCGCTGTCGAGCCGGCTGGCCGAGCCCCAGAAGATGAAGAGCACGATCACGCCGTTGATCAGCGTCAGGGTCGGCAGCACCAGCTCCGGCAGGATCCAGCCATGCGTCATGCCCCAGTTCAGCAGCAGGCTGAAGGCCAGCAGCAGGAACAGGGTCTGCGGCAGCAGATGGCGCAGCATCTGGCCACCGGGCGCCATGCGCAGGATCACCGCCATGAGCGGATGCGAGGGACGCGCCATCAGCAAGGCCGCGCCCAGCAGCGCAAACACCAGCGACGACAGCAGAGAGATGGGCAGCGGGAAATCGAGATAGATGAACTGGCTTACGTCATACAGGTAGCCCACCAGAGGGATGGCCGACAGGCCCATGAGCGTGAAGGCGAGATATTCCGCCGGATAGTAGCCGCCCAGCAGACGCCAGTCATGCAGCAGCAAGGCCAGCGCCATCAGCACGAAACCGACTGACATCAAAGGAGGAACGGCCAGTGGCGAAATCGGATGCGCACCATCCAGCGGCAACCAGCCCAGCGTGTACATCACGCCCTGCACCAGCGAGGCCACACCCAGCACCAATAGCAATACCGCCAGGCCGACGGCCAGCTTGCGCACCGAAGGACGGCGCGCGCCGGAATGCATGCAGCGCAGATAGAGCGCCGAAGCGCCCAGAATGAAACCGCCCGCCGTCACCTCACGCACGGCCAGCAGGCCCGAGAGCAGGCGGCGATATTCTTCGCCCAGCAGGCCGGTCACCAGCACCACCACGCCCAGCAGGATCACCGCCATGGACAGGCCCATGGCCAGCGTCACCATGCTGCTGTAATGCGCGTGTGACGCGGCAAAATACTCCACCGATGCGCTGTTCTGGAGATCGGCGGAGGACGGACGAAGGCCGTCATTGTTCTTCTGCATCGTCGAAAATCCCTTGCTTTGGTGCGACCCGTGCCGCCTGCGCGCCTTCTGCGGCGGCCTGCTTGCCATGATCGGTTCTGATTGTCTGATCCATCAAGGTCGCGCCGAACTGCCCTGGCGACATGCTGGGTAGCTGCACCACATGATGCAGCAAAAAAATCTTACATTCCGCCCGTCTGGGCCGGCCCCTGCGGCGGCGTATTGTTGCTCGATGAGGTGCGCCCCAACTTGCCCGCTCTCTTCTGTGCCAGCTCTTCCAGCAGGTCACACAGCAGCGGTAATTCGGACGACTTGTCAAAGAAGTGCTGCACCCCGCATTGCACTCCCACGCGCCGATAAGTCGGGCTCACATGATTGCTGAACACCACCTTCACCTCGCTCTGGCGACGCGTATTGGAACGCGCCAGCGACTGCAGCAGGCTCATGCCATTGCCCTGCTTCAACTGGATGTCCAGGATCAGGACGTCATAGCTGTTCTGCTGCAGATGGCGCAAGGCCTCCAGTTCGGTCTCGGCGTAGCCCACCAGGCGCACGCCGGCGATTTCCGACAGGCTCTCCACGATCAGGTCCCGCACGTCCTCCGAATCCTCCACCAGGAAGATCCGCAAGGGCGTCCCGTCGCTGTCGCGCTGGGCCCTGCTGTTGAGATTGTCATCCATGATGCGCCGTACCACTCTTCCTTGCCTGCCGCCTGGCCAGAATGGCCAGATACGGCGACATATCCGCCCGGGGGAACCCGGCTCAGTCGATCAGATTGTTCTTGATCGCGTAATAAATGATGTCCGCGTTGTTGGTCATGCTCATCTTCTGCAGCACGCGCGAACGATAGGTACTCACGGTCTTGACCGACAGGCACAGCTCGTCGGCGATCTGCGTCACACCCTGGCCTTGGCCGAGTTTGTAAAAGATCTCGTACTCGCGCTGCGACAAGGTTTCATGCAACGGCTTTTCCGAATCCACCGGTTCGCTGGTGAGCAGCTCGGCCACGCCATAGCTGATGTACTTGTGGCCGCGCAGGATGGTGTTGATGGCATTGACCAGTTCGGTCGCCAGCGCTTCCTTCTGCACGTAGCCGGAGGCACCGCTGCGCAGCACCTGCACCGCATAGCGGCTCTCGGGGTGCATCGACAGCATCAGTACCGGCAACTCCGGTTTTTCTCGCTTGATCTGCTTCAGCACTTCCACGCCACTCTTGTCGGGCATGGCGATATCGAGCAACACGATATCCCAGTCCTGGGTTCGCACCAGGCGAATGGCTTCTTCCGCCGTGCTGGCCTCGCCGCCGATTTCCATCGACGGAATTTCCGAAATGAAGTGGTGCACACCTGCCCGTACGACCGCGTGGTCATCGACTACAAGTATTTTTGTCATGGCATTTTTGAGCGGTGAATTGATACTTCAGCGCCGTTGGCGCTGCTTGGACCTGTTTTATGTTTGTACTCGATTCCAGACCGGACCCTGCACATGATTCCGTACAGCAATCTGTACACGATTCACGCGCGGCCTGCGGCCGGCATCGCTGCCTCCCTGTCCTGACAGGCCGGCTGGCCTGCCCCTGCCTGGCAGCAACGGGTTCCAACTATACCTGACAGGCCCTGACCTGTCTTCTTGCGAAACGCACCGGATCGCCCCGATGCGCTTTGCAAGTGGCACGTCCACAAGCTGACAAAGCGCGGACCGGTCAACAGACCGGCCACGCGCTTGCAAGTTCCCAGCGTTATTGCTTCAGGCGCAGGTCATTACGCACCGAGACCACACCCTTGACGCCACGGGCCAGTTCGGTGGCGCGGGCAGCGGAGGTGGAGCTGGAAACGAAACCGGACAGCTGGACCACGCCCTTGTAGGTTTCGACGTTGATTTCAGCCGACTTCAGGTTCGGCTCGTTGAAGATGGCAGCCTTCACCTTGGTGGTGATGACGGCATCATCGACGTATTCGCCGGTGCCTTCCTTGCCCGGGCTGGATGCGCAGCCCACCAGGGAAACCATGAACAGGGCCAGGAAGAAACCGAGGAAACGCTTGGTCAGGGACATTTTGGTCAGCGACATGATGAAACTCCTTTGAGTTGGTTTGCGCAATCAGGTGACTGCGACAGGAACGAGATAAAGAATTTGCCTTGGATCCGCCCGGGCCCCTGGCCCGGTGCAAATCCACTGCCATTGCGCTCAATCGCGCGGGACAGGATTACTTGCCGAACTTGGCCTTGGCATTGGCCACGCACTTGTCCTTGGCGTCGCCGCTCATGGCATCGCACTTTTCCTTGGCGACGTCATAGTTGGCGTCGTTCTTGTCCTTCATGGCGTCCTTGTCGGCTTCCACGCCCTTGCGCTTGGCCTTGGCGTCAGCGATGGTGGATTCGTGGGCCGCCTTGGCTTCCTTCTCGCAGACGTCCTTGTCGTTGCCCTTCAAAGGACCGCACTTCTTCTTGGCCATCTTGTAGTCGGCATCGGCCTTGGACTTGTCGGCCTTGTATTGGGCCGCTGCCGGATCGGCTGCGAAGACTGCGCCATGCATGCCGATAGCGGCTGCGCCGAAGATCATGGTTGCGATGATTTTTTTCATTGTGTCCTTCCTCATGGTTTGCTTGGGTTGCGGCCTGGGGCCGTATTCTTATGCAGGCCGGCATGGTGACCGGCCTGCGTCCTGCACTTGCACTCACTCACACTCACACACTCCAACTCCTTGCCGTACCCTCGCCGGGACTGCGCGCCCGGCGGCGGTACGTCGACAAGCAGGGGCGCTTACTGGCGCAGATCCTTGTTGCGATCTTCCCAGTCGCGGATCTGCTTTTCGGCTTCGTCCTTGCTCACGCCGTAGGCTTCCTGCACGCGGCCGGCCAGCTGGTCGCGCTTGCCGGCGATGACGTCGAGGTCGTCATCGGTCAGCTTGCCCCATTGTTCCTTGGCCTTGCCCTTGAATTGCTTCCAGTTGCCTTCAACGATGTCCCAGTTCATGTCAGTCTCCTTGCAAAGTTGCGGGAACGGATTCCCGGAATGGTCGGCTGTTCCAGTACGTTCTGCGCGGGCTTACAGGCCCAGCAAATCGCTCATGTCGTCTGCGTGCTCTTCTTCCTGCGCCATGATCTGGATCAGCAGGTGCTTGGTGGTCGGATCGTCGTCGCCGATGCGTTCGATCATCTGGCGATAGGCTTCGATGGCCACACGCTCTTCCACCAGGTTGGCTCGAATCATGTCCTTGATGTCTTCAGACTCGTCGTATTGCGCATGGCTGCGCTCGGCGATGGTCTTCGGGTTGAAATCGGGCTCGCCATTGAGTTGCACGATGCGCTCGGCAATCTGGTCGGCGTGGCTTTGCTCTTCCTGTGCGTGCGCCAGGAACTCGCCCTTGATCGCTTCCACGTTCAGGCCCTTGGCGGTGTAGTAGTGGCGCTTGTAGCGCATCACGCACAGCAGCTCGGTGGCCAGGGCATCGTTCAACATCGCCACGACTTCTTCGCGGTTGCCGCGATAGCCTTCGGTGACGGCACCGTCATCGATCTTCTTGGCGGCGGCACGGATGGCGTCCTTGTCGAGGTGGAAGCTCTGCTTGCTCTTGACGTCGGTCTTCGGTGGATTCTTGGTCATGGTCATTCCTTCTCTCCGGTTTCTTGACTAATGCGCGCTCCGGCTTTCATCGCCGGCAGCGCGCCTGGCTGGATCCGGACTGGCCCAAGGGCTGCACCGGGTTCCGGGAAAATGCTTTGCTCAGTGCTCAGTAGCGATCTGCGCTGCGGCCCACGGCCAGGCCGACCAACAGGCCGATGCCGGTGCCGATGGCGATGGCACGCCACGGGTTGGACTGCACGTAATCGTCGGTGCTGGTGACGATCTGGCGACCGGTCTCGACTACCGCAGCCTGGGCGTCCTGTGCGGTGTTGAGTGCTTGTTCCAGCAGATCCTGAGCGCTGGCACGCAGATCGTCGGCCTTCTTGCCGGTGGCGTTGGCGGCCTCGGCGAACAGGTCCTGAGCTTGTTGCAGCAGGGATTGCACGTCGGTACGGGCGGTCTTGAACTTGTTGGCTTGCATGCTTGGCCTCCTTGTATGCGTTACGGTTTGATCGGGACGGCGGGGATGATCCGGCCACCCGGGGTGAGGCGTTCTCACGGTGTTGCTCACATCAGGTACTGCAGCACGATCAGCATCAGCACCGGTACACCCAGAAGCCATCCGAGCACGAGCTTGTCCATGATCTCCTCCCTTGTTCTTGGTCATGCCGGGCGGTTGCGGACTGACTCGACGCAATTTCCGGCGCCTTCGTTGATGCTGTCCTGCTGCTGTGTTGCCTTGTATTACCTGGTCTGTTATCTGTATTGCGCTGAGCTGCTTTCGCGGCATCTGCTGGCTGCCTGATGCGGTTTGTCGCTTGCCTCAGCGAGTCAGGTGCACGATACCGATGCCTTGTTGCGCTTTGTATCGGAGTCAACCCGATTGGCGTGTAGGACAAAGGCCCATCAACCTGCGTTGCCGCCTGTCACCGCAGGCGACGGCGGGCCGCCGCCGGCGGGCTGCCGCCCTCGTCTTCCCAACGCTGCAGGGCGATGTCCTGCTGGCGCTGGTCGCGGCGCTGCGCCTGGCGAGCCAGCATGCGCAGGCTGGCACCGACGGCCACACCGGCGATGCCGGCGGCCCACAACAATGTCTTTCCGAAACTCATCAATGCTCTCCTTCGGTTTGCGTCGCAGCGGCGTCGCCTTACAGCGAACCCGCACGCTGGCGCAGCGAGCGCTTGATCAGATCCTGCGCTTCGCCGACGGCGTGCATGATGCGACCATCCATCTGGCGGCGCTGTGCGGCACGCTGCAGTTGCACGTTGCCCAGCACCGATCCCACGCTTTCCTGGAACTTGCCGAGGGCAAAGTTGAACTGGCCGGTGATCGTCTTCTTGTTCATGATGCGGTTCCTCGTGGTCAAGGGTTCAACATGGATTGAAAGGGGCGGTGCAGGTCTTGCGTGAACTTGTCCGCGATCTGCAGTGGCGGCTTTTGGCTGCTCGGCTGTGACCGTGAACATCATGGGAAAAATGATAGCGAGCGCCTACTGTTCTGCTCTATAGGACGGCGGCCGATTGTTTTGTAGGACAAAGCGGAAAGCCTTGTCAGCATTGGCGTTTCGGCGGGTCGGGTGTTGCTCACCGTAGCGTTTCAGGCAGCAAAAAGCTGGGCCGTTTCCTACATCGGCTTGCGGTCCCGTCCGATGGAAATCGATACGCCCGGATCCTAGGATGGAAGCGTGCAATGACGGTCCCGTTTCGTCCGGCAGGTGAGCAAGGGGAAAACCGGATCGTTGACCATTTACCTGAACCCGACAAGGAGAACATCATGGGCAAGTATTTTCTCGCATGGCTGTGTGGCGTCCCGGCATTCCTGCTGGTGCTGATCTATTTCTTCGTCCACTGACCGACTCACTGCCGCCTCCATTTGCACCCGCGCTGCAGCGGTGCGTGAAGAGGGCGAGCCACAAGAAAGGAAGACAACATGACCAACGACCACCTGATTTCCACCCTGAACGACCTGATCCAGATTTCCATCGATGGCGAAAAAGGCTTCCGTGCCTGCGCCGATGATGCACAGGAACGCTATATCCCCTACAAGGAAACCTTCAGAGATCGCGCGACGGCCTGCGCCCAGGCCGCGCTGGACCTGCAGGACCTGGTGCAGCGCCTGGGCGGCGAACCGGCCAGCCACAGCACGCTGGGTGGCACGCTGCATCGCCAATGGGTGAACCTGAAAAGCGCCATCACCGGACGTGATGACGAAAGCATTCTGGATGAATGCGAACGCGGCGAGGATGCCGCCGTCAACGCCTATCGCAAGGCCTTGAGTGAAGAGCTGCCGACCGATATTCGCCTGGTCATCGAGCGCCAGTATCAGGGCGTGCTGGCCAACCACGACAAGGTGCGCAGTCTGCGCAATGAGGTGCGGGCACGCAAGGCGGCCTGATGCAGTGATTGTTCATCCCTGCGTCATCGTGGTTGGATGACGCAAAAAAAGCGCAGCCTCGGCTGCGCTTTTTTCTTCGATCCATCACAAATGATTTATATCATTTACGAATTAAACGATCGACTTAGCCCTCACCCAGATAAGCCGCCTTCACCCGCGGATCATCCAGCATCTGCTGCGCCTGCCCTTCCATGGTGATCAGGCCCGACTCCATCACGTAACCGCGATGCGCCGCCTGCAGTGCCAGCTTGGCGTTCTGTTCCACCAGCAGGATGGTGATGCCCTGCGCCGACACATTGCGGATCACTTCAAAGATCTTCTCCACCATGATCGGCGACAAGCCCATCGAGGGCTCATCCAGCAACAGCAGCTTGGGATGGCTCATCAGCGCGCGCGCCATGGCCAGCATCTGCTGCTCACCACCCGACAAGGTACCCGCCATCTGCGCCGCACGTTCCTTCAGGCGCGGGAAGACCTCGAACCAGCGGTCGACGTCGGCCTGGATCTGGCCCTTGTCATTGCTGGTGTAGGCGCCCATCAACAGGTTTTCCTGGATGCTCATGCGCGTGAAGACGCCACGGCCTTCCGGCACCATCGCCAGCTTGTCCTTGACCAGCTCGAAGGACTTCTTGCCCTTCAACGGATTGCCCATGTAATACACGTG
>JGI1221J13441_10000075_pt1 | contig 51883 bp, 46 predicted proteins | sample LakVidmifraction_4_FD_13441 | JGI IMG/M metagenome (IMG submission 13441) | reverse complement strand
GACAAACCACCACGGCGTAAGTATACCTCTGCACGACAATACGTTTCAGTGTTATCTGTTTCAGGTTTTAGCTCAGAGTGAACAAAACTAGGCATTGCATGCTCTGTTAACCTTATGTCGTATACAAAGTCCATATGTTCATGGCGTAAAACAGTTAAGTGCGCGCGACATAAGTCGGCATCAAATACTACTTCAGCATGCCATTGTCGAGATTTTAATTCGGCTTGCACTTCTTTCATCGCTTTAGTCACTACTTGGTCAATAAAGTTATGTACTTTGCTTTTGTTTGGGTAGTCGATCATGGCTGCTAAACGGCGTTTCCAATGCGATAAATTTAAGTTTCTGCCGTTTAAAGTATGTGCTTGTAAACTGGTATCGCGATGCCCTTCAATTACAAGCGCACGCCATAGGCCAACAGTGGCAATTAGCATAATAATAGCAAAGGGTAATGCACTGGCTATTGTCATAGTTTGCAGTGCGCTGAGCCCGCCTGCCAGTAATAAAGCTGCAGCAACCGCACCTTCAAGAACCGCCCAAAATACCCGCTGCCATGCAGGAGTGTTTGCATTACCACCTGAAGCTAATGAATCAATAACGAGTGAGCCAGAGTCAGACGAGGTAACAAAGAAGGTGATAATTAAAAATACCGTTAATAGCGAAATAAAGAATGACCAAGGTAATACTTCAAATAATTGAAATAGCGCTACGGCATGGTTCGCTTGCACATCAGTAATTAAAGTGTCTAAGCCTTCATTCATGATTAAATTGAGAGCCGTATCACCAAATATCGAAAACCATAAAAAAGTGAATATGGTGGGCACTAACATTACCCCAACAACAAATTGCCTGATGGTGCGACCGCGGCTAATTTTTGCGATAAACATACCCACAAAAGGTGCCCAGGCAATTGTCCAGCCGAATATAAATAAGGTCCAGTTACCTATCCAGTCGCTGCGACTATAAGCTTGCAAGTTAAAGGTACGCTCAACAATACCGCTTAAGTAACTGCCAGTATTTTGTAAAAAAGATTCTAAAATATGAATGCTAGGACCAATAAAAAATACAAACATCATTAAAGATATTGCCAAGGTCATATTCAAAATAGATAAGCGCTTAACGCCTTTATCCATACCTGCTACCACAGAGATGGTTGCTGCTGCGGTTATAATAGCAATGGCTGATATTTGCACTGTGGTATTTATAGGAATGCTTGGCCATAAATAATGTAGGCCCGCATTTATTTGCGTTACCGATAACCCCAAGGTCGTGGCTATACCAAATAGAGTACCTAAAATAGCAAATATATCGACCGCGTGACCAATTGGGCCATAAATTCTATCGCCAATTAAAGGATATAACGCTGAGCGAATTGATAGGGGCAAACCATGACGAAAAGCAAAGTAGGCAAGTACTAAACCTACAATTCCGTATATTGCCCATATATGAAATCCCCAATGGAAAAATGCAATTTGCATTGCTTGTTTAGCAGCGTTAACTGTTTCTGCCGCACCCGAAGGTGGAGATGCATAATGCAATACAGGCTCAGCAACACCAAAGTAGAGCAGTGCAACACCGTAGCCTGCAGAAAATAACATAGCAAACCACTCTGCAAAGCTATATTGCGGCTCTGAGTGATCGGGCCCTAGTTTTATGTTTCCCCAACTAGAGGCGGCAACAGAGACTATAAATACTAAAAATATAGCGACAGATAACATATAAAACCAGCCAAAGGTTTCTGTTATCCAAGTAAGGGCGATACTGAATGCTTTACCAGCAAGTTCAGGGTTACTGCTCGTACCTATCACTAAAAGGAGAATGATGAATACGGCAGGCAAAAATACGGGGAGTAAAATAGTTGAGCGTAAAGCTTTTGTTGTCATATTAGTCCTTAATATTTATTGCTAACTTTAATGTATGCTTAACTACCTTATTATATTCTGGGTGTGCTTGGCTAATTTAATTACTTTTAGCTACTTCAAGTAAAGTAAACTGGTCTGAGTATTATTTATTCAAAGTACCTTTTTGCTTTTTTATTACATATTTAATAGCATGGTTAAAACAATTAAAAAAACAGCCTTAATGACCCTATCTCGTTATCACCTTGCAGCGCTAATTATTACAGTGACCTTTATAGACTCGATGTTTATTCCGCCTGTATTTGGCATACAGTGGCACAGCCAAAAATTTACCTATGAGTTGTCTACTTACCTAGTTTGGATAAAGCTGATATTGGTAAGTATTGCTACTTATGTGTTGATAAAAAGCATCAGTAAAACAAGCAAACATACTGTTCAAGCAAAATTAGTTAGCTTGCTATTGTTTATAATGGCAGGGTTACAAATTGTAGCACTTGGGCTTACATGTATTTGGTATGTCATTGTTGGCAGTCAAGCGCAATTTTATCAGCAGCAGGAAAATATAGTAGCGTATACCAGCGATGTAGGTGCATTTGGCAGTGCGTATCATTACTTTGGTTATCAGTGTGTGGGTGAATATGGTTTTTATACATACATGCCAATAGCCACTATCGATTGGTTACGGGACATGTCATTTTATGAGAAAAACAATCAGCTAATTATTCGTTATTATGATTTTAAAACGAAAAATCAGCAGGTAAAACAAATAGACTTACATGGCTTGAGTTGTAATGGGTGATTGTAATACACAATGCCGGCTAAATAAAAAGCGCTAAACCCACAAGGGCTTAGCGCTTTTAAATATACAATTAAAGTTCAGCTAAAACACTTAACTTTAAAGTGTCGTTGGGTTTCGCTGCGCTCTACCCAACCTACTTAACTATTCATCATCAATTGAGCGAAGCAGGGCGTTGATGCCTACTTTTTCGCGTGTTTGCTGATCTACTTTTTTCACTATAATTGCAGCGTACAGGCTGTGGCTACCGTCTTTTGATGGTAGTGCGCCAGGGACTACTACTGCGCCTGCTGGTACGCGGCCGTAGTGAATTTCACCGGTTTCACGGTCATAAATACGGGTACTTTGGCTGATGTAAACGCCCATTGAAATTACCGCGCCTTCTTCAACAATTACACCTTCTACTATTTCAGAGCGTGCGCCAATAAAACAGTTGTCTTCGATGATGGTTGGGTTGGCTTGTAATGGCTCTAAAACGCCGCCTATGCCTACGCCACCCGATAAGTGTACGTTCTTACCAATTTGTGCACACGAGCCTACAGTAGCCCATGTATCAACCATGGTGCCGTCGTCAACGTATGCGCCAATGTTTACATACGATGGCATAAGTACCACGTTTTTACCTACAAAGCTGCCTTTACGCGCTACAGCATTAGGCACTACGCGCATGCCGCCTTGTTTAAATTGCTCCGGCGTGTAGTCGCTAAATTTAAGTGGTACTTTGTCGTAAAACTGATTTACGCCATCGTCCATTGCTTGGTTTTCGCGAATACGGAACGACAGTAAAACCGCTTTTTTAAGCCATTGATGTACTACCCATTCACCCGATATTTTTTCAGCAACGCGTGCTGCGCCACTGTCTAGCAGGTCAAGCGCGTCAATAATGGCTTGCTTTACTTCAACAGATACTGTGCTTGGGCTAATGCTATCGCGGTTATCCCAGGCGTTTTCGATCATCGTTTTTAAATCTGACATAGTGTCCTCTTATTCGGTTTCTGCGTTGAGTTTTTTACGCAATGCTTGATGAATTTTGGCTTGTTCTTCGTCTGTAAGTGCTTGGTACTCGTTATTAGAGACCACGAAGAAATCTTCTGCGCGCTGCCCCACTGTGGTGATACGCGCAGCGTGTATGTGTAATAAGTGTGCTTGAAAAACTTCGGCTATTTTAGTCAATAAACCGGGTATATCAATTGCTTGGATTTCAATTAGGCTGCGATCTTTACGCGGATGCGGGCGCAGCACAATTTTAGGTTTTATATTAAAGTCTTTAAAGCGTTGCGAGCGATTCTTTTTGAAGCGAATTTTTTTACGCGGCTCAAACAAGGCTTGCTCTAGGGCGCGTTTAATTGATTGTGCTCTGCCACTGGCAATTGGCTCCCCATTTACTTCTAAAATAACAAAGTTAAATAGTACGTAGCCATCTTTGGTGGTAAGTACTTGCGCGTGCTGTATTTGCGCCTTTTTAGAACCAATAACACTCACTAAGCGGGCAAATAAAGGCCCAGAGTAAGGGCTGTATACAAATACTTGGGTGCCACCGTGCATCGCTTTATTTGATACGATAACACTCGGTTGACTTAAATCTTCGCTATTAACTAAATGCTGGCTGTGCCATGAAATTTGCTGTTCGCTAAAAGCGGTAAAGTAATTGGCTTTAAAGCGGCTCCAAATTAAATCAATTTGGTCTTCCATGTAGCCTAAGTTGAGTAATCGCTGTTTAGCTTGATGCTTTTTGTCGCGAATTTGGTCGCGTTGATCCATTGGATTTTCAAGCCCTAAACGCAGTGCGTGTTGCGTATGTAAGTAAAGCTCACGCAGCAGGGTGTTTTTCCAATCGTTCCATAAATTGTCGTTGGTGGCACGTATATCGGCAACGGTTAAGCAATATAAATAATCAAGTTGGCGCTCTGTTTTTACTCGTGTGGCAAAGTCTTTAATAACTCCAGGGTCGTTTATATCTTTACGTTGTGCGGTAACCGACATAAGTAAATGATTACTAACCAGCCATGCGATTAGTTTACCATCGGCGACAGAAAAGGCATGTAACTTTGCAAAGGCTAGTGCGTCAACAGCGCCCAGCTCTGAGTGGTCGCCACCACGGCCTTTGGCTATGTCATGAAATATACCCGCTAAATAAAGTAGCTCAGGTTTATCCATACGAGTGACTATTTCACTACAAATAGGAAATTCGCTGACACCGGTTTTATCAAAGTACTGATAAATATTATTTATTAATCTGTGGGTGTGCTCATCTACTGTGTAGGCATGAAATAAGTCAAATTGCATTTGCCCAAATATGTTTCGCCACTGCGGTAAATAAGCAGCCAGCATGCCGTGTTTATGCATTAAGGTAAACGCACGGCCCATACCATTGGGGTGCTTTATAAGACGTAAAAAAGCTTCGCGACAGGCAGCGTAATCTTGTAAGTCGCCCAGTAAACGGCGGCGCACTTGGCGAATAGTGCGAATAGTGCTGGGATAAATATGCGTTATTTCTGGGTTGTCGGCAATATGCTCAAATAACATAAAAAGCTGATCGCGCCTAAAAAATACCGATGGGCTTTTTACTTTAATTTGATTGCCAATACGCTCAAAATTGCGATCAAGTTCTTGAATAATAGGTTGATGGTGTTTTGGCGAAATACTTTGTTCAAAGTACGCCAGCAGCATCAGGTTTAGCTCGCGTACGCGGCTCATTATTCTAAACAAACGCTTCATCATGCGCTCAACTGACGATTTACCATCGCTACCAAACCCCAGAATTTCGGCGGCTTGCGGTTGGTGATCAAACAGTAAGCGGTTTTCTGAACGCCCTGCAGCCAAATGCAGCGCAAAACGAATATTCCATAAGTTTTCTAGGCACTCTGAAAGCTCTTGAAACTCTTCGTGAGTAAGGTAGCCATGGCTAATAAGCTCTTGTAGGGTTTCTGCTCTAAAGTGTTTTTTAGCAACCCAAATAATGGTTTGCAGATCGCGCAGGCCACCGGGGTTTTCTTTTATGTTAGGTTCGAGATTATACGCTGTGCCGTGGCATTTTCGGTGGCGTAAATGTTGCTCTTGTACTTTGGCTAAAAAAAACTCATTTGAGCGCCACACTGGCGTGTCAATTATGTGGTTTTTTAGCTTTTCAAATTCTATATGATTACCAAAAATAAGCCGGCTTTCTAATAAGCTGGTGGCAAAGGTAACGTCTTCACGTTTTTGCTCTATGGCTTGCGCTATAGTGCGAACACTGTGCCCAATCTCTAAATTGAGATCCCAAAGCATGGTAACAAACTGACCTATTTTTTCGCTGATTTCAGCGTTTGGTTGTTGTGTTACTAGTAGCAAAAAGTCGATGTCGGAATAGGGGTGTAATTCACCTCGTCCATAACCACCTACGGCTATAAGTGCTAGGTCGGGTTCGTGCGCTAAATCATAAACATGAAACAGTTTGATCAGCAAACGATCTATGAATTCAGCCCTGGCATTAATTAAATTACCAACCGGTTGTTTAGAAAACTCATTAAAAAGCCATTTATAAAAATAGCTAGAACAATCGCGATAATCACTAAGTTGCTCTGCGTCGCTAAGCAACTTTTTTACTTTGTTGGGTAATGCCACCGGGGCTGATTCCTTATTTATACGAGTTCATTTTGATAAATAAATAGCTATCAAGTTGAACGGGTATTTTAATGCTCAATGATCCTGTCGATTGTATCATCTGATCGTAGCGTTAAAATTTCAACACCATTTTCAGTTACTAACAAAGTATGTTCCCACTGGGCTGACAAGCTACGGTCACGTGTAACCACAGTCCAATCATCTTTAAGTAGTTTACATTGGCGTTTGCCCGCATTGACCATAGGCTCAATAGTTAAACACATGCCGGCTTTTAATACTTCGCCAGTACCTGCTTTGCCATAGTGCATTACTTGTGGCTCTTCGTGAAACCCTGCGCCAATACCATGGCCACAGTATTCACGAACAATTGAGTAGTTGAAGCTTTCAGCATATTTTTGAATTGCTTCGCCAATATCGCCTAAACGCACACCTGGTTTTACCATTTTAATGGCAATGTAGAGGCTTTCTTGTGTTACTTCTGCAAGGCGTTTACCTTGAATGTTAGGGGTACCAACATGGAACATTTTAGAAGTGTCGCCGTGGTAGCCATCTTTAATTATGGTAACGTCAATATTAATACTGTCGCCATCTTTTAATGGCTTTTCGTTTGGAATACCATGGCAAATAACATGGTTTACAGAGGTACAAACTGATTTTGGAAAACCATGATAATTTAATGGAGCAGGGATTGCTTGTTGCACATTAACAATATAATCATGACAAATTGTATTTAGCTCATCGGTGGTCACGCCCGGCACTACATATGGGCCGATCATTTCAAGTACATCTGCCGCTAAGCGCCCAGCTACGCGCATTTTCTCTATTTCTTCAGGGGTCTTAATAATAGCGCTCATTGAAGCTCCAAAGTTGAGTTTTTAACATTTATCGTCGCACAATTTTTGCACGCGATGTTGAGTATTTAATTTTAATATGGTATAAAGCGCGCCGTCTTTTTACAAATAAATTCTTTAATGATTTTTTGTATTTAAGGCAAACACAATTTTATTTTAACACACACACGTATCGTCACATACACTTGGGTGCATTAGAAGTTTAAATACTTCGGTGTTGGTGCTATGGGATATGTGGAGGCCTAACCCTAAACAACTATAGAGGATCTATAAAATGGCAAACGTTTCAATGCGCGATATGCTTCAAGCTGGTGTTCACTTTGGTCACCAAGCACGTTACTGGAACCCTAAGATGAAGCCTTTCATCTTCGGCACACGTAACCGTGTACATATCATCAACCTTGAGCAAACTGTACCAATGTTCAACACTGCACTTAAGTTTTTATCTGGTGCTGCTGCAAACAAAGGTAAAGTTCTTTTCGTTGGTACTAAGCGTGCAGCAAGCGAAGCAGTGAAAGAATCTGCAATCGCAAGCGACCAGTACTATGTAAACCACCGTTGGTTAGGTGGCATGTTGACTAACTGGAAAACAGTTCGTCAATCAATCAAGCGTCTTAAAGACCTTGAAATACAAAGCCAAGACGGTACTTTCGAGAAGTTAACTAAGAAAGAAACGTTAATGCTTAACCGCGAAATGGAAAAGCTTGAGAAGAGCCTTGGCGGAATCAAGAACATGGGCGGTCTTCCAGACGCGCTTTTCGTTATTGATGCTGACCACGAGCACATTGCTATCCGTGAAGCTAACAACCTAGGTATTCCGGTTGTTGCAATTGTTGATACTAACTCGAACCCAGATGGCGTTGATTTCATCGTACCTGGTAACGATGATGCTATCCGTGCGGTAAGTCTTTACACTAACGCTGTTGCAACTGCGATCACTGAAGGCCGTGAGAACACACTTGTTGCTCAAGCTGAAAAAGACGATTTCGTAGAAGCTGAGTAATTAGCTGTCTTCAAGTCTTCATCTTTTAAAGGTGAAGACTTGCTATTCTTGTAGAGCGGGTAACCCGCTTATCTAAACCTGATTCAGATTTGAGGAATTACTAATGGCTGTAACTACTGCCCTAGTTAAAGAATTACGCGAGCGTACTGGCGCTGGCATGATGGATTGTAAAAAAGCGTTAACTGAAACTGATGGCGACATCGAGTTAGCGATTGAAAACATGCGTAAAAGTGGCGCGGCTAAAGCAGCTAAAAAAGCAGGCAATATCGCTGCTGAAGGCGCTATCATTATCAAGAAAAATGGTAATGTTGCAGTGCTAGTTGAAGTTAACTGTCAAACAGACTTCGTAGCTAAAGACGTAAGCTTTTTAGCGTTTGCTGATAAAGTAGCAGAAGCTGCAATTGCAGACACTGTGACTATCGAAGACTTACAAGCTAAGTTTGAAGAAGCACGCGTTGAGCTAGTAACTAAAATTGGTGAAAACATTAACGTACGTCGTCTACAGTACATCACGGGTGAAAACCTAGTTGAGTACCGTCATGGTGATCGTATTGGTGTTGTTGTTGCTGGTGTTGCTGATGAAGAAACACTTAAGCACGTTGCAATGCACGTTGCTGCATCAAGCCCTGAGTACTTAACTCCTTCAGACGTTCCTGCTGATGTTGTAGCTAAAGAACAACAAGTACAAATCGAAATCGCGATGAATGAAGGTAAATCTGCTGAAATCGCTGAGAAGATGGTTGTTGGCCGCATGAAAAAATTCACTGGTGAGGTTTCTCTTACTGGTCAAGCTTTCATCATGGAACCTAAGAAAACTGTTGGCGAAATTCTTAAAGAGAAAAACGCAACAGTTACTAGCTTCGTACGTGTAGAAGTTGGTGAAGGTATCGAAAGAAAAGAAGAAGATTTTGCTGCTGAAGTTGCTGCACAAATCGCTGCTGCTAAAGCTAAATAAGATTAACTATTTGTGTAGGGAGTAAAAAAGACATGCAATTAATGTGTTATTTGCTTTTGCTTCACAGCTAGAAATTCTTTAAAATAACCGCGCTTTTATGTTTAACATAAGCGCGGTTATTTTTTATCCATTTTTTATAAAAGTTGGCCCCAATACTATGACTATCAATCGTAAACCTATTTTTAGACGCGTTCTTCTCAAATTAAGCGGTGAAGCTTTAATGGGAGATGAAGGCTTTGGCATCGACCCTAAAGTGTTAGACCGCATGGCTCAAGAAATTAAAGAGCTCGTAGAGCTCGACGTAGAAGTGGGTTTAGTTATTGGCGGTGGAAATTTTTTACGCGGTGGCTCGTTAGCAGAAGCAGGCATGAATCGTGTTGTTGGCGATCACATGGGTATGCTTGCAACCGTAATGAATGGTTTGGCAATGCGTGATGCGCTGCATCGTGCATTTGTAAACTGTCGTTTAATGTCGGCTATTCCACTTCATGGTATGTGTGATGCGTACAATTGGGCTGAAGCAATTAGTTTATTAAAAACGGGCCGCGTAGTTATTTTTGCAGCCGGTACGGGTAACCCATTTTTCACTACCGACTCAGCAGCCTGTTTACGTGGTATCGAAATTGAAGCCGATACGGTAATTAAAGCGACTAAAGTAGATGGCGTTTACAGCGATGACCCAGTTAAAAATCCAGATGCGACACTTTATCGTCATTTAAGTTACAATGAGATAATTGAGAAAGAATTGAAAGTAATGGATTTAGCGGCATTTACATTAGCACGCGATCATAATATGCCATTGAGCGTATTTAATATGAATAAATCAGGCGCATTAAAACGTGTTATTATGGGTGAAGAAGAGGGAACCCTTATTTCTTCACAAGCCTCAGATGAAGTAATTAAATAGATTAGGATTAAACTGTGATTAACGATATTCAAAAAGATGCGCAAGAGCGCATGCAAAAGAGTGTAGCAGCACTGGGCAGCCAGTTATCTAAGATTCGTACTGGTCGTGCTCATCCTGCATTGCTAGATGGTATTATGGTGTCGTATTATGGCTCGCCAACACCGTTAAACCAAGTTGCTAACGTAACAATTGAAGATTCACGTACACTGGCTATTGGTGTATTTGATAAGTCACTTGCGCAAGCGGTAGAAAAAGCAATAATGGCATCTGACTTAGGTTTAAACCCTATGTCAGCAGGTTCAGTTATTCGTGTACCATTGCCAGCATTGACTGAAGAACGTCGTAAAAACTTAATTAAAATTGTTCGTGGTGAAGTTGAAGGCGGTCGTGTTGCAGTACGTAACATTCGTCGTGACGCGAATGGCGATTTTAAAAACTTATTGAAAGATAAAGATATTTCTGAAGATGAAGCGCGTCAAGCTGAAGAAGCAATTCAAAAGATGACCGATAAATTCATTAAAGAAATGGATACTCAATTAGCAGCTAAAGAAGCTGAGTTGATGGAAATCTAAGAAACTAATACGCTGCACTTGGGGTAATAGATTGAACCTATTGCAAGTAAATTCAACGCAGTTAGCGTTAAAAATAGCCACTTGAAATAGATTTATTATCCCGAGTACAGGTTAAATTTATTAGTTTTGAAACGCCGGCTGGGGTATACTAGGCGGCGTTTTTTTATGGAATACTCAATATTTATGGTTCTAGATGCTGACACAATTTCACAGCAATGTTTACCTAAACATGTAGCTATCATCATGGATGGTAACGGGCGTTGGGCGCAAGCCAGAAATAGACCGCGTGTGTTTGGGCATAAAAAAGGTGTGGACGCAGTTCGTCAATCTGTACAGTTTTGTACTAAATTAGGGATACAATCGTTAACCTTATTTGCTTTTAGTAGTGAGAACTGGCGTCGACCTGAAGACGAAGTAAAAACGTTAATGGAGCTTTTTTTATTTGTACTTAGTAAAGAAGTTAAAAAGCTGCATAAAAACAATGTAAAACTGACCATTATTGGAGACTTATCGCGGTTTTCTGAAAGCTTACGCAGTAAAGTAGATACTGCTCAAAAGCTTACAGCAAATAATACCGGGCTGCATTTAAATGTTGCTGCAAATTACGGTGGACGTTGGGATATGGCTAATGCTGCTAAACAACTTGCAGAGCAAGTTGCACAGGGGCAATTAGACCCAGCCGATATTACAGAAGAGCGTATAGCACAGTACATGAGTATGGCAGATCAGGCCGAGCCTGATTTACTAATTCGTACTGGTGGCGATGTCAGAATTAGTAACTTTTTACTCTGGCAAGCAGCTTACGCTGAACTTTACTTTACCGACACACTGTGGCCTGATTTTAATGAAGCAGCATTTGCTGAGGCCATAGCGTGTTACGTTGCCAGAGAGCGACGATTTGGTTGTACGGGCGAACAAATAAAACAATTACTCGCTCAAACCTAAATAGAATAAGGGTCATAATTTTGTTAAAACAACGCATTCTAACCTCACTCGTGCTAGCACCATTAGCGCTTGCTTTGGTTTTTTACACCCCACTGACATTATTTAGTTATTTTGCGGGTGCAATTGTATTAATGGGCGCATGGGAATGGTCTGCTTTTATGGGGCTGTGCAATAAACTTAAGCGCAGCGCTTTTGTACTTTTAGTTGCCGCTTTGCTAGCGTTACTAAACCTGCACTGGCCAATCGAATCACTTTGGCAAGATGGCAAATTGGTAGGTGATGCAAATTACTTATTTACGCTGTCGTTTGCATGGTGGATTGTTGCTAGTTATTTAGTATGGCGCTACCCAGAAATGGCTAAAGCATGGAACGAAGGCATAGTAATGCGCGGTATTGCCGGATTACTAACGTTAGTGCCTTTATGGTTAGCCCTAAATACGCTGCGCAGTGCGCAATATACCGAATCTAGTCATTTTGGCTCTATGCTTATTTTAGTGGTTTTAGGAATCGTATGGAGCGCCGATATTGGTGCCTACTTTACAGGTAAAAGCTTTGGTAAGCGTAAGCTCATGCCAAAAGTAAGCCCAAATAAAACTATTGAAGGTTTAGCCGGCGGCGTTGTCGCTGCAGTTATATTTGTGCTTACATTTTGTCATTTTACCGACGTAGATTTAATTGTATGGCCAATTTACGCCATTATGACTGTGTTTATTGCCTTGTTTTCAGCGGTGGGTGATTTGCTTGAAAGCATGTTTAAACGCGAAGCAGGACTTAAAGACAGCGGTAATTGCTTGCCAGGACATGGCGGGATTTTAGATCGTATTGATAGCCTAACCGCAGCCGCACCTATGTTTGTAATGTGTTATGCGTGGACTTTGAGTTTATGAGTGAAAAGCAGCAACTGGTAATTCTAGGGGCTACAGGCTCTATTGGCCTTAATACCTTAGATGTTGTGGCAAGAAATACTCAGCAGTTTAGTGTTTTTGCATTAGCTGCTGGGAAAAATGCTAAAAAAATGGCTGAGCTATGCATTGCGCATCAGCCACGCTATGGCGTTATGGCAACACAAAGCGCTGCTAAGCAATTGTCGTTATATTTAAGTAATACGCCATGTAAAACGCAGATAATGCATGGTGAGCAGGCTATGAGCGAGCTGTGTGGGCATCCAGAGGTTGATGCTGTCATGTCGGCAATTGTCGGCGCTGCAGGGTTGTTGCCGACGTTAAGCGCAGTAGAAGCCGGAAAAAAAGTACTGCTCGCCAATAAAGAATCTTTGGTAATGTCGGGTCAGTTGTTTATTGATAAAGTAAAACAACACAAAGCGACATTGCTACCAATAGACAGTGAACATAACGCTATTTTTCAATGTTTACCGTATTCTCTACAAAATGCGCAAGGCGATCAACACCTGCAATCTCATGGCGTAAGTAAAATATTACTTACCGGATCAGGCGGCCCATTTTTAACCCGTGATATAAATACCCTTAAAGATGTAACCATAGCAGAAGCCGTGGCGCACCCTAATTGGTCTATGGGACAAAAAATATCGGTAGATTCAGCCACCATGATGAACAAAGGGCTTGAGTTTATTGAAGCTAAATGGCTGTTTAACTGCGACCCGAGTGATATTGATGTGGTTATTCATCCACAGAGTATAATTCATTCGATGGTGCAATATCACGACGGCTCAATTTTAGCGCAAATGGGTAACCCTGATATGCGTACCCCAATTGCCCATGCATTAGCTTACCCTGAGCGCATAAATGCAGGGGTTAAGCCGTTAAACTTTTCAGATATTAGTGACTTTTCGTTCACTAAACCTGACTTTTCTCGTTACCCTAATTTACAACTAGCGATTGATGCGTGTAGCGCAGGGCAAGGCGCAACAACGACAGTGAATGCCGCAAACGAGATCGCGGTAAGTGCATTTTTAAATGGTGAAATTGGTTTTACCGATATATACACAATAAATGCACAGACTCTCGAAGCGGCCACGTACACCAATGTGCAAAGCTTAGATGAAATTTTAGAGTGCGATAGATTAGCGCGTTTAAGCGCATCGCAGTTTATAACAAAAGTGACGCATTAATATGTTCGATTTTTTTTGGAATCTCGGCTCATTTATTTTAGCGCTGGGCATTTTAGTTACAGTACATGAATACGGCCACTTTTGGGTGGCGCGTAAAGCCGGCGTTAAAGTGCTGCGCTTTTCTATCGGCTTTGGTAAACCATTGCTAAAATGGCGTGATAAATACGATACCGAGTACGTTATAGCAGCCATACCTTTGGGTGGTTATGTAAAAATGCTCGATGAGCGGGTTGATGAAGTACCTGCAAATCAGCGTCATTTATCGTTTAATGCTAAGTCGGTACAAGCGCGTATAGCGATTGTTGCTGCGGGGCCCGTTGCTAACTTTATATTTGCTATATTTGCACTTGCCGTTATGTATATGGTGGGTGTGCAATCAGTAAAACCTGTTGTTGGCAGTGTGGTTGAAGGCAGTCGTGCAGCGCAAGCGGGATTAATGCCTAGCCAACAAATTATTAAAATTGGTGATGATGAAATTACCACCTGGCAAGACGCAACCTTTGCGCTTATGTCGAGTTTAGGTGATAAAAGCGTTGCAGTAACTGTACGTAACGAAAACTATCAGCAGCAAACAAAAATGCTCAATTTAGACGGCTGGAAACTTGATCAGCAAGACGTGCCACCATTGAGCTCTCTAGGCATAGTACCATTTAGGCCACAAGCAACACTTAGTATTGCTGCGGTTACTAAAAGCTCTGCTGCAGAGCTGGCAGGGTTAAAAATAAATGATACTATTGTGGCTGTAAATGGCGAAACAATAAGCAATTGGCAGCAATTAGTTAATCTTATTACCCAATCGGCTAACAAATCATTACAATTTAGTGTAAAAAGCCAAGACACTATAAAAATAATATCGGTAATACCTCAAGCTAGGGTTAACGCTCAGGGCATAGAGCAAGGGTTTTTAGGGGTTGCACCAATAGTAGAAAAATGGCCGCAAGGTTATATAGAAACTAGACATTATGGCCCGCTCGATAGTATTGTGCGAGGTAGTAAAGAAACGTGGCGATTAATTACCCTTAGCTTTGATATGATAGGTAATTTAATTACAGGCCAGATTTCGGTTAAAAATTTAAGTGGCCCAGTAGGCATTGCCGTAGGCGCCGGGACTAGCGTAAGCTACGGTTTCGTTGCGTTTTTAAGCTTTTTAGCACTGATCAGTGTTAACTTGGGTGTATTTAATTTATTGCCCTTGCCAGTGCTTGATGGCGGACACTTAATGTATTACATAATTGAACTTTTTCGTAAAAAGCCAGTCTCTGAAAAGACACAAGAGTTTGGTTTTAAAGTGGGTGCGTTACTACTCATTTTTTTAACATGTTTCGCTTTGTTCAATGATGTATCGCGTTTGTCGTTTTAACGTGACAATGACTAATTAGAACCACGATTGTACAGCTCGTAAATTTACTTTTCGATGCTAAGCGGTAATACAGTTGTAAAGGATAAATATAATAAAATGGCTATAAAAAAACATTTGGTAGTTTCAAGTTTATTGGGTGCAAGCTTTGCAGCCCTAGGCCAAAACTCCTTTATTGTTGAAGATCTCAAAGTTGAGGGTTTACAGCGTGTAGCACTGGGTGCTGCATTAACGCATATTCCTATTAACGTGGGCGATAATGTTGATGAGTACACGATTTCAAAAACAATCAAGTCTCTCTACCGCTCAGGTCACTTTGACAATATAAAAGCGCTACGCGACGGTAATAACGTTGTTTTTAAAGTAACTGAACGCCCAACAATTAGCTTTATTGAGTTTGATGGCAATAAAGATATTAAAGATGAGCAGCTTAATCAGTCACTTGATCAGCAAAATATTCGCCAAGGCGAGCCACTAGATAAAACCGTTATTGATAATATAGAAAAAGGCTTAACTGAATTTTTCCANAGTATTGGTAAATACAACGCTAAAGTNGATATTAGTATCACTAAACTGCCGCGTAACCGGGTTAAACTTAAATTAAAATTTGATGAAGGTGATGCTGCATCAATTCGTCAAATTAACTTGGTAGGTAATGAACTTTTTTCTAATGAAGAGCTATTACAACTGGCTGAGTCGCAACAAGACTTACCTTGGTGGCAGTTTATGGGCAGCGACCGCTACCAAAAACAAACCATTGAAGGCGATTTAGAAAAAATTCGTAGCTTTTATTTAGACCGTGGTTACCTACGTTTTAACATAGACTCTACCCAAGTGTCGGTTAGCCCAGAGCGTGAGTCTGTATACGTTACAGCTAACTTAACTGAAGGGGTTAAATATAAAGTTAAAGGTTTTGACTTTATTGGTGACTTACTTGGTCGCGAAGACTTAATTAAAAGTGTTATTCCACTACGAGCGGGTGAGTTATATAACGGCTCAGTGGTTACCTCTTCAGAAGAATTTATAAAAAGCTACTTAGCGCGTTTTGGTTATGCCAATGCTGAAGTACGCACAATTCCGCAAATTGATGACGAAAATCAAGAAGTACAACTAACCTTATCGGTTAACCCTGGTAAGCGTGTTTATGTGCGCCGGATTATTGTTGGTGGTAACCAAAGTACTGCAGATGAAGTGCTACGCCGCGAAATGACACAGCTTGAAGGCGCATGGTTATCTAACCAAAGCTTAGAGCGTTCAAAATTACAAATTCAGCGTTTACCTTATATGGAAAAAGTTGATTTTAACGTTGTGCCAGTCCCAGGTGTTGATGACCAAGTAGATGTTGATTTTACGGTAAAAGAGCAGTCGGCTGGTAGCTTTAATGCCGGCTTAGCGTATGGCTCATACCTTGGTTTACAGTTTAATATTGGTGTAACAGAATCTAACTTTTTAGGTACTGGTAATCAAATAGGCTTTAATATTAATACCTCGCGTGGTTCTGAGCGTGTGAGCGTGTCTTATACCGACCCATACTTCACGCCAGATGGCGTATCGCAAGGTAGCAGTATTTTTTACAGTAACTACGATGCAAGTAAGTTTAGTTTGATCGACTATAAGTCGAAAAGCTATGGATTGGGGACTAATATAGGCTTCCCAATTGATGCGGTTAACCGCATTAACTTTGGTGTTCGTTGGATTCAAGAAGAGCTTTCAGATATTGCAGAGTACGAGCAAACGCGTGTATTGCGTGAAACCTTCTTAGACCAAGACAACCCAGATGCTGGTTTTGACTTTACTAAATATGAGTTAAGTGCTGGCTGGTCTCGCGTTACGGTAAACCGTGGTTTATTCCCAACAGCGGGCTCACGTCAAACGCTAAACTTAACAGCAACAACGCCGAATTCTGACTTAAAATACTTTAAGTTAAACTATGATTCGCGTTTTTACTGGCCAATATCGAACGACCATCGCTGGGTGTTCTCAACCCGTGCGGCGTTAGGTTACGGTAATGGTTATGGTTCAACTAACGGCTACGACCAAGTACTGCCATTCCAAGAATACTTCCGTATTACTGAAATGGAACTACGTGGTTTTGACCGAAATACAATTTTACCACGCGCAATTGCACGTATACCGCAATCAATTCCGGGTACACCTTTACCAGANGGCTCAACCACAGGTAATATAGGCGGCTCATCTGAATTTGATGTGCTAGTACCACAAGGTCGAATTGGTGGTAATGCTAAAGCGNTAGCAGGTATGGAATTAATTGTACCTACACCGTTTTTAGATGAAGAAAATACCAGNTCAGTACGTACCAGTTTCTTTGTTGATGCTGCTAACGTATGGGATACCGAGTTTAACGTAGACCGTTACCAAAATTTAGCAGCCGATGAGCGAGCTAAATTAGATGATTACTCTGATCCAATGCGTTTTAGGGTTTCAACCGGTTTATCATTACAGTGGATCTCTCCAATGGGTCCAATGCTGATTAGTTTTGCGTATCCATTGCAAAAAGAAGAAGATGACGATACGAAGACCATCAGTTTTAATATTAGTAACAGCTTTTAAAGGAGTTTTTTGTGAATAAATTATTTAAATCAACGGCAGTAGCTGTTTTAGCAACACTTATGATGGGCACCTCGGTAAGTGCATTTGCACATAAAGTAGGTATTGTAGACATGCAAGAAATCTACAAGCAAATACCACAAATGGCTAAAATTGAGCAATCTCTACAAACTGAGTTTGCAGAGCGCCGTCAAGAGTTAGAAAAGCTACAAGGCGATATTCGCTTTGAAGCTGAAAAGTTCAAGCGTGAAAGTACCACTATGAGCCAAGCGCAAAAAGATAAACTGCGTGACAAAATTCAGGGTATGCAAAAAAACCTTGCTGAAGTAGGTCGTCCTCTTGAGCAAGAAATTAAAGCACGCCAAAACCAAGAGCTTGCAAAAGTGCAGGGTTTAATTATCAAAACAATTGAAGACATTGCTAAAGATGGCGACTTTGATGAAGTTAAAGTTAAAGATACAACTATTTACTTTAACCCTAAAAAAGTAACTGATCTTTCTAATAAAGTAGTTGCTGCAGTGAGTAAGAAATAATTAAGTTATGCAAAATTATACGCTTTCGCAAATAGCGGAACTTCTAAGCGCCGAGCTGCAAGGTGATGGCGCTTTAGAAATAACAAAAATAGCAACACTTGCACATGCCCGCTCAGGGCATATTGCATTTTTAGCGAATAAGAAATATCGCTCGCAACTTGAAGCGACTCAAGCCAGTGCTGTCATTGTTAGTGAAGCAGATGCTCCTTACTTTAACGGCAATAAACTAATAGTTTCAAATCCGTATGTAAGTTACGCCAAGCTTGCGCAATTAATGGATACGACGCCACGCTCTGCCGCAACAGGCATTCATCCAAGCGCGGTTGTTCACCCAAATGCGACAGTAAGTAAAAGTGCCGCTATTGGCGCTAATACGGTAATTGAAAGCAATGCGATAATTAACGATAACGTACAAATTGGTCCGAACAGTTTTATTGGTGAAGGTGTTAAAATAGGCTCAGGCACTAAGCTTTGGTCGAATGTAACTATTTATCATAATGTTGAAATTGGCTCAGATTGTTTGTTGCAAGCCAATAGCGTTATAGGTAGTGATGGTTTTGGTTATGCTAATGAGCGTGGGCAATGGATTAAAATTCCTCAGCTTGGCTCTGTTATTATTGGTGATAAAGTTGAAATTGGCGCAAGTACTACAATTGATCGTGGTGCACTTGACGATACTATTATCCATAGTAATGTAATTATTGATAACCAATGCCAAATAGCACATAACGTTGAAGTTAACTCAGGCACAGCTATTGCTGGTTGTACTGTACTTGCTGGTAGCGTCACCATAGGTAAAAACTGCCAAATTGGCGGCATGACAGCAATTAATGGTCACATGAGCGTCTGTGATGGTGTTATAATTACGGGTATGAGTATGGTGACAAAATCAATCACCGAGCCAGGTATCTATTCATCTGGTATACCTCATACTACAAACAAAGAATGGCGTAAATCAATCGCTCACTTGCGTAACCTTTCTGAAATGAAAAGCCGTATTAAAGCACTTGAGCAATTAAATAAGCCATAAACGTTGAACACTAATGAGGATGCTATTTTGGCAAACGAATTAAATAGCCTTGATATTCAAGAAATTTTAAGTTTATTACCGCATCGCTACCCGATGTTATTAGTTGATAGAGTAATTGACTTTACACCTGGAAAATCTTTGCATGCTATTAAAAATGTGACTATAAACGAACCCATTTTTACCGGGCATTTCCCAAATCAGCCAATTTTTCCGGGTGTATTAATATTAGAAGCCATGGCTCAAGCAACTGGGTTACTTGGCTTTAAAACGGTTGAAAACCGTAGCGAAAATGAATTGTATTTGTTTGCAGCTGTAGATAATGCACGTTTTAAAAAACCAGTACTTCCTGGTGATACTATGCATTTACATGTTGAGTTTTTAAAAGAACGTCGTAATTTATGGAAGTTTGCAGCAGAAGCAAAAGTCGATGGCAAGCTAGTATGTAGCGCCGAAATTATGTGTGCGAGAAGAGAGTTTTAATTGTGATTCATCCAACGGCAATAATCGAACCAGGCGCGACACTAGGCAGCAATGTTTCAGTGGGACCATATAGTTATATTGGCAATGATGTTGTCATTGGTGATAACTGTATTATTGAGTCTCATGTTGTAGTTAAAGGCCCATCAACTATCGGTTCTGGAAATCATATTTTTCAGTTTGCGTCGGTTGGTGAAGCATGCCAAGACAAAAAGTACAACAACGAACCAACATCGCTCACTATTGGTGACAATAATATTATTCGTGAATGCGTTACAATTCACCGTGGCACAATTCAAGATCAGGGCGTAACCATTATAGGTAGTAATAACCTGTTTATGGCCTATACCCATGTTGCTCACGATGCAGTGATTGGCGATAATGTTATATTTGCTAATAACGCCAGTGTAGCAGGGCATGTACATATTGGTGACTGGGTTATTCTTGCGGGCAACTCAGGTATACATCAGTTTTGTAAGGTAGGCGCACATGCATTTGTAGGCATGTATTCAGCTATTAATAAAGATGTACCACCATTTGTTACCACTATAGGTATACCTGCAGGTCCAGTTGCAATTAATACTGAGGGCATGAAACGCCGTGGTTTTCAAAGCGATGAGATAATGGCTGTACGCCGTGCTTATAAAGTATTTTATCGTAAAAGCCTAGGTGTAGATGAAGCAATTGAGTCACTTAGCGAAGATGCGCAAAAGTATCCAGCAGTACAGTTAATGATAGATTTTGTTAAAAGCTCAGAGCGCGGTATCGTACGATAAACGCCTTTTAGCTTATATAAAAAACCACCTAAGAGTAATCGATGGTGGTTTTTTATTGCTTATTATTTATAATTATTAGTGAGTAATTCAGGAGCAGCTCAGGCAAGTAGCTGTAGGCTAGTTGCTAATTATATCAATTACATAAGCTATTAAATGATACTTAAAAAACTCACTGTTACTTTTATTGCTATTATCCTTGCAGGTTGTAGTAGTCAACCACTTGTAAAATCAAGCTCAGGGGAGCTGACACAGCTTGGCAAAGCATCATTTTATGCCGATAAATACCAAGGAAGAACCACCGCAAATGGCGAACGCTTTGATCAGCAAGCAGCAACGGCAGCGCATCTTAAGCTGGCCTTTGGTACTAAAGTGAAAGTAACAAACCTAGCAAATAATAAGTCGGTAATAGTGAGAATTAACGACCGAGGTCCTTATATACGCGGGCGTATTATAGATTTATCGAGCAGTATGTTTAAAAAGATAGCCGACCCTAAAGTCGGCGTTATTGATGTGCAAGTTACCGTAATAGATAAAGCGAATTAAAAACGGATAGTAAGTGACGTGTAAGCAGGATCGCTAAGTAATTGCTGATGGGTGCCTTGTGCTATTACGCGCCCATCCTCTAACCAAATAATATTATCCATATGCTCAAGCAGGGCTGGATCATGGGTAATAGTAAGTACACTGGCGTTACTCATAACTTGCATAATGGCATGCATTACACTTTGTTTAGATTGATTATCTAGCCCTTCTGTTGGCTCATCAAGCACTAAAATAGCGGGGTTTTGCAATAAAGCCTGCGCAATCGCAATCCGCCTCGACTGACCTTGTGACACATTACGCCCACCGGTACCTAAGCGGGTATTTAACCCCGATTTTAACTCAGTAAACCACGGGCTAAGTTGTGCATGCGCTAGTGCATCTAGCATTTGCGCTTTAGTTGCATTAGGCGCTGCATAGCATAGGTTTTCTTTTAAAGTGCCATCAAAAATATGATGCTGTTGAGCCAAAATATTAATTAACCTTGCTCGGTTATCATTACTTAATAAATGCAAATCAACGCAGTTGCCTTGCTCACTCAAGGTAATATTGCCTTGTTGCAGTGGCCATAAACCGGTGAGTAAGTTAACTAAGGTGGTTTTACCGCTACCGCTTCTACCAACAATGGCCACTTTTTGCTGCGGCTTTAGCTCAAAACTCACGTCATTTAATGCTGGGTGTTTATCGTAACAATAACTAATGTTCTTAAGTGTTAGTAAGGGATTTTGCAAAGCCAAATTATTATTTATAGCGGCATCATATTGCGTATTAGCATTTACGGCTTTATCTTCAAGCGTAAATAAACGTTCAGCTGCTTTTAACACATTTGGTAATTCAATAAACGCATTTGGCAGGAGTAACACACTCTCAAAGCTGGCGAGCACAAATAGGCTTAGCATTGCCAGCTCAACATTAACCATGGCATTACTGTAAACCAGGGGCGCTATGGTCACAATACTTGCGATCATGGCCAGTTGTACAACTAATAAGCTTAAACCATCGGTATTAGCCAGCGCCTTGTGGCGAATAAACAGTTGCTGATTATACTGCTCGCTTAAATCATCGCACTTAGCAATTTGCTGCTCCCGAGCTTGGTAAATACTCAGTTCTCTAAGGCCGGTTAAAGTATCGGAAAGCTCAGAGCGCAGCTGTGCACTTAACTGTGTTTCTTTGTGGCTGTTTTTATTTAATTTAGCGCTAAGAAAAGCAGGTAAAACGACGCCAATCAGAACAATGCCAGTAAAACAAATAAGTGCGACATCGGCGTTGTATGCCGACATAAACAGCATAATAATAGGCACGCTTAATAGCGCAACTAACATAGGTAATAATACGTTTAAGTAAAACTTATCTAGCGCGTCTACATCGTTTTGGAGCCGATTAACTAAATCGGCGCTGCGGCTCATTGCTAAGTCAACATTATTGAGTTTACTGAGGGTAGAGAACACACTAACGCGAATTTCACTTAGCATTAAAAACGTAGCATTGTGAGTTACTAAGCGTTCCCCATATCGTGATGCGGTGCGTACAATCGCTAAAAAGCGAATAGTACCCGCTGGAGTAAAGTAATTCATTTGTGTACCGGCAATACCGGCTGCCGCCATTGAGGCTAAAAACCAGCCCGATATAGCCAGTAACCCCACATTAGCAAGTACTGTAAGTGTGGCTAAAAAGGTACCCAGCAACATAGCTTTGTAGTGAGGACGGCACAGTTTTAGTAAGCGAATAAAATTATGCATGAACTGCTCCTTGCTGTGCTGTTTGCAGTAAAGTGGCAAACTCACCATCTTCAGCCGCTAAGCTATTAAAGCAACCTTGCTGAGCTATTTTGCCATTGTGCATTACAATAAGTTGCTCAGCATTTTTGACTGTATTGAGCCGATGGGCAATAACTAGCACTAAATTATTTTTTGCATAATCAGCTATAGCATGTTGAATAACTTGTTCGGTTTCGCTATCAAGGTGCGCAGTAGGTTCGTCAAGTACCAATATAGGTGCTTGTTTTATAAAAGCACGCGCAAGGGCAATGCGTTGCTTTTGACCACCAGAAAGTCCCTCACCTTGCTCGCCAATTAAAGTATTAAAACCATCAGGCAGTGCCTTTATAAAGCCCAAAGCGCCTGCTTGCTTTGCTGCATGCTCAAGCTCTTGTTGCGTTGCATTAGGCTTTGCTAATTTAATATTGGCAGCAATAGTGTCGTAAAATAACGTGGCTGATTGCGGTATCCACGCAATGTGGCTTTGTAATTGCCCAATATGTGCAGTACTTAAAATTTGCTGATTAATACTTATATGCTTAATGACCTCGGGGTGAAACCCCAATAAACAATCAAACAGGGTACTTTTACCCGAGCCACTGGCACCAACAACGGCAATTAACCCTTTGTTGGGTAGAGATAAGTTTATATTTTTTATTCCTTCGTCACTATTTGGGTAGGTAAAGCTAAGGTTATTAACTGTAATTGAGTTAATAGTAGCGCTAATTTTGTCAGTAGTGTGTTCGCTTTGTTGCTCAGGCAATGGGGCATTTAAAATTATTAGCATGTCGGCGGCGGCACTTATACCTTGCAAGCGCGCATGATAGTGGCTGCCTAATTGACGCAGCGGCAAATAAAATTCAGGCGCTAACAGTAAAACCACAAAACCAGTGGCAAAATCAAGTGTGCCAAAAAACAATCTAAAACCAATAATAACCGCCACTAAGGCCACACTAATGGTTGCTAAAAACTCCAATGCAAATGATGATAAAAAAGCAATTTTTAATACGCTAAGTGTTGCGTGTCTAAAGTCATCAGATATTTTAGCAATTTGTTTTAGCTCTAAGCGAGTGGCGTTAAATAGTTTAAGTTGGGTAAGCCCTTGTACGCGATCAAAAAAGTAATTCCCTAATACCGCCAGTTGTTGCCAACGTTGTTGATTAAGCGCTTCGGCTTTTGAGCCAACTAAAATCATAAAAAAAGGAATAAGCGGCGCAGTTAATAAAAATATTAGCCCAGCTTTGTAATCTGTCGGAAAAATAACGATTAATATAGCCAGCGGAATAAGCGCACTGTAGGTAACGCCAGGTAGGTACTTAGCATAATAATCGTGTAGCGCTTCTACACCATTGTGCAATGTATTGAGGGTAGCACCTTGGCCATGTTGCTCTACATAGCTTGGCCCAAGCAGGCTGAGCTTATTAAGTAGGGTTTGGCGCATTGCCGACTTTATTTTAAGTGCAGCATAAGCGCTAAAGCGTTCGCTTAGTGTTAAAAATACCGCGCGCAGTAAAATAATACCGGCCAAAGGCCATAATAAGTAGGTGATTTCAGCCAAACTATACTGTTCAAAAATTACATTATGAATAGCTTGAGCAAGTAAATAAGCACCTGCAATCATGAGTAATGCGTTAACAGTACCCAGTGCAATGCTCAGCTTTAATAGCATTGCAGCGGGTTTACTTTGACGCTTTAAAAAAGCGCGCAAAGACTGCTGTTGCGCGCGATCAGGGCGGGTGTTAGTCGTCATTTTTAGTTGTGTTAGTCTCTTTTAATAAATCATGCATTACTTGCTCGTCATCAGCAATACTGTCTTTATTTTGCTGAAACTCATACCACATTACATTTATTACACCTAAGGTACAGGCTAAAAGTACACCTAAAATCCAAGCGAAATACCACATAGTTTAGTCTCCTTAGTAGCTACCGTGAGGGTTGTTTTCTATTTCTTCTACCGTAACGCGGCGCCACATTTTTACGTAACACCAGGTGGTGTAAGATAAAATAATTGGCACAAAAATAACTACGGCAACAAACATAACGTTAAGCGTCATATGGCTCGACACCGCATCCCAAATAGTTAAACTAATATTTGGGTTATTACTCGATGGCATAATAAAGGGGAACAGTGATACGCCTGCCGTCATAATAATGCCTATTAACATTAAGCTAGTTGAAGCAAGCCCTAATGCGGGTTTATTTAATTTAGAGAACAACAATGCACTGAGTGCCATTGCAAACGCTAAAATAGGGAAGGTCATAGTCCAAGGGCGCTCACTGTAATTAGTTAGCCAAGCCCCTTGCGCAGTTGTAACTACTTTTGCCAGTGGGTCGGCATGGCTTTGTGTATCCGGCATAGATACAATTTGATAACCCGTTAAATTAGCAACCCAAAAACCAGCTGCTGCAAATAGCACAATAAATAGAATAAGTGCATAACGACCATATTGCCCTGAGCGCTCTGCAACTAAGCTAGCAGTACGCAATTGTAGCCACATACCTGCATGAGCTATTAACATAGTAATACTAATTACACCTACTAACAGTGCAAATGGGTTAAGTAGTGCAAAAAACGAACCTTGGTAACTTACTCGTAAAAAATTATCAATGCTAAAAGGCACACCTAAAAATAGGTTACCAAAGGCCACACCAAATACTAATGCAGGAATGGCACTGCCAGCAAATAGGCCCCAGTCCCAGTTATTACGCCAGCGTTTTGAATCTACTTTACTGCGGTAATCAAACCCAAGTGGTCTAAAAAATAATGCAAACAATACCAGCATCATAGCAAAATAAAAGCCTGAAAAAGCCGCTGCATATACCATAGGCCACGCGGCAAATAGTGCACCACCGGCGGTAATAAACCATACTTGGTTGCCATCCCAATGCGGGCCAATAGTATTAATAACGGTGCGGCGCTCTGAATCAGTTTTACCCACTAGGCGCAGCAGCATAGCAACGCCCATATCCATGCCGTCGGTAATTGCAAAGCCAATTAGCAGTATGCCTATGATCAACCACCACAGCATTTTTAATGTTTCATAATCAAAAATCATGATTGCTCTCCTCTACCTTCAGTGGTGTTATTAGGTAGTTCAAAGTGATACTTACCGGTATGTAGTGAGCTTGGGCCTTGCTTAATAAAGCGTAGCATTAACCAACCTTCAACAATGGCTAAGCCGGTATAAAATACAATAAACCCAGTTAAGCTAATTAAAATATCGTTTACCGTTAGCGTAGAAGTTGCTAAAAAGGTTGGTAATATTTCAGAAATAGCCCAAGGCTGGCGACCATATTCAGCCACAATCCAACCAAATTCAATGGCTATCCACGGCAGTGGAATACTTAAAACAGTAGCCCATAATAGCCAACGTTTTTGCTCAATAACTCGCTGCGCGTTATAGTAAAAAGCAAGAATAAACACACCCAGCATTAATACGCCACAGCCAACCATAATACGAAAAGACCAAAACATTGGGCCCACTTTAGGAAAAGAGTCTTTAACTGCTTTTTGAATTTGCTCTTCTGTGGCATCTACTACATCAGATGTATAACGCTTCAGTAATAGGCCGTAGCCTAAATCGTCTTTTAGGGTGTTAAATTTAGCGACGTTTTCAGGCGTGTCATCACCAGCGCGCAGTTTTACTAGGTATTCGTACGCAATCATACCGTTACGAATTCGCACTTCGTGTTGTTTTTCTAGATCGTTAATACCGGTCACTTGCTCATCGAGCGAGCGAGTTGCAATAAGCCCTAATGCATACGGGATTTTTACAGCGCCGTGAGTTACCTGCTTTTCTGAATCTGGGAAACCTATAAGTGTAAACGCTGCTGGGGCTTCTTCGGTATGCCATTCTGCTTCAATGGTGGCCAGTTTTACTTTTTGCACTTCGCCTACTTCATAACCCGATTCATCGCCGAGCAAAATAACACAAAAAATAGAGGCTAAACCAAAGCCAGAGGCGACTGAAAACGAGCGTTTAGCAAAGGCTAAGTCGCGTCCTTTTAAAATATAATAACCACTAATACCGAGCACAAACATAGATGCAGCAACATAACCTGCAGATACGGTATGAATAAATTTAACCTGTGCTACAGGGTTAAATACCAGCTCTGCAAAGCTGGTCATTTCCATGCGCATGGTTTGGTAATTAAACTCGGCACCTACTGGGTTTTGCATCCAGCCGTTGGCAATTAAAATCCATAACGCCGACATGTTAGTACCAATTGCCATTAAAAAGGTAGCACCTAAGTGCTGGCGTTTAGAGAGCCGGTCCCAACCTAAAAAGAACATACCCACAAAAGTTGATTCTAAAAAGAATGCCATTAACCCTTCAATTGCTAATGGAGCCCCAAAAACATCACCTACGTAATGGGAATAATAAGACCAGTTGGTACCAAATTCAAACTCCATGGTAAGACCCGTAGCCACACCAATTGCAAAGTTAATACCAAACAATTTCCCCCAAAACTTAGTCATATCGCGATAAATTTCACGACCGGTCATAACATAAACCGATTCCATAATAACTAAGATCCAAGTCATACCTATAGTTAAAGGTACAAATAAGAAGTGAAAGAGGGCGGTAACAGCGAACTGCAATCGCGATAGATCCACAAAGGTTTCATCTATCATGTTTAGCTCCTAAATATGTGATGTAGTTACAGCACAAAGCAATAATTTGACGGGTGCGTTGGTTTTATAAGGTTTCAGTAATTACTGAAAGTTGCGTTAGTATTTACTTTTGACCATTTGAAGTCAATATTTATATTAGTAAAACTCAATATAAGCGGTTAGTGCTTAATCAGTATCAAAAGCATACAGTACCTGGGCTATTTTTAGCAAATTTAAGCACTTAGTTTTAAGCATTTAATCCAATACGAAAACGCGGTAAACTAGGTTCAATTAACGCCCAGAGCCTGTTAACCCATAAAGGCAAACAGGCCCTAGTTTACGTGTGAAAAAATCAAATGAATAAAGATCAAAAACAACTACGAATTGGTATTGTGGCAGGTGAACTGTCGGGCGATATTTTAGGTGAAGGCTTAATTAAAGCACTTAAAAAGCATTTTCCCGATGCGATTTTTGAAGGTATAGCGGGCCCTAAAATGCAGGCGCAAGGCTGTAACACGCTTTACGACATGGATGAATTGTCGGTAATGGGGTTGGTTGAAGTATTAGGGCGCCTACCACGCTTACTTAAAATACGTAAACAACTGGTGCAACATTTTATTGATAACCCACCCGATGTATTTATTGGCATAGATGCGCCCGATTTTAACTTGCGCGTAGAAAAACCCCTTAAAGACGCCGGAATTAAAACAGTACAATACGTAAGCCCCTCGGTTTGGGCATGGCGAGAAAAACGCATTCATACCATAAGTGCTGCTACTAACTTAGTGCTTGCATTATTACCGTTTGAAAAAGAATTTTACGACAAGCACCAAGTACCTTGTACATTTGTAGGGCACACATTAGCAGACGATATAGCGCTTGAGCACGACGATAGCAAAGCCCGCAAAGAGCTAGGTTTAAGCCCAGATGATAAAGTACTTGCCCTGCTACCTGGTAGTCGCGGCTCAGAAGTAGGCTTATTAAGCGAAACCTATATTAAAACAGCCGTGCAGTTACAAGCGCAAAACCCAGCACTTAAAATTGTGGTGCCATTGGTTAACGCCAAACGCAAAGCGCAGTTTACTGAAATTTTAAATGCTACTGCGCCAACGCTTAAAATTAGTTTGCTGGATGGACAATCAAAACAAGCTATGCAAGCAGCCGATGCTATTTTATTAGCGTCGGGTACTGCCACGCTTGAGGGCATGCTGTATAAAAAGCCCATGGTAGTGGGTTATAAAATTAAACCACTGAGCTATTGGATTTTTAAAACCTTATTTACCTTTAATATAAAGTATTTTTCATTGCCGAATTTATTGGCCGATGAAGAACTCGTACCCGAGTTTTTGCAAAGTGAGTGCAATGTAGCTAATTTAACGCAAGCACTTACGCCTATGCTAAATACCGATAACCAAGCATTAAAAGCACGCTTTTTAGCGATCCACAAAAAAATTAGGTTAAATGCCAGCGAACAAGCAGCCAATGCTGTAGCGGAGTTAATAAATGCAAATTGAACGACCCAATGTAGCCCTTATTGCCGGTGTTGACGAAGTAGGGCGTGGCCCCCTTGTTGGCGACGTAGTTACTGCTGCCGTTATTTTAGATCCCTCAAAGCCTATTGCAGGTTTAGCAGATTCAAAAAAATTAACGGATAAAAAACGCCAAGCGCTTGTCATTGAAATTCAAGAAAAAGCATTGTGTTACGCGTATGGTCGTTGCAGCCCAACAGAGATTGATGAGCTAAATATTCTGCACGCCACTATGCTTGCCATGACTCGCGCAGTAGAGGGGCTAAGCACGCAACCTGAATTTGTATTTATAGATGGCAACCGCCTACCTAAGTTAACCATGCCAGCGCAAGCAATAGTAAAAGGCGACAGCTTAGTAGCCGAAATTTCAGCCGCTTCTATTTTAGCTAAAGTAGCGCGCGACAACGAAATGGTAGAGCTAGATAAACGCCACCCAGAATATGGTTTTGCAGGGCATAAAGGCTATCCAACCAAAGCGCATTTTGCAGCACTTGAGCAATATGGCGCAATAAAGGAGCATCGTAAAAGCTTTAAACCAGTGCAACGTGTATTAGCTCAAGCCAAGGGTGAGGCGTAAACATGGCAGCTCCAGATTTTGTTCACTTAAGAGTTCACTCTGATTTTTCGATGGTTGATGGCCTTGCCAAAACCAAGCCAATTGTAGCCAAAGCACAAGAGCTACAAATGCCGGCAATTGCTATTACCGACCAAATGAACTTATGTGGCTTAGTGCGTTTTTACGAAACAGCCCACAGCACAGGTATAAAACCTATAGTGGGTGCTGACTTTTGGCTACGCAGCCCTGAGTTTGAAAACGAGCCAAGCCGCATTACTATTTTAGCAAAAGACAATCAAGGTTATAAAAACCTCACTTTATTAATATCTAAAGCATATCAGCGCGGGCATGTATTTCATCGCCCGGTGATTGATCGTGATTGGCTAATAGAACTTAAAGCCGGGTTAATAATACTCTCTGGTGCAAAAGACGGTGATTTAGGTAAAGCGTTATTAAAAAATAATCCGAGTGTTATTGAATCGGTTGTTAGTTTTTATAAACAGCATTTTAGTGATAACTACTACCTTGAGCTGGTTCGAACTAATCGACCGCTTGAAGAAGATTACTTGCACATGGCGGTAGAGCTTGCTGCTAAAGAGCAATTACCCGTTGTGGCCACTAACGAAGTGGTGTTTTTAAAACCAGAAAACTTTGAAGCACACGAAATTCGCGTGGCTATTTTTGATGGTTATACACTGGATGATAAACGCCGCCCTAAACGATTTTCAGAAGAGCAATACTTAAAAACGCCAGAGCAAATGGCTGAGTTATTTAGCGACATTCCAGAGGCATTACAAAACACCGTAGAAATAGCCAAACGCTGTAATGTAACGGTGCAGCTTGGCACTTACTTTTTACCAGATTATCCGACCGGCTCACTTAAAATTGAAGACTTTTTAGTTAAGGTGTCACAAGACGGTCTTGAAGAGCGATTGCAGTTTTTATTTCCTGATGAGCAAGAGCGTAAAGAAAAACGCGTTGAATACGATGAGCGTCTAGATATAGAGCTTGGTGTAATTAACGAAATGGGATTCCCAGGTTATTTCTTAATCGTAATGGAATTTATTCAGTGGAGCAAAGATAACAATATTCCAGTTGGCCCTGGGCGTGGGTCAGGTGCAGGATCACTGGTAGCCTACGCGCTTAAAATTACCGACCTTGATCCATTGGAATTTGACTTGCTGTTTGAGCGGTTTTTGAACCCAGAACGTATTTCAATGCCCGATTTCGACGTCGATTTTTGTATGGATAGGCGCGATGAGGTGATTGATCATGTATCGGCCTTGTATGGGCGTAACGCGGTATCGCAAATTATTACCTTTGGAACCATGGCGGCAAAAGCGGTAATACGCGATGTTGGCCGAGTATTAGGTCACCCGTACGGTTTTGTTGATCGTATTTCAAAAATGATCCCTGGCGATCCTGGGATGACACTTGCCAAGGCATTTGATATAGAGCCACGCTTGCAAGAAGCCTACGATGGCGACAATGAAGTAAAAGATTTAATCGACATGTGTCGTATTCTCGAAGGGTGTACACGTAACGCCGGTAAACATGCGGGTGGGGTAGTAATATCGCCCACCACAATTACCGACTTTGCTGCTCTTTATTGCGATGACGAAGGTAAGTTTCCGGTTACTCAGTTTGATAAAAACGATGTAGAAACTGCCGGTTTAGTTAAGTTTGACTTTTTAGGCTTACGAACGCTGACTATATTGCAGTGGGCGCTCGACATGACCAACGAGCGCTTAGCGCGCACCGGTAAAGAACCAGTAGATATTAATACTATTCCGTTGGATGATAAAAAGAGTATTGAGTTACTACTGCGCGCCGAAACGACTGCGGTGTTTCAGCTAGAATCACGGGGCATGAAAGACTTAGTAAGGCGCTTAAAGCCCGACAGCTTTGAAGATATGATTGCTTTAGTAGCCTTGTTTCGACCCGGTCCGCTGCAATCGGGCATGGTAGATAACTTTATCGACCGAAAATTAGGCCGCGAAGAAATCTCATACCCCGATGCGCAGTATCAGCACGAAAGCTTAAAACCTATTTTAGAGCCAACCTACGGCATTATTTTGTATCAAGAACAAGTAATGCAAATAGCCCAAGTATTAGCAGGCTATACACTAGGCGGCGCCGATATGCTGCGCCGTGCTATGGGTAAGAAAAAGCCCGAAGAAATGGCAAAACAGCGTTCAACATTTGAAGATGGTGCGCGAAATAACGGCATTGACGGCGAACTAGCAATTAAGATCTTCGATCTGGTAGAAAAGTTCGCAGGTTATGGTTTTAATAAATCGCACTCCGCTGCGTATGCATTAGTGTCGTATCAAACACTGTGGATGAAAACCCATCATCCAGCAGAGTTTATGGCTGCGGTAATGTCGGCCGATATGGATAATACCGACAAAATAGTTATTTTGGTGGATGAATGTGAAAACATGAAACTCACCTTGCTCCCGCCTGATGTGAATGCAGGCGAGTTCAAATTTACAGTAAACCTGCAAGGCGAAATTGTTTACGGTATTGGCGCTATTAAAGGAGTAGGTGAAGCACCTGTAGATGCAATTTTAGAAGCACGCGCTAAGGGCGGACCATTTAAAGATTTATTTGATTTTTGTGCCCGTGTTGATTTAAAACGCTTAAATAAACGTGTAACCGAAAAACTTATTTATTCAGGGGCACTTGATCAGCTAGGCCCTGAAAAAACTCAATCAGGGCGCGCCACGTTATTGGCAAGCTTAAAAAGTGCCATGCGCGCCGCCGATCAGCACAATAAAGCAGAGTTATTAGGGCAAAGTGATTTATTTGGCTTATTAGCCACTGAACCCGATGAAGTAGAGCAAGCCTTTATTAAAGCCACAGGACTCACCGATAACGAATGGCTCGATGGCGAAAAAGAAACCCTTGGCCTTTATTTAACCGGTCATCCAATAAATCAATATCGCCGCGAGCTAAAATATTATACCAGTGGTAAATTGGTCGATTTACAGCCTACTAATCGCGATGTAGTATCTACAGCTGCAGGGCTTGTAATTTCGGCCAGAGTGCTTATTAATAAAAAAGGAAATAGGTGGGCATTAATAACTTTAGATGACAAGAGCGCCCGCATTGATGTACGCTTATATTCAGATGAGTTTGAAAAATACCAAGATATGCTCCAAGTTAATAATATTTTGGTGATATCTGGACAGGTCAGCTTTGATAACTTCTCTGGTGGTATTACAATGACCGCCAGAGAAATAAACACCATTGCTCAAGCGCGTGAAAAACGTATTAAAGCGATTAAAATGACGCTGAACATGGTGCAAGTCGAGGCAGGTTTCTTCGATAAATTACAAAAAGTACTCGAACCATATAAAATGGGAACGTGTCCGATCAAGGTTTATTACCAACGCCCAGATGCATTGGCGCAATTAACCCTAGGGATCGAATGGTGTGTTACGCCAAGTGACGACTTAATTCATAAGTTATCGCTAATGGCAGCGCAAGATGTAGAACTAGAATTTAACTAATTAGGTAGTTTAGAGCATGAGCCTCAATTATCTTGATTTTGAGCTTCCGATTGCAGAATTAGAAGTGAAAATTGAAGAATTACAAAATGTAAGCCGCGCTGGCGAATTAGACCTTGAATTAGAAGAGGAAGTCAGCAAGCTAAAAGAGAAAAGCGACCGATTAAAAGAGAAAATATTCTCTGAACTTGGCGCTTGGCAAGTATCACAGCTGGCACGTCATCCGTTGCGTCCTTATACTCGAGATTATATCGAGCGTATTTTTACGGAGTTTGACGAGTTTGCAGGTGATCGTACTTTTGCTAATGATCCGGCAATTTTAGGTGGTATAGCGCGTTTAGATGGCGAACCAGTAATGGTTATTGGCCAACAAAAAGGCCGTGGTACCGCTGAAAAAATTAAACGTAACTTTGGTATGCCAAAGCCTGAAGGATACCGTAAAGCATTGCGCTTAATGGAAATGGCTGAGCGTTTTAAAATGCCAATTATGACCTTTATCGACACCCCTGGAGCTTATCCTGGTGTGGGTGCTGAAGAGCGTGGCCAGTCAGAAGCTATCGCTCGTAACCTTAAAGTAATGGCCTCTTTAAAAGTGCCAACTATTTGTACGGTTATTGGTGAAGGTGGATCGGGTGGTGCGTTAGCAATTGGTGTTGGCGATCGTGTTAACATGTTGCAATACAGTACTTACTCAGTAATTTCTCCTGAAGGGTGTGCGTCTATTTTATGGAAAAGCGCCGATAAAGCCCCACTTGCTGCTGAAGCTATGGGTGTAACTGCTAAGCGAGTTAAAGAGTTAGACCTAATTAACAACTTAGTAGATGAGCCATTAGGTGGAGCGCACCGTAATTATGATGCTATGGCACGTAATTTAAAAGTGCGATTAAAGCGTGACTTAGCCGACCTACAAGCACTTTCGCTTGAAGAGATGCTTGATCAGCGCTACAAACGCTTAATGTCGTTTGGTTATTGCTCTTAAATTCTTTTAATAATTAGCAATAAATATTTAAAAAAGCCGCTTATGCGGTTTTTTTGTTTTAAAATGGCTAAAATCAAGTACCTAAAACTTAGGGTCTGTTTATCTTTCAAGGTTAAATTTACAGCAGTGTGTTTGGTATTTAGGCAAGGCAGAGCCTATGTGGTGTGGTTATTCCCCATAAATAGGCGATAACGTAGGATCAATGCCAAACATGCGCTGCCCGAAGGGTTCTACCTAGGGGCGATTGACTCTTTGTTGCTCGGTTTTTACTTAGCCCACTAGGTTACAAACCTCGCGCCGTGATTAAATCGCCCCTAGTTTGAATAAATTTTAATCCGCAAAGGTCAACAGACCCTAGTATTTTAAAATTATTGGCTAAATTATCTGGAGCTCAGGTTAAATTAATGCACACATCGCTTATTTATCAACAAGTAAAACAATCATTGGGTCAATATATTGAGCAAGGTCATAGGGTGTTTACTGTGGCACTTTCTGGTGGCGTTGATTCTGTGGTGTTACTGCATTTAATGCATGCTTTACGAGTGCAGGATCCTGCACTGCAAGTTTCTGCTATTTATATACACCATGGTTTGAGCCAGTATGCCGACGACTGGCAGGTTTTTTGTCAAACCCTGTGCAATGAGCTAAATGTGCCATTTCAAACGGCTAAAGTAAATATAGAGCAGCAGTCACGCACGAGCCTAGAGGCGCAAGCGCGCGATGCTCGTTACCAAGCATTAGATGAGCTAAGCCCACATGGCAGCATTATTTTACTTGGGCAACATTTAAACGACCAAATAGAAACCTTTTTACTGCGCTTAAAACGTGGCTCGGGTTTAAAAGGTTTAGGTGCAATGCAGCGCGAGCGCACTTTAACCAGCGGCCGATTATGTTTCAGGCCGCTGTTAGCGGTAAAACGCAGTGATATAGAAGCCTTTGCGGCGCAATATGCACTTAACCATGTTACCGATGATTCTAATACTGATGAGCGCTTTGAGCGTAACTTTATGCGCCAGCAAGTTGTGCCAATATTAGCAGCGCGCTTTAATGGTTTTGAACAATGTACCGCTCGCAGTATTAGTTTACTGCAGCAGCAACACGCTTTACTCAACGAATATACTCACATTGATTTAACGCAATGCGTTAATTCTCAGCAGGCGTTAAATATAAGTGCTATTGCCAAATTTACTCCGATTAGAACAGCCAATGTAGTACGTGCATGGCTAGAGCTATTTACTCATGTATTACCATCGCAAAAGCAGCTGGAGCAAATAATTAATCAGGCTATTGCAGCTAAAACCGATGCACAAATGCTTATTGAGCTTAGTGATGGACAAATACGCCGCCATCAAGGGCATTTATATTTTGTTGTACCAAGAACGCAAATATTAAACAACATACTAATTACTCGCAGTGAGTTAAAGCTTGCCGATGGTCGCTTACTAAAAAAACACAGTGGCGTAGGAGTCAGAGCGCCAACTGCAGATGAGCAAGTAAGCGTGCGTTTTAATTGTAATAGTGCGCGGATCAAACCTTTAAAAAAACCAGGAAGTAATACGCTCAAGCATTGGTTTAAAGATGCAAAAGTGGCTCCTTGGCTGCGTGCTAATGTGCCGTTAATTTTTTATAATGATGACCTAGTACAAGTGGTAGGCTATTTTATAAGTGCTAACCATAGTGATGAAAACGGTATTTATTGGGAGTGTAAATAATGAGTAAGGAGCCGCATGTAGGCTTATCGTTAGTAAATAAAGCACCACAAGGTATGCTAATTACAGCGGTTATTGCTGTGCTTGCTAATTACTTTTTAACGCTTGATGTAGTGACATTAGGCTGTGCTATAGCGGGTGGAATAGTGTGCGCTAGTATTTTACTGGCTTATTGGTTAGGTAAAGGTGGGCTGTTTTTTATTTTAGGAGTGAGTGTACCGCTGTTGTTAGTGTTATTTACGCCACTTGCTAGTATTGCTGCATTACTTAATTTACTCAGTGGTTTCTTTTTTGGTTTTTGCATTGCGTTGGTTATGTATAAGTTTTTATCGGCAAAGTNGCTCCCTAAGTAGGTAGACTTATTAAAACTACTTAGGCAGCAATAAAAAAGCCTAGCGGGGGAAGCTAGGCTTTTTTATTTACAACAATATTAATNGCTGTACTTAATATGCTTTGGCGCAATTTCGTCCCGCTGCTTTGGCTTTATATAAACCNTTATCNGCTCGCGAAAAAACATCGTTTTCGGTGTCTTGGCTACTCGCTAAAGTAAAGCCAATACTGGTAGTAACTAAGTACTGCGCCATTATTTTTGAGTTTTTAACGCGTTGCATAATGCGCTCAGCTATTACTTTATTAGTAGTAAACTCAGGATCTTCAATGAGTATTGCAAATTCATCGCCACCAAATCTAAATACAGAGTCAGTGCCTCGAATAGAGCTATTAAGTACTAAGGCAAACTCTTTAAGTACATCGTCACCTACTTTATGACCAAAATTATCGTTTACTTGTTTAAAACTGTCTAAATCAAGCAACATTAAACTAAATGGGCGCTGGTAACGGCGGCAGTTTTCAAGCTTTTGCAGTAAGGTGTCATTAAATTGACTTCTATTGCTTAGCCCCGTTAATGCATCTTTTGTGGCAAGTTTTAATACCCGGTTATACATTATCGCATTACGTAAAGGGTAGAGCAGCGCACTATGAAAATACTGTAGTTTTTTTTCTATGGCCACACTCAGTGGGTATTTACTAAAGTATATTAATTGCCCTAAATTACTGTTCTCTACATTTAAATCAAAGGTATAAGAAAGCGTATCAATATCGCAATCAGGCGTTTGCACTGTACCTAGCGCCGACTTGAACTGTATTCCTGAAAAATTTAGCAGTTGTTTTGCAAATTTTGCATAAATAGCTAATATATCTTCGAGTATTAAACTGGTTTGTAATTTTGCAGCTAGCTCTTGCGTTGCTGCCGGTTCATTTTTACGATAATGCTCAGCCGAAAACGGCAAAAACTCTCCGCGTCCAGCAATACGTTGTGTCAATATATGCACATTTTCCATTGATTTATTTCCCCCGAGTATATGATCTTATAATACCAAGCGAATTTTATGCCACATTTAAAAACTGGCCGATAAATTGGTGATTGCTATAGTTAAGCATGGCTGTTTTTATAAGTAACGAGGTAATATTTGCAAAATATTAATACTCAAATTTTTACTTTATTAGTCGCTGCTGTCTTATTTGTATGGATTTTTAAGCGCGTAGGGCTACCTCCTATATTGGCTTATTTAGCAACAGGGGTTTTAGCGGGTAGTCACAGTGTTGGCTGGATGACGCAAACTCACGAAATGGATTTAGTAGCTGAACTAGGTATAGTATTTTTATTATTTAGTTTGGGGCTCGAGTTTTCTATTTCGCGCCTAATGGCAATGCGCAATATAGTATTTGGCTTAGGATCATTGCAGGTTGTAGTAACCAGTACAGTGCTTATTGTGATTTTATATTGCTTAAACTTTAGTTTGCTCACCAGTTTTACAATTGGCGTTATTATGATGCTGTCCTCAACTGCTGTGGTTGTAAAGCTATTAAAAGAAAACGGAGAGTTAAATAAACGCCGTGGGCAGCTCGCCATTGGAGTGCTTTTATTGCAAGACATTGCGGTTGTGCCTTTACTGATTATTTTACCTTTATTAGCCGCTACCGGATCGCAAAGTATTAGCTGGGCGTTAGCAGTAGCACTCACTAAGGGGGCGTTTGTTTGTTTACTACTTTGGGCTATAGGTAAATGGATTTTGCCTAAAGTATTTAATGAAATTGCGTTAGTACGTACCGACGAGCTATTTATGCTTACCACTTTGCTGGTGGCTTTATTTGCTGCCTTACTCACCTACTCATTTGGTTTATCTATGGCACTGGGCGCTTTTTTAGCAGGCATGATGCTAGGAGAAAGCCATTATCGGCATCAGCTTGAAGCAGACATTAGGCCATTTAGAGATATTTTAATGGGGTTGTTTTTTGTCACTGTCGGCATGCAGCTCAATGTAATGTATGTGCTTAATAATAGCTTACTTATTATTGGCGCATTAGTTGGGTTATTAGTATTAAAAATAGCGGTAATGGCAATAAGTGCTCAGCTAATGGGCGAGCGAAAACAAGACGCGCTAGCATGTGCATTTATGCTATGGCAAATGGGGGAGTTTGGTTTTGTACTTATAGCGCTAGGCGCTCAGCATCAGTTACTAACTAATCAGCAAGTATCGTTTTTAATTGCTTTAGGGGTGCTTTCTATGGCGCTTACGCCCTTTTTAATTGATAAAACACCTTTTATTTTAAAGCGTATTGGCGTGCTAGATCGTGCAAGCCAAGCGTGGGAAAGTGAACCTAAAAGCAGCACACTGTATAGTGATCATGTCATTATTTGTGGCTTTTCACGGGTGGGGCAAACGGTTGCACGTTTTTTAAAACCAGAAGCCATTGATTATATAGCAATAGAAAGTAATCCAATTTTAGTTCAAGAAGGTAAAGCGGCTGGTGAGCCTATATTATTTGGCCATGTTAAACAAAAAGATATTTTAAAATGTGCGGGAGTAGAGCGAGCACGTTTAGTCATTATTACCTTTACTGAGTTTGAGCAAACGCAAATAGTAATAGATGCAATCAAGCAAGTTGCCCCAGAGGTAAAAATACTAATAAGAACCAAAGACGACAGTCAGCTGGAGCGTTTAAAAGAACTGGGGGTTACCGAAGTTGTGCCAGAAACCCTTGAAGCTAGCTTAATGTTGGTTTCGCATGTTTTGTCTATGTCGGGGGTACCAATGAGCCGTATTATTCGCCGTGTTAGCACCGAAAGGCATAATCGTTATCAATTATTGCAACGCTTTTTTACCGGTGAGTACCTTGATGTAGACGAAGACGCGCATGAACGCCTTGAATACTTGCATGTAATAGCGCTACCCGATAAAGCTTTTGCGGTTAATAAAAGTATTGCGGCGCTTAATTTAGCAAAACGAAAAGTGTCTATAAAAGCACTGCGCAGACAAAATAATGAAATAGACAATCCATCAGATCACACTATATTACTAGCCAACGATATTTTAATACTGCAAGGTAAACCAAGGCGCGTAGAGCGAGTAGAGCATTACTTATTTGATGGTATTGAGTAAGTTACTTAGATGATGCAGGGCGAGCATGCATCAGCGCCCTAATCTAGCTCTAAAAACTTACGTATTTCAGGTAGCTTTTTCATGCCATCCTCATAACCAATTTGTATTAAATGTTGAGTATAACGTTTTTCAAATAATAAATAGCTGGTTAAACTCGATTGCGAATGTTTTTTAACCCCTATGATCCTAAGCAACACTTTAATTGCCCATGGCATATCGTCGTAGTACTGCGCGGCAATAGCATTAAAGTTTTGTGATGGGTTGATCACGCAGGTTTCTATGCGCTTAAGTTCTTGGTGTTTATCGCGAGCTGGCAGCAAGCCTAAGGTGCGGTTAATTCGCTCTAGCCGTTCTAAGTCAGATTGCATAGTGTCGGTAAACACGCTGTCGAGTAAATGCCCTGCGACCGAAGACAGCCCAGGGTAATGAGCTGAGTAACCCACAGGATGTAACTCTTTAGGCTGCTCAACACCAATAATGAATATTTTTTCAGCGCCTAAATGTATTGATGGGCTTAGAGGCGATAACTGATGTATAGAGCCATCACCAAAGTAATGGTTATAAATATTTACACTAGGAAACACCATAGGAATGGCGCTCGAAGCCATTAAATGCTCAACATTAATACGCGTAGCGCGGCCCTCACGTTTAGCGCGTTGCCATGGTAGGCGTGTATTAGATTGATAAAACGCCACCGAATCACCAGTAGTATAACTAGAGGCGGTAATCGAAAGCGCTTCTAAGTAATTGTGATGTAAATTGCGTTCAATGCGATGTAAATCTAATATTTCGTTTAATAATTTACGCAGTGGCCGATTGTTTAATAAACTCGCAGGCGGATGATTTATATGTTCTGACTGAAAACTGGTTAAAATATTACGAGTAATATGACCAAATACACTTAAAAAATCACTTTTATACACCATAGAAGTAGAAAAGTTCTTCCATACAGACTCGAGCTTTCTAACTGCTAAGTGCGCGCAGGAGGCATAGCAAGCTAGCGCCGCAGAGTTTATAGCCCCAGCAGATGTACCATTTATTACTCTAAATGGCAGAGGCGCTGTTCTAGGCATGCTGTGAGCTAATGCTTTAAGTACGCCTACTTGATAGGCAGCGCGTGCGCCACCTCCTGTTAATAGAAGGGCAACTTTGGGTTTGTTAGGATCAACTTGCTTGATTTTCATATAAGGGACTAAACTGTTCTACGTCTTTACTTTATTTATTTACTTTAAGTCTTTAAGCTAGAAGAATCAAAGGATACCTTAGCTGCTTTTAATATTATTTACTGTAAGCTATGAATTAAACTCATTTAGAATACTCTAAGTGATATTGCATTTTAATTTTAATGGAGTTCGTATGTCAGATAAACCATCAGCGTCAGATGTTCAAAAACGTCCACCTAATAACAATCTACTTTTTGCCATTATTATTTTAGTGGTACTCGTATGCGCCGCTGCATTTGTATTGCTTAAGCCAAGCAACGAAGCAGAAGTGCTTACTGAGGTTGAGCCAGCACCAGTAGCGCAGCCTATGATGGAGTTAAAGCCAGAGAATGATCCTGTTTTAGATGTTCCATCAGTATTGCCAGATAAACCACAAGATTATGAAATGCCAGCGCAGCGTGATGCCGAGCCAGCAGCCGTGCAATTACCACCACTTGATGAAAGTGATGCAGTTGTTGTAGCAAAAATGGATGAATACTTAAGTGATTCGGTAATGGAGCTAATGATTACCGATGATGTTATTCGCCGTGGTGTCGTGTTTGTTGATAATTTAGCAAAGGGCAAGGTTGCTACAAAACATACACCAGTAATAAAGCCAGAAGAAAAATTTAGTGTCACAGAAGGTGATATTTTAACTATCGATCCTAATAGTTATGAACGTTACACCCCGTATGTAAAAATATTTACTAGTATGAGCGCCGCCCAAGCCGTGCGTTTATTTGAAGAATATAAACCGCTTATTAATAATGCCTATACAGAAATTGGTTACGGCGATAATGAGTTTACGCAAACGCTTGAAGATGCAATCGACTTATTACTCGATACACCAGAGCCAGAAGGTAACTTACCATTACTGCGCGATTCAGTAACCTACCAATATGCATTTGCAGAGTGGGAGCAATTACCCGCTGCACAAAAACAGCTTTTACGTATGGGCCCAGAGAACATGAAAAAAGTAAAAGCGGCACTGCGTAATATTAAAGCGCAGTTAGAGAGCAAATAGTAAACATAAAACAGTTTAAAAGGCCGCGATTGTATATGAAGTATGCAATCGCACTTTCTTTTTCGATTATCCCTTGAATAACGTAGCAAAAGTAGAGATAATCCCTCCCGCGCCAACCAAGGCCCTCAATGGTAGTCTTATTGGTCCTCTCGCAACACTAGCAGGCGAACCTGGTCAGGCCCGGAAGGGAGCAGCCACAGTTTGTGACGTGTGTGCCGAGATGTGGCTGGTAAGACTGCCACCCAAATTCCTCATTTGGGTGCTATAAACTAATTACTTATAATTAAGCCAATTTTTAAACTACATTTTATTCAATTTATTTCTCTCTCATTATTCTACTTTTTTCTAATTTTAATCCCATACTTTAAATACTCACTTAAAACTTACGCTATATCAGCATATTAAATTTATATAAATGTTCGTACATTAAAGTAAATTACTACCATCAAGGCACTTTATTCTGTGTTTGCGTAACTTAATTTAGTAAATGCGACCTAAGTCTAGATTGCGAAGTGCGCTGTAATACTTAAAATAACGCCAAATTAAAAAGGGGCTCAGTAGTATGCAGTTAGAACGTATCCGCAATAGCAATCTGCACCAAAAAGTAATGTCAGCAGAACAAGCTAGCCAATTTATTAAAGATGGAATGACAGTAGGCATGAGTGGCTTTACTCGTGCCGGTGAAGCTAAAGCCGTGCCAAGAGCACTGGTTGAGCGTGTTAAAAATAATCCAATGAAAATAAACCTAATGACCGGTGCGTCGTTAGGTAATGATTTAGATAAACTACTTACAGAAGCGGGTGTGCTAGCCCGCCGTATGCCTTTTCAAGTAGATAGCACATTACGTAAAGCGATTAATAACGGCGAAGTAATGTTTATTGACCAGCATTTATCAGAAACCGTTGAGCAGTTGCGTAATCATCAATTAACTATGCCTGATGTGGCGGTTATTGAAGCGGTAGCCATTACTGAAGAAGGCCATATTGTGCCTACTACTTCGGTAGGAAACTCTGCAAGCTTTGCTATTTTTGCTAAAGAAGTGATTATTGAAATAAATATGTTGCACAGCCCTGAACTTGAAGGCTTGCATGACATATATATTCCTTCGTATCGCCCTGTGCGCCAACCAATTCCTTTAACTAAAGTAGATGATCGTATTGGTAGCACGGCTATTCCAATTGATCCTGCTAAAATTGTTGGCATTGTTTTTACTAATCAGAGCGATTCGTTTTCAACAGTTACCGACCCTGACGTAGATACAGCGGCTATTGCCAGCCACTTAGTGAGCTTTTTTAAAGAAGAAGTAGCACAAAAGCGTATGGCAGAAAACCTAGGGCCATTACAAGCAGGTATTGGTAATATTGCTAACGCGGTAATGATGGGATTGTTAGATTCTGATTTTGAAGATTTAACAATGTACTCAGAAGTATTACAAGATTCGACCTTTGATTTAATTGATGCCGGTAAACTTAAATTTGCTTCAGGCAGTTCAATTGTTTTATCAGAGCGTTGTAATGCAAAAGTATTTAATAACCTATCAGAATATAAAGATAAGTTAGTGTTACGTCCGCAAGAAGTGTCGAATCACCCTGAAATAGTACGTCGTTTAGGCATAGTGGCAATTAATACTGCGCTTGAGTTTGATATGTACGGTAACGTAAACTCAACTCACGTTTGTGGTACTCGTATGATGAATGGTATTGGCGGCTCGGGTGACTTTGCACGTAATGCGCATTTAGCGATATTTGTTACTAAGTCGATTGCTAAAGATGGCGCTATTTCGAGTGTAGTACCTATGGTAAGCCACGTTGACCATAACGAACATGACGTTGATATATTAGTAACCGAGCAAGGCTTAGCTGATTTACGCGGCTTAGCGCCACGTGAACGTGCTGTACAAGTTATTAAGCACTGTGTGCACCCAGATTACCGTGACGCCATGCTAGATTACTATGAGCGCGCTTGTAAGCGAGGCGGACATACACCTCATTTACTAGAAGAAGCGTTTAGCTGGCATATTCGCCTTGAAGAGCAAGGCAGTATGAAAAAAGCCTAATAAATGTAATCCCAAATTGCACCAATCCATACAGTTAATCTGTTTTGGGTTTAATTAAACGCTCCTTTTAGGGGCGTTTTTTTAGCGCTACTCTACACAATTAATTAGCCACTTAGTCTTGAGTATTAAAAGGCCTAAATTCGGATAATAAGTGCTGGCTAATTACCTTTAAAATCAAACTTAAGTAAGCTTTTTAGTTAGCCACATACCGCCTAGCACGGCCGCAAAAAACAACAAAAATTCCACTTTAAAAGACACTAATTGAACCAAGCCAGGGCCTGGGCATATGCCACTTAAACCCCAGCCTAAACCAAAGAGTATTGAGCCAGTAATTAAGCGCGCATCAACTTTTTTCAAATCACTTAAGTTAAATGATCCTGAAAGGAGTGGCTTCTCTTTTTTTGCAACCCATAACCACGTAAGCATCATTATTAGCATGGCAACAGCCATCACTATAATTAAACTTGCGTCCCATTGGTTCCCGTAGGTAAGAAAGTTAATTACTTTAGCGGGGTTTGTCATACCGCTAATAATAAGCCCTAAGCCAAATATAAAGCCTATAACAACCATCATAATTGCTTTCATTATTTATCCTACCAGGTTTGCTGTAATAATGGCGACGAGCATAAATGTACACGTTGCAACCCAAGAGCGGGTAGAAAAACGCGACATGCCGCACACGCCATGGCCACTTGTACATCCATTAGCTAAAGTTGTACCTACGCCAACTAAAAGCCCCGCAACAATAATAAGCCAAGGCGACAACTGTAATTCGCCTTCTAATAAAGAAGGCGCAAATACTCTTACAGCTACACCTGCTAACAACAACCCTAAAATAAAGTATAACTGCCAACGAGAGCCCGAATTTGCTTTAGCAAATACAGACTTAACAATGCCCGATATGCCTGCAATTTTTCCGTATAAAACCAGTAATAACGTACACGCTATACCTATTAATGCACCNCCTATTGCAGCCGACACTGGGGGGAATTCTGTTACCATTTTTTAAATTTCCCAAACAATAGAAACACCTAAACCGGTTTGTTTCATTTCGATTGATACTTGCTGATTTGGCGCTAAGTAGTTAGCACCCGTTACTTTTTTTGCAGGCGAATAAAAAGCCATAGCGTTTAATTGTACCTTGTTGGTAAAAGAATGGCTAAAGCCCGTTGTAAAATGCCACTCTTGAACGCCTGGCGCTAAAATATTTAATATAACTTGGGACGAAGGAATAGGTTGCTCGGTGTAAGACACCCCAAAGCGAATCTTTTGTTGCGGTGTACGCTGCCACTGATAACCAAGCTTATAAATAGTCATATCGTTCCAGCCAAATCCAGCGCCGGCGTTAGCTCCTAAAGGCGCTGACATTAAGTTATTGATTGGATTTGCAATACTTTTTACTTCGCTGTAATTGATTTTTTGCCAATCAAATACCACCTGATTACTGGGTGTAAGCTTATAAGCTGCACCAAGTTGAAACGAACTTGGCAGATCAAATCCGCCTTGCTCTGCAAACAAACCTTTATAGCTATCAAACTCTTCCATCGACACTGCTGAGCGGTAACTTGCGCCTAAACTAAGCGATGAGTTAATTGCATGGCTTATACCTAATTGAACACCAAACCCTGTACTTGTATCTGTGCCATTATTAGTAAGCGCTTCTGGTGATTGCGAAAAAGGAGCAAAGTTTTCAAGCCCTTGTGCTTCAAACTGTTGCACCACGTAAATGGGGGATACACCAAGGCGTGTTTGTTCATTCAACTTATAGCTTAAGGTTGGGCTAATAAAGAGTTGCTTTAAATCAACGCCTGCCATACCAGCGTAAAAGGTGCCTTCAGGAGCGGACTCTGCGCTGTACTCGGTATTCATACCGCCGTAATATTTACTTTTTCATTTAATTGATGACCAATAGCAAATTCTGGAATTGCAAACACGTTGTTGTCGCTTTTTTGTGTTTTTGCTGCAAGATAAAATGCGCCAGGGTAAAAAGTATCTACTTTTGATGCAGTGTATTTTCGCCCAGGAGAAAAAGCTCTAAGCCCAGAGATAGCTGTGTTCCGTTTGGTAAAAAGGTTGCTGGATTATTAGCGCCAGACATTAGCTCTTCTGACAGCGCTACACCTGCGCCAGCCATACCTTTGTGGGTCATGCCGTAGCCGTGAGTAAAATAACCATTCGTAGCAAATGTACTAAATGAGCCCAACGCGCACGTTAAAGCTAAGCCTGATATTAACTGTTTTTTCATTTTGGTAGACACATAAAGTTGCAATTGGCGGACAATAGCTAACTTTTGATATTCTAAAAAGGAATTTAAATAGATTACTTATAATAAAAGGCAATAGAACAATGACCATAAAGTTAAAATAAATGAGCATAGATTGCTATTTAACCTTTAGGTTATTTAAATCGCCATTATTAAATGGCGCTATTGTATGTAAAGGCAAAGCGGCGACTAATATCACCGCTTTTAAAAATCACATAGATTCGAGCGTTTTACCGCGCGTTTCTTTAATGTATTTAACAACAAAAAACAGGCTTATAAGTGCCGATAACGCATAAAATCCGTAAGCACCGGCAAGGCCTATATTGGCAAGCATAATAGGGAAGGTCATAGTAATTGCAAAGTTAGCAATCCACTGCGCACTGGCGTCCACAGCAAGGGCTGCAGCATCATAATTAGCGTAAGAAATAATATTATTAGCACTATTAATGGTGCTAAATCTAATCCTAATTAACGCCTGNTAACTCAAAGCATTACTGGTTACAACTTTAAGATTGAATAATAAGCATAAATGCTAGATACTGTTTTTATATACAGCNATGGCAATGTTATGAAAAAAGAATTACCAGCAAAATACTATTTAGCGCATTTTAGAGAGCTTATTGAGTTTGTAACAAGTAAATGTATGCACTTACTTGAGCCCAAGCACAGCGAATTTATTAATAAAATTAATCAGCTTGATGAGCAAAGCCAGTGTATGTTGGCGCGCGTGTATTCGCGCAAACCCTATTTAGTACAAGCGCAGTCCCTCACTTATGAAGAAATAATCTCGCCGCATCAGGCTATTTATACGCTAAAAAAAGCAGGTATTTTATTTGAGCCGAACGAGCAGCATTATTCACAGCTTTTGGCGCACTTAACCAAACCTGCTTTACTAGAGTTACTAAGTAATTACGACGAACAAATAAGCTATAAAAAGAGCGCCGCTAAAGGCGCGCTGGTGAATAGTGCCCGTGAGTTTTTTAAAAGCTGCCCGCACGAGCTTGCACCGCTTTATAGCCAGTATGTAATTAATAATCGCAGCGATTATTATGAGTATTTTGAGTTTTTATTTGCAGGTAAACTAAGCAGTGGTGATGTGAATCATCAAAACCGTTTTGTAATGCGAGACTTAGGTTTAACCGCTACGCGTGAAGGGCATAGCGAGAGCTTATCGCGCTTTGAAACGAAGGCCGAGGGGCAATCAAACTATTTATTAAACCGTTACCGATTAGCATTTAAAAATATAACTGATGAGAACGATTACGTTGCTTTAGCGCCGCAGGTTCTAGTGCAAGCTGCGTATGGTGCAATAGCTGTTGCGCTTAAAAATAAGTTATTAGTACAGCTTTTTAAACAGTTAAAAAACACCAATAGCGAACTTGCTTTTAGTTTACTTGAAGGGTGTGTTGATGATAGCGAAGCACACGAAATTCAAATAAGAGAGCAATACAGGCTTGGTAATAAACAGTGGGTAAAAGCACGCTTAGAAGCCATTATTGAAAATCCGCTAACGGATGATTTACTGTATTTTGCTGACGACTTTTTAATGCGTAAATTTAATAAGCAAACGCGTTCGCGTTTAAGCACTATGCTTGCTGACACTCAGTGCGTACTCGAAATTGACGAATTATACCGAGGTGAAGTAGAGCAAGGCGTAAACGATTATTACACTGGCCAAGGTATGCAGGTATTTAATACCGAAAACACATTGTGGCAAAGTTTGTTTGGTTTAGTATTTTGGCACGAATTATTTATTGATACCCCTTATCCGCTATGCAATGAGTTTGATATTTATCCGCAAGTATTAAGGCTTGGTAATTTTTATGCAGCGCAACCAGCGCAAATAAATGAGCGCTTAGCACAGTGCCAAACACCTCAGGCATTACTTAAATTAGTATGTAAAAATGCAGCGCAATACTTTGATCAACCTAACGGTTTATTTAAATGGCATAACGAGTTATTACAACCACTAGAAGCGCTGATTTTAAATAGCCCAATTGAGGCGTTAATTACGATCACTTAACTAATATGAGTAAACATTATTTACAGCTAAAAGACGGCTACCCCGACTTAATGGTTATCCATAACGGCAAAGTACATTTTGAAGAAGTAAAAGCCCCAGGCGACAAGCTAAGGCGAAATCAATTAACGACTATAGATAACTTAAAGAGCAGTGGTTTTGAGGTACATATAGCCGTTGTTAAATGGTTTATAGATCCCAACCGCATTTACAGCGTAGTTGATTTAGAAACGACAGGCGCATTAAAAGGCGGTAACAAAATAACCGAAATTGGCTTAGTTAAAGTACAGCATGGCAAAGTAATCGATACCTGGACTACTTTAGTTAACCCACAACGACATATACCCGGGTTTATCACGTCGCTAACCGGTATTAGCGATAGCATGGTAAGTAATGCGCCAGTATTTGCAGATATAGTAAAACCTTTAATGGCTAAATTAGCGGGAAGCATTTTTGTTGCGCACAATGTTAACTTTGACTACGGGTTTATTAAAAAAGAGTGCGAAATGGCAAAGGTGCCTTTTAAAATGCCCAAGTTGTGCACTGTGGTGGAATCGCGTAAAGCCTTTGCGGGCTTAAAGTCGTACTCGTTGGGTAATTTGTCAAAGCACTTTAATTTAAACTTAACCAGCCATCACCGAGCGCTTGCCGATGCAACCGCCACAGCGCAGTTGTTACTGTTAATTCAAAAATCACAAAGCTAGCTTATTACTCTGCTTTTTTTCGAAGTCGCTTTTTACTATTTCGAGTGCTTTAAGTACTTCATCAGGAGCAACGTCGTGTTGCTCTAGTAGCATAATTAAATCGACTGCGAGTTTTATATGGGTTGGTGCTTGTTGTAGATTATTGCTCATGCTGAGGTTTCTTTTTTGCAATTTGGCTAATTGCTACATCAATGGCTGTTTGCACCCGCTGTTGCATATGCATACGCTCTGTTTGTGATAAATAATAAGCCATATCTACGTCGGAGCGAATATAGCGCGCAGGCAGTTGATTTAAAACAGTACAGCAAAAATCGGCCATTACATCATCAGTATACTGTTCATTAAGTTTGCGATTAATTATTTCTTCTAAAACAAATTTTTCATAAAAGTTATGTATATCTTCGTGTAATTGCATATTCCACTCGCTCGTTTTTAATCCATTTAATTGAGTTTATACCAAGGAACAGTATAAATCGAGGGGATAGCTTTACAGCTATTTATTAACGGTTAATTAGTTAACGGCTTGATTGGCATTGTGAAACATACTTAAAGTGTTTAGCGAAGTTGTTGTTTTTCTACACGCTGTATTTTTTCTTCGGTGGCTGAAATCGCTTTTCTACAGCGCCCTAAGCGTGCATGCGTTGTTAATATTTCCAAATTTAGCTTTTGTGCTTTAGCTGGAGTTGCTTTATCCATTTGCATTTTACGCTCTTCAATCATTAACAATAATCGGCGTTCAAATTCGTGGTTTTGTTTAAGTTCGTCATAAAGCTCATGAGAAGATTGTATTACTTGTTGCACAGCTTGTTTATAAACGGCTTGTTTGGGACGTGGTTTATAATGACTTTTATTTTCTTTTATCCAAATAGGGGTTGATTTAATAACATTAAAAACAGCTTGTACTTGTGTTGCTATACGCTCAAGTGCGTAGGTGTATGCATGGCGATGCTCACTTGGTGGTAAAGACGATACTTCGTCTTCTATTTCGGCTACATAGTCGGCTAGGTTCATACTTTTAGTACTAAAAACAGCACGGTCAAATAAGCTTGGTTGCGCTTGCATATAACGGTTTTTAGAAAACAGTTTGGCTTTATCAAATTGCTCGGCTTGCTGCTTTAAGGTTGCAACTTGTTGGCGTAGTTTATCAAAAGCGGGTGAGTGCATATTAAAAGTAAGCCTCGTAAATAAGTTTTAGTGCTAATAATATAACCATAGTATTAAATACTGGACGAATAAACTTACTGCCAAAGCGTATTGCTGAATGCGCGCCAAACCATGCGCCTAGCATGATAAAAAAGCCCATAGTAATACCCAGTAAAAAATTAACATGGCCTAGTGCTACAAAAGTAATAAGTGAAATAAAGTTAGACACAAAGTTCATTGAACGCGATAAACCACAATTTAGCAGTAGGTTCATTTTATATAGCATGCCGTTTGATGCGGTCCAAAAGGTGCCTGTACCTGGTCCTGCTAAGCCATCAAAAAAACCTAAGCTTAAACCTTGCAACCACTGCTTTATTTTCATTGTTTGCGTAAGCTTAGGTAGCTCACTTTCCTCTGTGGTGCTTAAACTACCAAACAAGCTATAGCAGGCTACAACAATTATAATTATAGGTAATAATTTATTTAAGAAGTCGATACTTAAATGATCAACTATTAAAGTGCCTATTAATGCGCCAATGGCGGTGGCAAAAATAGAGGCTAGCCAAAACTTAGGATTAAATAAGTCTTTTTTATAATAAGTATAACTTGCAGTTAAAGAGCCAAAGCTGGCGGCTAATTTATTTGTGCCAAGCGTTAAATGCGGTGGTAAGCCTGCTGTTAATAAAGCAGGAACCGTTAACATACCACCGCCACCGGCGATGGCGTCAATAAAACCTGCGGCAAGTGCAACGGCACATAAAATAGCCCAGGTTGTTGGATCGAGTGCAAGTTCAAACATTATTAATAATCTATCTGTCTTTTAAAAGGAGGTAAGGTGTCGAGCATGGCTTTGCCGTATCGCTTAGTGATCAAGCGCCTATCTAAAATAGTAATACAGCCAGCATCGCTTTCTTTACGCAGCAGTCTACCACAGCTTTGTACCAATTTCTTTGCCGCATCGGGAACGGTTATTGATAAAAAAGGATTGCCGCCTTTACTTTGTACAAACTCGGCTTGCGCTTCTTCAATTGGCGAGGTGGGTACAGCAAAAGGAATTTTTGTAATTATTAGGTTTTCTAGGTATTTTCCTGGTAAATCAAGACCTTCAGAGAGGCTTTGGGTGCCAAATAAAATGCTACCTTTGCCTTCATCAATATTTTTAGTATGTAACTTAAGCATTGCCTCACGCGACATTTCGCCTTGTACTAATAAGTTAAAACCTTTTGTTCTAAGAAGCTTTGATACATGGTCCATTTGCCAGTAAGAAGCAAACAATACTAGGTTGGCCTTTTTGGTATCTAAATACTCAGGTAGAGTATTGGCTAAGTGATCGCTAAACGCTTTATCGGTTGGTTCAATTTTAGAGACCGGAATACGCAAAGTGGCTTGATTAGGATAATCAAAAGGCGAGGGCACTTTAATAAACTTAACGCCTTCTTCTTTGGCAAGGCCCGTTTCGTAAGCAAAATGATCAAACGAGCCTAAAGCACTTAATGTAGCCGAGCATAAAACCGCGCCCGCGCACTCGCTCCATAGCTTGTCTTTTAAGTAGTAACCTACTTCAATAGGGCAGTCGCTTAATAAATGGTCATGGTGGTTTTTATACTCAAGGCGCTTTATCCATCTAGCATGCGGTGTACCTTCACCTTTATTTGCATAGCTAAACCACAGCTTATTTAATTGCTCTAAACGATTTATGTATTGCCCGCTCTCGCCTAAAATAGGGTCGGCTACGTAGGGTTTTATATCGCCGTCGCTTACATCTTGGGTTAGCGTGTCATGCATTTTACTTAAGCAGCGCAGTGCATCTTGCGTGGCTTCGCTTATATCTTTGGCTTTACTGTGTAGTGACTGTGGAATTTCGCCATTTTCGAACCTGTAAGTATCATCTTTTGAATATTCAAAGTCAGCATTATCGAGAATGTCGCGTACTACTTTTAAATCTTTGTTGGCGTCGTTAATGCTATCGCAAAGCTTAAAGTTTTGTCCTATCGCCTTTTGACCCACTATTACTTTAGCCATTTTGCCGCTAAATTTAGTGAGCTTATCGAGCCACTCTATGGTGCCTTTAATTGTAGCCGCAGCAGATGAAAAGTCGCGAGTGATGTGTGCTAAGTGGTGTGCTTCATCAATTACATAAATAGTGTTGTCGGGTTCGGGTAAAATTTTACCCCCGCCTAAGTCTAAATCTGCAAGCAATAAAGAGTGGTTGATCACCAGTACATCCATTTGCATTAATTGCTGACGCGCAAGCTGAAACGGGCAGGTTTGATGCGCTTTCATTTGGCGCTGGCACGAATGTTTATCGCAGGCTATTAATCCCCATACTTTATCAGGAACTGTGTCGGCCCAGCTGTCTCTGTCGCCTTGCCATTTTTTAGTCGTATAAGCAGTGTAAAGATCATTTAAACATTTGGTTTCCATTACGCTTAAAGGGGAGCTAAGCGTAGGCATAAATTCCATTTGTGTTTGGCTATCGCCGTTAACCGCATTGTGTAGTTTATGAGCGCAAA